>LSQX01247112.1_pt1 | contig 50488 bp, 46 predicted proteins | sample 654561 | NCBI WGS metagenome assembly LSQX01 (sample SAMN04489861, study PRJNA283612) | anaerobic digester metagenome | isolation source: 4 biogas reactors fed with cattle manure at either 37C or 55C with and... | place: Denmark: Kongens Lyngby | collected 2014
GTTGTCGCCCACGTTGTCGGCGATGACAGCCGGGTTCCTGGGATCGTCTTCGGGAATGCCGGATTCTACTTTTCCGACGAGGTCAGCACCCACATCGGCTGCTTTTGTGTAGATTCCGCCGCCGACCCGGCCAAACAGCGCCATCGAGGACGCTCCGAGTCCGAAACCGGTGATACACTGCGCCGACGTGGCCACGCCGAGCACGGCAAACGCTGCGCCGATACCCAGAAGACCGAGACCTACGACGCACAGGCCCATGACCGCTCCGCTGCGGAACGCAACTTTGAGCGCATGGTTCATCCCGCCGTCGCTGGCGGCGCTTGCAGTGCGCACGTTGCCCTTCGTAGCCACCTGCATGCCGAAAAACCCGGCCAGCACCGAAAAAGCTGCGCCGATGACAAACAGCGTCGCCGTGATCGGGTCGATGAACAGTGCGAGGACGATCGTCAGCACTACGACGACGATGACCATCGTTCGGTATTCCCTCTTCAGGAACGCCATGGATCCTTCGTGGATGAATCCAGCGATTTCTTGCATTTTATCGTTTCCGGGGTCCTGACTGCCCACCCACTTCGCAAGAAAATAAGCCACGAGCAGGGCCAGTATGCCTACAGCCGGCGATATGTATACAAGTACATCGTTCATGAATCGCATCCTCCTTTAAGATAGCCTGCAGATTATCTGCGTTTTCGGGAATGTTAGAAAATGCAAAGAGGTGCTGCGTTGCCGGCAGACCTCTTTATGCTTGGTCTATTACGATGCATGTCGTGCCGTCCGCACGGCGACATGCCATCCGGACAGATTACTCCAGCGTTACCAGTATCAGCGTGCAGACGATAAACACGACCGCCCCGGCAACGGTGATTTTATTCAATATGGCTTCGTATCCCTTGCTCTTCTTCTTGCCGAACAACTGTTCAGCACCTCCGCCGATTGCACCGGAGAGCCCGGCGCTCTTTCCGGACTGGAACAGGATGCTGGCGATCAGCACCAGACAGGCCAAGGCTAATACGACCATCAGGACTGTTTTCACTACTATACCTCCTTGCTAAAACAACTAATCCATGATAGCACACCGTTTAGTCGTCCGCAAGAGGGTTTTTACTCTAAAATGGCACCTTTTGAGGCGTCGGACACTTGCTTTGCGTAGCGTGCAATGTACCCCTTCCGAACCGCTGGCTCGGGACGCACCCACTGCTCTCTGCGCTCGTTCATCGTTTTTTCGTCGACCAGCAAATCGATGGTGCATGCCGGAATGTCGATTTTGATCCGGTCCCCTTCGCACACGAACGCAATCGGACCTCCCTGAGCCGCCTCCGGACACACGTGGCCGATCGATGCGCCGCGCGTCGCGCCGGAAAACCGGCCGTCGGTAACAAGAGCGACGTCTTTATCGAGCCCCATGCCTGCGATTGCAGATGTCGGATTGAGCATCTCGCGCATGCCCGGACCGCCTCTGGGCCCTTCGTAGCGAATCACGACGACATCGCCGGCTACGATTTTCTGTTCATAAATCGCTGCGATGGCATCTTCCTCGCTGTCGAATACGCGAGCGGGTCCCTCGTGTACGAGCATGGCAGGATCGACGGCTGACCGCTTGACGACGCACCCGTTAGGAGCCAGCGTCCCTTTGAGCACAGCGATGCCCCCGTACGATGAGAACGGATCGTCGATCGGGCGGATGACGCTCGGATCCCGGTTGACGGCTCCCGCCAGATTTTCTTCGATCGTTTTCCCGCTGCAGGTGAGCAGCGACGTGTCGATCAGATTCTTTTTCGCAAGCTCCTTCATGACCGCAGGTACACCTCCGGCGCGATGCAGATCCTCCATATAGGTCGGCCCGGCCGGTGCCAGGTGACATAGATTCGGCGTTTGAGCCGAAATGGCGTTCGCCAGATCCAGCGGAAGATCGTAGCCGCACTCATGCGCGATCGCCGGCAAATGAAGCATGGAATTCGTCGAGCAGCCCAGCGCCATGTCGACGGCCTCGGCGTTGTGAAACGCCGCTTCGGTCATGATGTCCAGCGGAAGGATATTCTGCTTTACGAGTTCCATAATCTGCATGCCCGCCTGCTTAGCCATCCGGAGACGCGCCGAATAGATGCCCGGCAGCGTGCCGTTGCCCGCAAGGCCCATGCCCAGCGCCTCCGTGAGGCAGTTCATGGAATTCGCCGTGTACATTCCCGAGCACGATCCGCACGTCGGGCAGGCGTTTTCCTCGTACTCGGCAAGCCCTTCGTCGTCGAGCTTTCCGGCCTTGTATGCGCCGACCGCTTCGAAGATATCCGACAGACACGTGCGGGTACCGTCGCTCATCTGTCCGGCCATCATGGGGCCGCCTGAGCAGAATATGGTCGGAATGTTGATTCTCGCAGCCGCCATCAGCAGCCCCGGCACATTCTTGTCGCAGTTTGGAATCATCACAAGCCCGTCAAACTGGTGAGCCATGGCCATCGCTTCCGTCGAGTCGGCAATCAGTTCCCTCGTCACGAGCGAGTACTTCATCCCTTCGTGTCCCATGGCGATGCCGTCGCATACGGCGATTGCCGGGAAGACGAGCGGCGTGCCTCCGGCCAGAAGAACGCCGGTCTTGACCGCTTCTGTAATCTTGTCCAGATGCATGTGGCCGGGGACGACATCGTTTCTCGAATCGACGATGCCGATGAGCGGCCGCTCCATCTCTTCTTTTGTAAGCCCCAGCGCATACATCAGCGACCGGTTCGGCGCGCGCTCTGCGCCGGTCTTTACGTTATCACTCCTCATCGAACTCCCTTTCCTATTTCCTGAGCCAGCTCATCATATCGCGCAGTTTTTTGCCGACGGCCTCGAGCGGATGCTCTGCCTGAACCCTGCGGCTCGCGAGGAACTTAGCCTGGTTGCCCGCACCGAACTCCTGAATGAACTCCGTTGCAAATGTCCCGTCCTGGACTTCGCGCAGAATCCTCTTCATCTCGTCGCGCGTTTCCTGCGTAATGATGCGCGTACCGGTGCGGTAATCGCCGTATTCGGCTGTGTTGGAAATGGAGTAGCGCATCATGGCAAAACCGCCGCTGTTGATGAGGTCGATGATGAGTTTCATCTCGTGGATGCACTCAAAGTAGGCCATCTCCGGCTCGTAGCCCGCTTCGACGAGCGTATCGAATCCGGCCTTCATCAGCTCGGTGACACCGCCGCACAGCACGGCTTGCTCGCCGAACAGGTCGGTTTCCGTCTCTTCTTTGAACGAAGTCTCCAGGATGCCTGCGCGCCCCGCACCGATACCGGATGCATAGGCCAATGCGATGTCTTTGGCGCGGCCCGTATAATCCTGATGGACGGCGATGAGGCTTGGAACGCCTTTTCCTTCCTCGTACTGGCTGCGGACGGTGTGGCCGGGACCCTTGGGTGCAACCATGGCGACGTCGATGAACGAAGGCGGTTGTACCTGGTTGTAGTGAATGTTGAAGCCGTGCGCAAACATGAGCATGTTGCCCTCTTTGAGATGCGGCAACACATCGTCCCGATACACAGAAGGCGCTTTTTCGTCCGGTACGAGCATCATGATGATGTCCGCTTTCTTTGCCGCTTCCGCCACCGTCATCACTTCGAGACCGGCCGCACGCGCCGAGGCGGCGCTCGCCGAATCTTCGCGCAGTCCCACGACGACGTTCATGCCGCTGTCCTTCAGATTCATCGCGTGCGCATGGCCCTGCGAGCCGAAACCCATCACGGCGATGGTTTTACCGTCCAGCAATCCCAGGTTGCAATCGGTGTCATAGTACTTGTTAATCATTCGAATCTCCTTTTTCCATTTATGAACGGTGGCTTTCTCTCTGTTCGTACGCAAACGCAGTCTCCCCGCGCTCGATGGTCGTTACGCCTGTACGGCACTGCTCGATGAGCTCGTACTTCTTGAGGACAGCCAAAAATGCGTCAATTTTTCCGGATTTGCCCGTCAGCTCGATGATGAGACTCCGTTCGGACAGATCCACGATCTTCGCTTCGTAAATGCTGCAGATTGCAGCGATATCGTTCAGATCGTTTTCGCTCGTGCGCAGCTTGAGGAGCAGAAGCTCTCTCTGGATGCTCTCAAGCGGGTCCTCTACCCGAATCGCGCGGACTTCCACGAGCTTTCCTGTCTGGAGCACGATTTGATTGATGATCTGCTCGTCGCCCGTCGTCGTGATGGTGATGCGCGAGATGTCGGGGTTGTCCGTCGCCGAAACCGTCAGCGAATCGATGTTGAACCCCCGGCGGCCGAACAGCATGGCTACGCGGGCCAGTACGCCGGCATTGTTTTCCACCATGAGGGAAATGACTGTCTTCTCCATATTATAAGCCTCCTTCCTCCTGTGTCAAAATAATATCTTCCACACCCTTGCCCGCAGGCATCATGGGCAGTACTTTTTCCTTCTTGTCGATATGGCACACGATCCAGGAAGGCCCTTCGTTTTTTAAGGCTTTAGAAAACGCATCGCGAAATGCGTCGGCCGTATCGGCGCGGTAGGTCTCAGCGCCAAATCCCTTTCCAACCATCTCATAATTCGTTTTCCGGTAGGGTTCCGTCGCCATATAACACTCGTCGTGATAGGCCCACTGCAGCTGCCGCACCATGCCGAGCACCTCGTTGTCCATGATGACGGTGATGACCGGTAGATTGTAGGAAACAGCGGTCGCCGCTTCGCACATGTTCATGTGGAGCGATCCGTCGCCTGTGATGTGGATGACCGGCGCGTTTGGAAATGCAACCTGAGCGCCGACTGCCGCTCCGTAACCGAAGCCCATCGTCCCCAGTCCGCCGCTCGTCATAAAGCCGCGCGGTCTCGTCGTCTTGCAGTACTGCGCCGCCCAGATCTGGTGCTGCCCGACGTCGGTTGTGATGATGGATTCGCCGCCGGCCAGTTCACCGATGATTTCCATAATTTCGTGGGGACGGATGCTGCCGTTTCCGCACTCCGGGAAATAATCCTTTTCCTTCCACCGACAGATCTGCTCCATCCACTCGGCTCTTGGCTGCTTGTCGACCAGAGGCATGAGCGCCTGCAGCGTACTGCGCAAGTCGCCGATCAGCGACCCTCCTGATTCGAGGCTTTTACCGATTTCGCTCGGATCGATATCGAACTGTATGATCGGCGCTTCCGGCGCAAACGTCTTGCGCCCCTGCGCCACGCGGTCCGACAGCCTCGTCCCGGCTGCGATCAGCAGGTCGGCCTCGGCAACCGCTGAGTTGGCGGCTACGCTTCCGTGCATACCCGTCATGCCCAGGTCCAGTTCGTCTCCGAATGCGACGACGCCGGTAGCCATAATCGTGTGGCAGGCCGGGATGCCGGTCTTTTCGATGAACATCTTGATTTCTTCAGAAGCACCGCTGCTCACAACGCCTCCGCCGAAGCACAGCACCGGCCGTTTGCTTTTCTGTATCATGCCTGCGATCTTTTCGATGAGCGCATCGTCAGGTACGTTCGGGGCGTCCGCACACACCGGACCGGCCGGTTCGAAGTCGAGTATGCCGGCTGTGATATCCTTGGGAATATCCACAAGCACCGGCCCCTTCCTCCCGCTGTTTGCAATTTGAAACGCCGTTCGCAGCGTGTGGGCCAGCCGCGTGATATCCCGCACCGCATACGTATGCTTGGCGATGGGGCTTGCAATTCCCGAGATGTACACTTCCTGAAAGCTGTCTTTGCCGATCAGGCTCGTGCCGACATTGGCTGTAATGGCCACGAGCGGAATGCTGTCCAGGAATGCAGTCGCAATTCCCGTAACGAGATTCGTCGCTCCCGGTCCGCTCGTCGCGAGACAGACGCCCACCTTGCCGGTGGCGCGCGCATATCCGTCCGCGGCATGCACGGCACCGCGCTCATCGGCGGGCAGATAGTGCTTGATCTCACCCTGCCGCTTGCACAGCGCATCGTGGATGTGAAGCGTCGCGCCGCCCGGATATCCAAAAATATCCTTTACACCCTGCTCGATCAGCACTTCTACGATGGCTTCTGCACCTGTCATTTTCATACCGTGTGCCTCCTTTCAAAGAAAAAACCGTTGCCCTTCACCCATTATCCGGGCGAAGAGGCAACGGATCATCCACTGCGGTACCACTCTTCTTGCCTTTCCGTCTTCGAAAAAGCCTCTCACCGGAGATCTTTCAACCTCCCGCGCGATAACGGGCGCACCCGGTCGTGCTTACACAGACATCGTCCTTGGGCAGACTGCTCCGGGATGACGTTCGCACATCGGCAGAAGTATTGTCTCGCACCGGCCGACAACTCTCTTGAACTCTTCCGAGGGCTACTTTTTCCCATCAACGCATAGTTTATAAATTAGATGGAGTATATAGAGCTTGCGCTCCCTTGTCAAGGCCTATTTTGACTTCTTGAGAGCGATGCGCCCTTCCACATACTGCCTGGCCGTTCGCGGGCTTCGCCCGCCGCTTCGAATTGCGAACGCTTCCGCTTCGCGCACCAGCTCTTCCTCTTCGATGTCCAGACCGACTTTGCGGGCCAGGCGCATCGCGAGGCGGATATACTGATCCCGGTCGGGCTTTCCAAATGTAACGATCGTGCCGAAGCGGGCTGCCAGACCGGCGATTTCTTCCTGCGTATCGCTCGCGTGCACATCATCCCCTGTCCGTCCGGAAAACGTTTCGCTGATCAGATGGCGCCGGTTGCTCGTCGCGTACACGACCACGTTGTCCGGGCGGGCCGCAACGCTGCCCTCCAGCACGGATTTGAGCGCATTAAAATGCCCGTCACCGGTGGAAAACGACAGGTCGTCGATAAACAGAATAAACTTCAGCGGATGATCGGCCAGCTCGTCGAGCAGGGAGGGAATCGTATGCAGCCATTGCTTTTCAACCTGAATCAGCCGAAGTCCGCGCTCCGACAACTCGTTTGCGACGGCCTTCACCGTGCTGGATTTCCCCGTACCCGCATCGCCGTACAGCAGCATGTTGCCCGCCGGCAGACCCTCGAGGAGCGCTTCGGTGTTCCGCAGAACTTTGCCCCGCTCCTCTTCGTATCCGAACAAATCGCTGATGCGAAGCGGGTCGGGATGGCGGACCGGCACGAGGTGCCCCGCGGCATCCACGGAGAACACGCGGTGTACCGCAAACAGACCGAATCCTTCCGTTGCGACGCGCGCCATACGCGCGTCAAACCGCGCGACGAAATCGATTTTTTCGGCGTTCCATGCGGGAAGATCGTCACCGGTCACCGAGCATCCGGCCGCAGCAGCCAGCGCTTCGAGCTCGCGGACGAGCTGGGCGCGAATCGCAGAATCCGGTTCGCCGCCGGCCGCCAGACACCGCACGTAAAAATTGTCGTCCGCACACACCCGGCCGAACACCGCTTCCGTTGCATCGGTGCTTTCCGGATACAGCGCGCGGGCGACCGCCGACGAGGCGGCGAGCTTCTGCTCGTAACTCTCTGATTCGAGCAGGTTCACCAATCCGGCCACAAGCGGGTCGGTCGCCAGATTCTTAAAGATGACCAGCTCTTTTAACAGCAGAGATGCGCGCGCTGCGTCCATCATCGATCCTCCCGGCGAAGACAGTAAAGAGCATCCCATCCGGCGTAGACCGCCACGTCGTCCAGCGTGTCTTCCAGCCGGAGGAGCTGATTGTACTTCGCCGTGCGATCCGTCCTCGACAGCGAGCCCGTCTTAATCTGACCGGCGTTGAGCGCCACCGCGATGTCTGCAATCGTCGAATCCTCCGTCTCGCCCGAGCGGTGCGAAATCACGGATGTGTATCCGGCTCTCTTGGCCATCTCGACTGCGTCAAACGTTTCTGTCAGCGTCCCGATCTGGTTGACTTTGATGAGGATAGAGTTGGCAACGCCCTTCGAAATCCCCCTGGACAGCCGTTCTGTGTTCGTGACGAACAGGTCGTCTCCGACGAGCTGGATTTTGTCTCCGAGCTTTTCTGTCAGCTTCGCCCAGCCCTCCCAGTCATCTTCGTCGAGTCCGTCCTCGATGGATACGATCGGATACTTCTCTACGAGATCCTCGTAGTAACGGATCATTTCGTCCGAGGTGTATACGACGCCTTCGCCTTTCATGTGGTAGCGGTCCGTCTCCGCATCGTACATCTCCGATGCGGCAACGTCCAGCGCCAGAACGACATCCTGCCCGGCCCGGTAGCCGGCTTTTTCGATCGCCTCGAGTATGACCTGTATCGCCTGTTCGTTCGTCGCAAGGTCCGGCGCAAAGCCGCCTTCATCCCCGACCGTCGTACCCAGGCCGCGCGCTTTGAGCACCGCTTTGAGGCTGTGGAAAATCTCCGCACCTGTTTGAAGTGCCTGCTTAAAATTCTCTGCCGCGATGGGCATCACCATAAATTCCTGAATGTCGACCGTGTTGTCGGCGTGCTCGCCACCGTTCAGGATGTTCATCATCGGTACAGGCAGCGTTTTGGCATTCGTGCCGCCCAGATACTGATGGAGGGGCAGCCCGATGCTTTCGGCAGCCGCCCGCGCAACGGCCATGGAAACGCCGAGAATGGCGTTGGCTCCGAGCTTGCCCTTGTTCGGCGTTCCGTCCAGCTCGATGAGCAGCTTGTCCAGGCCGGCCTGATCGGTTGCATCGAGCCCTTCAGCGTGCAGAGCGATGATGTCGTTGACATTTTTAACAGCCTGCAGCACACCCTTCCCGCCGTAGCGCCCCTCATCTCCGTCGCGCAGCTCGACCGCTTCGTGGGCACCGGTCGACGCACCCGATGGAACGATGGCCCGCCCCACCGTGCCATCGCTGAGACACACCTCCACCTCGACGGTGGGGTTCCCGCGCGAATCAAGCACTTCTCTCGCATAGATCTCTTCGATAAATACCATGTCCGTTCCTCCTTACGCCAGTATGATGGTCCAAAAGTCTTCTAAAACGAGGCTTGCACCGCCGACGAGCGCCCCGTCGATGTCCCGGGTGTTCATCAGGGCGGATGCGTTATCCGGCTTTACACTCCCGCCGTACTGTATGATGATTTTCTCCGATACGCCGGTGCCGTACAGGGTTCCCAGCGTATGCCGGATGTGGCTACACATGTCACCGGCCTGTTCGGGCGTTGCCGTCCGCCCCGTCCCGATGGCCCAGATCGGCTCGTAGGCGACGGTTACACCGACCGCCTCTCCGCCGGGAATCCCGCTGAACGCCTTTTGAATCTGGGATGCAACGTAGTCTTCAGCTTCTCCCCCGTCCCGGATCTCGAGCGACTCGCCGACACAGCAGATGGGCTCAATGCCGGATGCAATCGCTTTTTTTAATTTTTTATTGACCGTTTCGTCGGTTTCTCCGAAGTGCTGCCTGCGCTCCGAATGACCGATGATGCAGTAGTCCACGCCGATCTCTGCGAGCATCGGAGCGGAGATTTCGCCGGTATAGGCGCCTTCATCCTCGAAGTGCATATTCTGCGCCGCCAGCCGGACACCGCTCCCCGCGAGAGCCTCTTGCAGGGCGGCAAGCTGGGTAAAAGGAGCTGCGATCGCGACGACGACATCCGAAGGCAGCTCCAGGGAGGAAATCCCCTGTGCAAACGCAAGCGCTTCCTTTGTCGTCTTGTACATTTTCCAGTTCCCCGCGATAAATCGTTTTCTCATGCGTCGTCCTCCTGCTTACGCGTCCATGAGCGCAGCGACACCGGGAAGCACTTTCCCTTCCAGAAATTCCATGGATGCCCCGCCCCCCGTGGAGATATGGCTCATGCGGTCGGCCAGCCCGAACCGGTTGACCGCCGCCGCGGAATCGCCGCCGCCGATAATGGTAATGGCACTGCTTTCGGCCATAGCGCGTGCCACGGCAAGCGTGCCGCCTTCAAACGCCGGAAATTCAAAAACGCCCATCGGTCCGTTCCAGATGACCGTCGCAGCCTCGCCTGCATAGCACGCAAAACGCAGGGCGGTCTCAGGTCCGATATCCATCCCCATCCAGCCGTCCGGGATATCGACACCGTCGACGATCCGCACATTGCAATCCGGTTTAAATGCATCGCCGGCGACGTGATCGGTGGGAAGCAAAAACGGCACGCCGTTTTTCTTGGCCTTCTCCAGCAGGTCGCGAGCGAGTTCCACGCTGGACTCCTCGAGCAGAGAAAGGCCGATGTGCCCGCCGGTCGCCTTGATAAACGTGTAGGCCATGCCGCCTCCCACGATGATCCGGTCCGCTTTTTCGATGAGGCTTTCGATGACGCCGATCTTATCGCTGACCTTCGATCCCCCGAGAATGGCGACGAGCGGCCGTTTCGGGTGGTCCAGTGCTTCGCCGAGGAAATCGAGCTCCTTTTTGATCAGGAAGCCGCACACCGCTGGCAGATACTGTGCGACTCCGACCGTCGAAGCATGCGCTCTGTGAGCCGTGCCAAACGCGTCGTTTACATAGATGTCCGCCAGATCTGCGAGCTGCTTTGAAAAACGGTCTTCGTTTTGTTCCTCCTCCGGTCGAAACCGCAGGTTTTCGAGCAGCATAATCTCGCCGGGTGCCAGCGCTTCCGCACATCGCTGCACCTCGTCGTCCACGACAGCGGAAGACGCGCAGAACTGCACATCCGCACCGAGACGGGCCGACAGTTCACCTGCGACAGGCGCCATGGTAAACTCCGTGTCCGGCTTTCCCCCGGGCCGGCCCAGATGGGACATCAGGATGATGCCCGCGCCCTTTTCCATCAGATAGCGGATCGTAGGCAGCGACGCATCGATCCGGGTGGCGTCGGAAACGCGCCCGTTCTCCATGGGCACATTCAAATCGCAGCGCACAAGCACTCTCTTGTTTTGCACATCGATGTCGGCGATGGACTTTTTCATGGCAGCCTCCCTGCAATTTTCTTGTGTATTCAGTAACGTTTCCTTCTTGATGAAGCGGGAATTTCGAGTTCATCCCTGTATTTCGCAACCGTTCTGCGGGACAAACTGATCCCGTGCTCTTTCTTGAGACGCCCGGCGATAACCTGGTCGCTCAGAGGGGATGCCTGATCTTCTGAGGCGATCATCTCCTTGAGCAGTTCCTTGACACTGCCGGATGCGATACCTGCGCCGGTCCGGTCGGACACGCCTCCGGTAAAAAAGTATTTCAGTTCGAATAAGCCGCGCGGCGTCTGTACATACTTTCCGTTGACAGCGCGGCTGACGGTCGATTCGTGCACGCCGGCTTCGTCTGCAATTTCCGCAAGCGTCATCGGTCGCAGGTACCTGGCACCCTGCTCAAAGAATTCTTTCTGATGCTCGACGATGGCCGCAACGACATTTGAGATCGTCTGCTTTCTCTGCTCGATGCTGCGGATCAGCCAGGCAGCCGCATTGAGACTCTTATTTAAGAAATCCTCGATTTGCTTGTCGTGCTCCGACTCGGCCAGCACTCTGCGATAATACGGGCTGATGGAAAGCTGCGGCGTACTTTTCTCGTTCAGCAGGACGATGTATTCACCATCGACCTTTTCCACGGTCACATCGGCGCTGACGTAGCGGACTTCCTGCGAAGAACCGAACTGGCGGCCCGGTTTCGGCTCCAGGCTGCGTATGCGGTCACAGTAGACCTGCGCTTCTTCGGACGACAGGCCGAGCGCTTTTGCGATGACGGACATCCGGTTCATCGCGATGTCTTCCAGATGGTCTTCGATGAGGCGCAGCGCCACCGGTTCCGCAAGCCCTTTTCGTTCGAGCTGGAGGCGGAGGCACTCCTTGAGGTCGCGTGCACCGATGCCGGCCGGGTCCAGGTTCTGAACGGCTGCGAGCGCGTGTTCAATGTGTATCGGATCGACGGAAGCGATGGCCGGTATGTCGCAGGGATTCAGCGTCAGATATCCGTTTTCGTCCAGCGCCTCGATGATCCAGCGGGCGATGCGCCGGCAGCCGGTATCCAGACAGATAAACTGCACCTGTGTCATCAGATACTCCGTAAGCGACACCTCGCTTTGCACATACTGCTCGGGCGATGTATCCTGCTCCGCGCGTACACCCTGAAACTGCCGGTAGCTGATATCGTCGAACTCCCGCTCCCGTATGTATTCGCACCAGTCGAACTCTTCCTGCTCCGGTTCCGCCGTATCTGTCTCCATATCGGTCGCGTCGGCGATCGAGGTGTCCCCGTCGACTTCCGGGCCTTCCGGGCTTTCCCCGCCTTCAGCCGAAGCGTGTTCGTCCAGCTCGAGCACCGGGTTTGCCAGCAGCTGGTCGGCGACATACAGCTCGAGCTCCTGCGAAGTGAATTGCAAAATTTTGATGGCCTGGATCAGTTCCGGGGTCATCACAAGCTTTTGGCTCTGTTCGATGGTGAGTTCGTATCCCAGTCTCAAGGACAAGCCTCCCAGCCGTGCGGCAGATTTCGTTTCGCGCCAGTCGCACGACGACCGGCAACATCAAATTATATCATCGGGCGCCGTCTATTTCAAACGCGGGAAGTCGATCTGGCGAAGCGCTTCGTACAGGATGACAGCGGCGGCATTCGAAACATTGAGAGAACGCAGCTGGGCGCAGGAGCTCATGGGAATGCGTACGGTATCCTGACTGCGCTCTTCAATCAGCCAGCCCGGAAGTCCTTTCGTCTCTTTTCCGAACACGAGCGCATCCCCGTCCCGGTATTGCACGTCTGTGTGACGGCGCGTCGAGTGCGTCGTGGCGAGAAACATGCGCTTTCCGCTCCAGCTGCCAAGAAAAGCATCGAGATCGTCGTGCAGCACGAGCTCGACAAACGGCCAGTAGTCGAGCCCCGCGCGCGCAAGCTGCCGGTCGTCGAGCGAAAAGCCGAGCGGCTGCACGAGGTGCAGCACCGTGCCGGTCGCCGCACACGTCCGCGCGATATTTCCGGTGTTTGGGGGGATCTCCGGTTCCACTAAAACGATATGAAGTGCCATTTGTGTATTGTACTACATTTCGTGCATGCTTTGAACATTGTATGCTATAATGTTTGGCAGGCAAAACGGACGGGTTCAGCATCCCGGACCGGACACGGAAGTATGTAGAGGTATGTAAATGAAAAAAGAATCGATCGGCATCGCGCTGCTGGGCTTTGGTAATGTCGGCAGCGGAACATATCGCGTCCTCGAGGAAAACGCGGCGCTCATATCCAAGCGGGTCGGCGCCGACGTATGCGTCAGATCCATCCTCGTGAGAGATCTGAACAAAGAACGGAGCGTACACGCGCCCGCCGAACTGTTTACAGACGACTTCGAAGCGATCCTGAGCAATCCGGACATCCACATCGTTGCAGAGCTGATGGGAGGCATCGAGCCGGCGGTCACGTACATGGAGCGCGCGCTCGTAAGCGGTCGCCACGTCGTAAGCGCCAACAAGGAAGCGCTTGCCCGTTTCGGCGGATCTTTAACCGAACGGTCGCAGGAGCTCGGTCTCATGCTCCGCTACGAAGCGGCCGTGTGCGGAGCGATTCCGGTCATGAACGCGATTTCCACAGCGCTCGGCGCAAACGAGATTACGCGCATTCAAGGCATTTTAAACGGCACGACCAACTATATCCTGACGCGCATGGGCGAAGAAGGAGCGCCGTACGAACAGGTGCTGAAGCAGGCACAGGACCTGGGCTTTGCAGAAGCCGATCCGACGGCGGATGTCGAAGGACACGATGCGGCAAACAAGCTGTCGCTTCTCATCGCGGCGGCATTCGGAGATACGATCAGCCCCGACAACATTGACTGCACAGGCATCACCGGTGTCACGAAGGACGACCTGGACGCGGCTGCGGTCAACGGAGAAACGATCAAACTCATCGCAACCGCAGAAAAAGAGAACGGTGCGCTGCGCGCAAGCGTGCGGCCGGTACCCCTTCCTTCGGAAAACCCCCTGGCTCGCGTTCGCAACGAGTTCAATGCGGTTCTGATCTCCTGCAACATGGCGGACGACATCTTCCTGCAGGGACGAGGCGCCGGACCGCTGCCGACCGGAAGCGCTGTCGCAGGCGACCTGCTCGAAATTGCAGCCTGCATCGTTCGGGAAACAGCCGGCCGCGCACTGCCGACACGGAGGCTGCCATGAGTCTGCATCGTCGGTGGAGCGAATGGATCGGCGGGCAGACCGACGATACGTTCGACGCATTCTGGGAAGAATATTCCTCTGCTGAGGAACGCATCTATAGAGATATCCTGCAGCGCTATCCGGCCGTGCCGCAGGGTATTCTCGGCGAGCTGGCCGAAAGCTACGGCATTGAACCGGTGCTGTACATGGGATTCTTGGACGGCATCAACTCCAGCCTCAAAGAGCCGCTGCCGCTCGAGAAATTTGACGAGCAAAGCGAATTTACGCTGGACATCGACTACGATGTGCTTCTGTTTAACATGCACGTCGCTGCAGCAGACTATCTGTACGGCCTGGAGGAATGGGACCGCGTTTTTTCGGCCGACGAACAGGAAGCCATCTACAGCCGTTACCGCCGCTCAAAGACCGTCATCAGAGAGCCGAAGATCGGCCGGAACGATCCCTGCCCGTGCGGCAGCGGAAAAAAGTACAAGAAGTGCTGCGGAAAGGATGCGTAGTCCATGCCCGTTTTAAAAAAAGCTGACCGCCTAAAAGTGGTCTCCCGCCTGCTCGCCGGTTATCCTGCGGCGGGTTGTGCGCTGGATTTTACAACTGAATATCAACTGCTGGTCTCCGTCGTGCTGTCCGCACAGACGACGGACCGCAGCGTCAACGAAGTGACACCGGCGCTTTTCGCTGTGGCTCCGGATGCGCATGCGATGGTCGCTCTGTCACCCGGAGAGATTCAGGAATACATACGCCGCATCGGCATGTATCGCACAAAGGCGGATCACATCTGGAATCTGTCGAACATGCTGATCGAAAAATACGGAGGCGAGGTACCGGGAACGTACGAGCAGCTGATCGAACTGCCCGGGGTCGGGCGAAAAACGGCAAATGTCGTCCTGTCCGTGGCGTTCGGCGAGCAGAGGATCGCGGTTGACACACACGTATTCCGGCTGGCCAACCGAATCGGACTCACGAAGGAGCCCGATGTGCTGAAGACCGAGCTGGCGCTCATGAAAGTCATCCCGGAGCAGAACTGGACGGCCATGCACCATGCGCTGATTCACCACGGAAGACAGGTGTGCTCCGCAAGAAAACCCCGCTGCGACGAATGCATCCTGCTGGATGTATGCGCCCGCAACGGGGTGTAATAAGTTTTTCCTTTACTTTTCCTTTTCCTTTCCTCTACCGCACCGGACACGCACCGCCTTCGCAGCCGTCGCTGCCGATGTCGTACTGCACCTCAGCCGTCTCGTACTTAGAAATGAGCGAGGGAACGAACGCATTCATGGCCGCTGTCCGCTCGCGGTATTCTTTTTCCGTAATTTCCTCGTAGGGCAGCAGGTCGTAAAAGCTGTCGTCATAGGACAGGAACGAAAGCGCCACCGTATCGTCCCAGTTTTCGTACACCCACTCTTCCACCTGATCCCATTCGCTGTCGCGCACGTGCACGGTAATCGAACAGTTGTGCTCCACGTAGTTTTCCATGAACATCTTGTAGATTTCGAGCTGCTCCACAGCAGTAACATCGCCTTTCAGTTTTCCTTCCGGCGCCTTAATGGGAAATTCCACTACTTTCGTCGAACAGTTTTCAGCCGTCTGCCCCACTTCCGGCAATACGGGATAACCGAGCTCTTCGCATACCTTTGTAAGCGGATCGTCTGCGGAGATGCGGATGCGTCGGATGTAGTAGGCTGCATGGGAAAAATGCACGCCCGAAGATACGACCGGCAGGAGGCTGAGTGTGCCTTCCGGCTTGACCGTGGTGATGAGGAGCGGTCTTGGCAATCCCAGTTCGTCTGCATAACTTTCCGCTGCCTGCCTTGCTGCAGCTTTTAAGTCCCGGAGCAGTTCTTCCTGGGCAGCCCGGTCCAGACCCGCGGCGTTGACCATGTCCTGCCAGCCCGTGAGCGAACAGCCGAGGAGTTTATCTCTCTGCTGCACATTGTTCCAGTCGGGAATCTCAAGCTCGGTACACGTCATGCGGTACCCTGCCCGCGCTGACAGACGCTGTGCCTCCATGAGCCCAGCCCGGTCGAGCGTCCCGTCTTCGTTCACAAACGCCTTGACGTTGATCGTCGTCAGGTTGCACAGTCCCTTGGAATCCAGGAGGATTTCGGCGCAGGGGTTGATGCCGTTGAAGTTCGGCCTCCTCTTTGCGCCCGCCTCTGCATTGACCCAGCCCGGTTCGCCGGAGTAGCGCATCTGCGTTAAGTGCCAGTGCAGCTTTTCGCGCGTCGGCTTTTTTTCGTAGTAGATGGAGTTGTTGCTCATCTGCCGGTGCGAAAGTTCCTGATCGATGACCCACTTTTCGCCCTCTTTTTTGTAGAGCTGATTTTTGGCCTGAATGCATTCCTGATCGTCGGCATCGATGAGGACGATTTCCGCCGTTCTGCGCACACCGCCGACGACGACGTTTTCGCCGATGATATTGGCGATATCCAGACAGTCGATGGGCTGCAGCCGTGTCCGGCCGTCGACCTGACGCACGCCGGCTTTCTCGATGACGCGCGTAATTTTCGTAAACATGTTTTTCATGCTGGAGTGGCCGCTTGCCGTCCCGCCGAACGTGTTGAGCTTTTCGCCGCGCTCGCGCACGTGATCGTAGTTGAGTATGATGGTCTTTATTTTGCGGTACTCGGAACTGTACAGCACTTTAAAGAAGTAATCCAGCGACTGCACCCACCCTTCTTTGCTGTCGCCAATTGTGATCTTAACCGTGTCGTTGTGCGTAAAATCCAGTCCCGTGCTGTCCTGCCGGAGGCTTTTGAGCAGCGGCGTATACGATTCGTGAATAACATCGATATCCGTTCGGATGGTCGGAAACTTTGCCACATCAGACTTCAGCACGCGCACACCGACACCGGAGCCGACCATCAGCAGGTAGAACACATCGTGGAACGCATCAAAGCTGTCGAGCACCTGAAACGAGCAATTGAAGTTGCTCATCGGGTAGTATTTGGATACATCGGTCGAGCCGACCCAGAATGTGCGACCGGAGAGAAACTGCTTGAGGTTAAAGATGTTGTCGAACAGTTTTTCCGCTTCGTCTGCAGGCGTCGGAATGAGACTGCAGTTGTATTCCACGGCACGCCGGATCGTTTCCCACCAATACTCCCTGCGGTTTTCATCAGAAAGCCAGCGCGAATACGTCCGATAAAACACAAAGCTCCCGAGCTGATCCATGGGCGAGGGTGCGTGCTTGTACGGACTGATAAACTCTTCGCTGATGATCCGGCCTTCCTGCTTGCGTCTCTCGCCGCGCGTCCGCTCGCGCTCATAGCGGTAGATGATAAATTTTTTGGCGACATCCTTTCGTTCGCTGGCCATGAGGAAGTCTTCGACGAGATCCTGCAGATCCTCGACCTTGACAAGCCTTTTAGATCGTTCCACCTGCTTTTCGATCGCCTCGGCGATGCCTGCAGACAAGTGCTCATCTACGCCTAAGCGCGTTTCCTGCATCGCTTTTTCGATGGCGGTTTTAATCTTCGAGCCGTCGAATACCACCTCTGTCCCGTCCCGTTTGATGACCGTTTTCATGACGCTTCCCTTCCTCTTCTCCGTTTGTATACCCTATGAAGCCGCGTGCAGCCGCACATCCGGCCCTGCTCTTCAATGCTATATGTAGTGATAACCCCTTTGCAAAGCACAGTATATAGTATTTCGAATCGGGACTCAACCGGTTTTTATCCGGTTTCGGCAATCGGCGCTTTACAAGATTTTGATCTACCGGTATAGTTGTATACAAATCTACCGGTCGTACGGATTCGGACAGAAAGGAATGCAACATGCTTACGACACAGTCACAGGCAGCGAATGCGGCGCTCTCCCTGCCGCAGAACCTTTTCAACAAACTCAGAGACGATATCCTGCAAGGCAAAATCGAGGCAGGCGAAAAACTGACAGAAAAACGTATCTGCAAGGAATACAATGTCAGCAGAACCCCTGTGCGCGAAGCGTTCCAGAAACTCGAACTCGACGGACTCATCGAAATCATCCCGAACCGCGGTGCGTTCGTAATCGGACTTACACGCCAGGACATCGAAGATATGTACGAGCTGCGCAAAGCCTACGAGGCCATTGCCGTGCGATGGGCGGTTGAGCGCATCACGGATGCAGAGTTCGAAGCACTGGAAGAAGCGTTCGACATGATGGAGTTCTACACACAGAAAAACGACGCAGACAAGATGTTGATGATGAACATGCGTTTCCACAGCCTCATTTATGCTGCCACAAAAAATCGCATGCTCCAGCATGTGCTGACCTCCTATCAGATTTATACAAAAAACACAAAAGTCAGCAGCGAATACATTCTCGCCTACCTCGACGAAGTGCTGCAGGAGCACCGGGAAATTTTTATGGCATTTCAAAACAAGGATAAAAAGGCAGCCACCGAAGCCTGCATTCGTCACATGGAAAACGGGAAGAGACGCGCCGGATTTGACCTGGACTGAAAGCGTTTTTAGGGTATAATGATCGAAACGGGCTGCCTGCAGGTAGCCATCGACAAACAGGAGGGTTTGCCATGATTGATTTGACGATCGACAAAAAAGGCCTGGAAAACAACATCCGCGTCGCGAAAGAAAACAACATCGTAATTCCGACGATTGCGGAAATGCGCGATCCGGAACGCATTCCGGACGCTATCAAAGAAAAGCTCAAGAATGTAGGATTGTGGGATGTCAATCCGCTGAACCTGTTCCGGATTACATGGAAGAATGAACCCAAAGAAAAGGGCGGGCAGTTTCAGAGCGTTCCGAACTACATCGAACTTCCGTCTGCGCTCACCGGCGTACCGTGCCGCATCTTTGCCATGGCCGGCAAGTGGTTCCCCACCGGCTGCCATAAAGTCGGCGCATCGTTTGGCTGTCTGGCGCCGAGGCTTTTGACCGGACAGTTCGACTCCACGCATCACAAAGCGGCCTGGCCCTCCACCGGAAACTACTGCCGGGGCGGTGCGTTCAATTCAAAGCTTCTGGCCAGCCACTCCATCGCCATCCTGCCCGAAGGCATGTCCAAAGAGCGGTTCGACTGGCTGATGACCATCGCGACCGAAGTGATCGCAACCCCGGGCAGCGAATCTGATGTCAAAGAAATCTTCGACAAGACCTGGGAACTGAAGCAGCAGCCCGACGTCATGGTGTTCAACCAGTTCGAGGAAATGGGCAACGTGCTGTGGCACTACAATGTGACAGGCACGGCCATGGCCGACGTGTACGAATCCATCAAAAAGCCGGGCAACCGCTTTGCAGCCGCCTGCTTTACGTCCGGTTCCGCAGGCACGATGAGCGCCGGCGATTATCTGAAAGATGTCTATCCGGAGCTGAAGCTCGCCGTCGGCGAAGCGCTGCAGTGCCCGACCATCCTTTCCAACGGCTTTGGGAGCCACCGGATCGAAGGCATCGGAGACAAGCATATTCCGTGGATTCACAATGTAAAAAATACGGACATGGTCATCGACATCGACGACGAAGACGCCGTGCGGCTGATGCGCCTGTTCAACACGGAACCCGGAAAACAATACCTTCGGGACGAACTGAAGCTCGACGCCGGCCTCGTGGAGCATTTCTCGCTGATGGGCATATCCGGCGTTGCAAACATGCTGGCCGCGATCAAAATGGCGAAGTACTACGAGCTGACGGAAAACGACGTTATAGGTACCGTACTGACCGACTCCGCCGACATGTACCGTTCCCGCATCGACGAACTCGAACAACAGTACGGCCCCTACCACGCGCAGGAAGCGCACATGGACTACTGTAGACACCTGCTGGCGCAGAAGACCGATCACATGGCTGAGTTGACGTACGCAGACCGCAAGCGGGTGCACAATCTGAAATACTATACGTGGGTCGAGCAGCAGGGCCGCGACATGCACGAGCTGAACGACTTGTGGTACGACACGGAAAACACGTGGGACGCCGTCCATGCGCAGGCGGAGGAGCTCGACGAACTCATCCGCGCATTCAACGAGGCGACGGGACTGCTGAAAGCGTAGCGCAGCCGGTCGATGGGAGAAATCATTGCAGTTAAAGAACGACATCACCGATCTCGTCCGGGAGACGAAGCGTCTCCTGGACGGATCCGACATTTTAGGCAGACAGGCCGCCCGGGCGGACATCGTCTTAAAAAAACTGGAAGCCGAACGCATCAACATCGCGGTAATCGGCCAGTTTAAGCGCGGCAAAAGCGCCCTGGTCAACGCTCTGCTCGGGCAGGAGTTGCTGCCGGTGGGCATCATCCCCGTCACATCGGCGGTCACTGAAATCCACCACGGCGACCCCAACGTAGCCATCCGATTTTACAACGGTCTCGTGCAGCCTGTCCGGATCGAAGATCTGCCCGACTACATCAGCGAAGAAAAAAATCCGGATAACCGGCTCGACGTATCCTCTGTCCGCATCCACTCCCCTTCGCCTTTCCTTGCACAGGGGCTGACGCTCGTCGATACGCCCGGCGTCGGATCATTTCACAAGCACAATACGGAAGCGGCCTACGCGTTCGTACGCGAAAGCGATGCGGTCATCTTTATGCTGTCTGTCGATACGCCCATCAACGAAATCGAGATTGAATTCCTTCGCAATACGCGCGCATTCGCAGGCAAGTTTTTCTTCGTCGTCAACAAGATCGACCTCGTAAGTCCGGAAGACCTCGCCGCTTTCGTCGCCTACTGCAATGACCTTCTGGAAAAACTCATGGAGACCGGCAACATTACCCTCTTCCCCGTCAGCGCCAAGATCGGCACGGGGATTGAGGAGCTCAGGGACATGCTGCTGCGGGAATGCCGCACCGGTCTTCTGCGCATCCTGTGCGAATCGTCGAGGCTCAAGCTGTACAATATCATCGTCGAGGCGCTTGCTCAAATTGAACTGTACTGGAAAGTCCTGGTGATGCCGCCGCTCGTTCTCGACCGGACAGTCGGTCGCATGGAAAGGGAACTCGATGCGTTCCGGGAGCGAGTATCGACCACTGTAAGCGAGCTCGGTGCCGATCAGGATGTAATCGTACCGGGCCTTTCAGAGCGGCTCGAAGCAGAGCTCAACGTCTTTAAGCTCGACCTGACCAGTGCCGTTACAGACACATTCGGCATGGACTATCATTACGAAATCGAAGAGCTCGAACAGGACGAAGCAGTTCAAGCGACGGCAGATCTCCCGCTCGCCCGGCATCTCGGGGAACAGTTTGCACGCGATGCTTCGGGCATCCTCGACGACCTGGGCGCCACGCTGAACCGCGTTCTTTTGTATCGCAACACCAGCACGCCGGAAGTCGTCACCCATATCTACGCCCTCAACCGCCTCGTGCGCCAGCTGCGCAGGACAAGAAATACACTACGCCACATGGAGGAATCATGAAAACCGTTCGTATCACAGATTCGTTTCGCGCATTGTTCCCCGATGCGCGCATTGCGCTCGTCTGCCTCGAGGACATCGACAACACCGTCACGCATCCGGACATCGAGACCGGGCTGAAACTCGCTAACGAGCAGGCGGAACGCCACCTGGTCAAGGAAGTGTTCAGCGAAAACCCCGCCGTTGCCGTATGGCGGGAAGCGTTTCGGAAGTTCAAAACAAAGAAAGGCGTGCGAAGCTCCATCGAGAGCCTGTTGAAGCGCGTCGAAAAAGGAAATCCCGTCGGACCGATCAATCCCCTCGTCGACATCTACAATGCTATTTCGCTCGAATACGGATTGCCCTGCGGAGGCGAAGATATCGATACCATCGAAGGCGATCTGCTGCTGACCGTGGCCGAAGGCGGCGAGTCGTTCCTCGCACTCGGCGACGAAACAGAAGACCCCGCCCTGCCGGGCGAGGTCGTGTACAGAGATGATGTCGGTATCGTATGCCGGTGCTGGAACTGGCGTGACGGCGTGCGCACGATGCTCACCGAACGCACGGTCCGCGCCGTCCTCGTGCTCGAATCCGTCGATCCTGCCCGAAATGACGACCTGGCAGCCGCCGTCGAAGAACTTGCTGCACGCTGCACGCAATTCCTCGGAGGCACCGCGCGCACTGCCATCCTGGGCGGAAGCCCGGACGAATTTATCCTGCTGTAAGTTTCAGCAGTTTTGTCTCCGCTTTACTAGATTCTCTCTACGTCGATACCGGTCGACTGACCGTTTAAATCGAACCCGGGCAGGCCGCTCTTTGCGACGATGGCATCGGCCAGCGTCTCCCTTCGAATGTACTCATCGTACACTCGAAGCGCTTCCTGTACGGCTTCGGGCGCATCCACGTAGATGTGGATGCGGTCCATCATATCGAAATCCTTCTGCTTCCGCAGCTGTTGTACTTTGGAAATCAACTCCCTTGCCAGACCTTCCGTGGCCAGCTCTTCCGTAACGTCTGTGTCCAGGATAACGCACAGATCGTTTTCCAGCGCCACCGTAAACCCTTCTTTTGCAGAAACCGCGATGTCGACCATGTCCGGAGTAACTTGAATCTCTTCGCCGTCAAGCTCCATGGAAAGCTCGGCGTTCGCGGACAACGAATCGACGATCTGCCTGGCATCCGCGCCGGCAAGAGCCCGGGCAAACGCTTTGATCTTCGGCCCGAGAACCGGTCCTGCGACCTTGAAATCGGGTTTTAGACCGTAGTCGATAAATCGGTCCATCTCTTTTTCGAACACGACCTGCTTCACGTTCAGCTCTTCGCGTATCAGATCCGACATGTACGAAATCGTCTCTTCGTACTTTCCGTCGATCAGCAGTTCCTGCAGCGGCTGACGCACTTTGATGCGCGTCTTTTCCCGAATGCCCCGGGCCATGGTCACGATGCTCCGCACGAGATCCATGCGCTCTTCGAGGCCGTCGTCGATGAGCGAAGTATCCGCATCCGGATAGTCCGCCAGGTGCACCGATTCCGCACCGGTCAGCCGGATATAGAGCTCGTCTGAAATGAACGGCGCAAACGGCGCGATGAGCCGGGCCGTTCCTTCCAGCACTTCGTACGTCGTCGCGTAGACGCTTTTTTTATCGTCGGTCAAATCGTCCGCATAGAAGCGCCTGCGCGCCCGGCGGATATACCAGTTCGACAGATCTTCGGCGACGAAGTCCTGAATCCTGCGCACGCTGCGGTTGTGATCGTATGCGTCCATCGCCGCTGTCACTTCTTGCACGAGCCGATGATACTTCGACAGAATCCACCGGTCGAGCTCGGGCCTGCTTTCCGGTTCAACGGAAAACGCAGACGGATCGATTCCATCGTTGTTTGCATACAGCGTAAAGAAATTATATACGTTTCGAAGCGTCCCGAAGAACTTGCCCTGCACGTCCACCAGTCCCTCTTCGTCGAAGCGCGTCGGAAACCAGACCGGAGAAACGTACATCAGATACCAGCGGGTCGCGTCCGCTCCATACTTGTCGAACAGTTCGAACGGGTCCACGGAGTTGCCGCGCGACTTGCTCATTTTTTTACCTTCTTTGTCCAGCACGAGGTCGTTGACGAGCACGTTGCGGTACGAGGAGCGCCCTTTGATAAACGTCGATATGGCCATGAGCGAATAAAACCACCCGCGCGTCTGGTCGATGCCTTCGCAGATGAAGTCGGCCGGAAACAGTTTTTCGTCGAAGATAGCTTCATTCTCAAACGGATAGTGATGCTGTGCAAACGGCATGGCTCCACTGTCGAACCAGCAGTCCAGCACTTCGGGAATCCGCGCCATCGAATCGCCGCACTCCGGGCAGCGGATGTGCACATCATCTACATCGGGCCGATGTAGCTCGATACCGGTATCGATGTCTTCAATCGCCTTTTCGACGAGCTCGGCCCGCGATCCGATCGATTCCAGATGCCCGCACGGGCAGCGCCAGATGTTGATGGGCGTGCCCCAGTATCGGCTCCTGGAAATGGCCCAGTCCTTGACGTCGGCCACCCAGTTACCGAAGCGCCCCTCACCGACGAACGGCGGGAACCAGTTGGTGTCGTCGTTGCTTGCGACGAGCTGATCGCGCAGCTTCGTCATCTCGATGTACCACGACGGCGTGCCGTAATACACGAGCTGAGTGCTGCAGCGCCAGCAGTGCGGATAGTTGTGCTCGATTTTCTCCTTGGAGTAAATCTTGTTTTCGGCAGCCAGATACTTGATGATGTCGATATCCAGCCCCTCCTCCATAACGAAGCGGCCGGCCCAGGGCGTCTGTGTATACTTCCCCTCCCCGTCCACGGGATTGGGGACCGGCAGGCCGTATTTGCGGCCTGTCACGTAGTCGTCCTCGCCAAAGGCGGGCGCCGTGTGGACGATGCCCGTACCGTCTGCCGTCGACACATAATCGCCGAGCGTCACATAGAACGCCTTTTTATCCACGCTGATGAACGGCATCAGCTGCTCGTATTCCATATATTCGAGATCCCGGCCTTTGACGGTTTCCACCACCGTGTACGGACCGATCGGTCCGAGCACGGTTTCGGCCAGCTCTTTCGCGACGTACAGGTATTCCCCGTTCTGCTCTGCCTTGACGTAGTCTATCTCTGCGCCCACGGTGAGCGCGACGTTCGACGCAAGCGTCCAGGGCGTCGTCGTCCAGGCGAGGAAGTACGTGTTCTCCTCTCCCTTTTTACGGAAGCGACATGTGATCGTATTGCTCTTGATCTCTTTATATCCCTGTGCAACTTCGTGGGAAGCAAGTCCGGTACCACAGCGGGGACAGTACGGCAGGATCTTGTGACCTTCGTAGATGAGCCCGCCGTCGAAGAACTGCTTGAGCAGCCACCAGACGGACTCGATGTAGTCGTTTTCCAGCGTGATATAGGGATTATCCATATCGATGAGATACCCCATGCGTTTCGTCATTTCGCGCCACGCTTTTTCGTACGTAAACACCGATTCCCGGCACTTCTGGTTAAACTCGCGGATGCCGTACGCTTCGATATCTTTTTTGCCCGACATACCCAGCTGTTTTTCCACTTCGATCTCGACAGGCAGGCCGTGCGTGTCCCAGCCCGCTTTCCGGCGAACCTGGAATCCCTTCATCGTCTTGTAGCGACACACGGAATCCTTGAGCGTCCTGGCCACGACGTGGTGAATGCCCGGCATACCGTTTGCCGTCGGCGGCCCTTCGTAGAATACAAACGACGGCCCGCCTTCACGGATTGCGACGCATTTTTCCAGGAGATTCTCCTGTTCCCAGGCATCGGCCTGCGCATTTTGGACTTCAGCGATGGGTTCATCCGACAAATTGCGAAACATGACAGCTTCCTTTACAAGTTCTCCTAATCGATGACGATGGCGTATGCGGTTGCATACGCAAGTTGCATACTCAAATAGTATAGTGAAATGGCATCCGGCCGTCAAGCCTCGGAGCGGAGGTGCTCCAGGACGCGCCAGATATCCTGCGATTCGTATCCGAGCGAGGAAAGCCTCCGCGCGATGCGCGCCTTGAGCTTATCCGGAACGGGATCCTCGCCTGCCAGCCCTTCCTTCTCCAGCATCGATTGCGCCTGCGCAAGCGCCCTCTCATAATCCGATCCGCCCGCTTCGTCATCCGCCTGCAAGGCGGCCTGCTGAGCCTCCCCGGGCTCCACGCCCCGCTCCATCAGCTCTCGCACAATCCGGCGGCGGCCTTTTCCTTTTTCGATCGCGCGCTTTGCATAGTCTTCGGCAAACCGGCTGTCGTCGATGTATCCGTCCTGTGCCAGCTGCTGCACAGTCTGAGCGGCCGCTTCCGGCGAATGACCTTTTTCCAGAAGCTTTTTCTTCAGCTGACCGGACGCATAATCCCTCCGCGACAGAAAATCTGCAGCGTGTTCGAGCGGAGGCTTTACAGGCTGACCAGGGTCGCTGAACCGGTGAACGGATAGGACCCCGGGTTTGCCGGCGCTGCAAATCGCAGCCTGCAACCCGCTTGCGATGTCCGGGCTCCACACGTGCACCGAACGGCCGTCAGGATCGGACAGAGTTTTTAGGAATTCCCCGGTTTTCCCGACGACAGAGAACGACGACATGCCAAACGCAAGGCCACGGCCGAGATATTTTACATAACTTTCCTTGCGCGTCCAGATCTCCAGAAACGCCTGCCCGTGCTCCGCAGACCCTTCCTCCAGAACCGCCAGATACCGTTGCTCAGCCGGATGGAGGATGCGCAGCGTGCGAGGTTGGACTCTGCGCCCGCGCTCTTCAATGTCGAAGCCCACCGGCCCTTCTTCACCTGCGGCGCAGGCCCAGTACCCGGATGTATGGCTTACGGAGACGCAAAGCGCCGGCTTGCCGGCGCTCCTTTCGATGCCCCACGTTCCGTTTTCCCTGCGTATAAGCACCGCATCCGCCGCATCGAGCCGGATGAGAACCGACCGGAGGAGCTCCTCCGAATCGTACGCTCTACCCTGCTTTTTTTTCAGGACGAACACATCCACCGCTCATTCCTCCCCAGCGTGCATCCGGCTGTGATACAGAGCGCGAATCTCGTGCAGCCAGAGCGGTACCGTCGAAAGCGCCAGCAGGCGCAGCCATTCGGCCAGGCTCAGCTCGACCGTCTCGAACATGCGGACAAACAACGACAGCTCCGTGACGGCGACCTGGAGCAGTATCCCGAAGAAAAATGCAAACAGGATCATCCGGTTGCTTCGATAACTCATGCGGAACACCGAGGTGTGGACATCGCGCATGCCCAGCGAATGGAAGAGCTGCGATATACCCAAAGTCGTAAACGCATAGGTCTGGCAGCGCATATAGGTATCGCCTGTGCTCATCGCCTCGTTGAGGTTCCGGATGGAGATATCCAGGCCGGCATCAAGGAGCAAGCTGACGGGTACGATCAGAAATGCGCCGAGCGTGATGGCGGCGATCACGGCGCCGTAGAACAGCGTCGTTGCAAATCCGCCGTGAGCGAACAGGTTTTCCTCAGGGTCGCGCGGACGTTCTTTCATGATCTCCGCCGTCCCTTCATCGACGCCGAGTCCAAGCGCCGGAAGCGAGTCGGTAATCAGATTGACCCACAGGATGTGAATGGCCTTCAGCGGAGAAAACAGCCCTGCGACGATGGCGCTGCACATCGTGATCACTTCGCCGAAGTTCGACGAAAGCAGGAACAGCACGGTTTTACGTATGTTGTGGTAGATGACGCGCCCTTCGTGGATCGCTTTTTCGATGCTGGCAAAGTTGTCGTCCGTCAGCACCATGTCGGCCGCGCTCTTGGCGACGTCAGTCCCCGTGATACCCATCGCGATTCCAATGTCGGCCGCGCTGAGCGACGGGGCGTCGTTGACACCGTCTCCGGTCATCGCGACGATGTGGCCGTGAGAGCGGTAGGCGTTGACGATCATGACTTTGTGCTTCGGCGACACGCGCGCAAACACGCGCAGATCCATCACGCGCCCGTTGAGCTCTTCCTGGTCCATGCGCGCCAGCTCATCCCCGGAGATGCACTGATCCTGAGAAGTCGCAATGCCGAGTTCTTTTGCAATCGCATAGGCGGTTTCCCGGTGGTCACCGGTAATCATGACCGTCGTTACATGTGCCTCTTTAAACCTCCGCACCGCTTCCGCCGCTTCGGGCCGCGGCGGATCGATCATGCCGACGAGACCGACAAAGATGAGTTCCGATTCCAGCGCTTCAGGGTTTTCGTAGCGAAGAGCGAGCGCGAGGACGCGGAGCGCATCGGCCGCCATCTCTCCGGCGGCAGCCTGAATCGCTTCGATATCTGCCGGCAGGAGATCCCGCATTTCTCCGCCCTGCAAAATTTTCGTGCTGTTTTTAAGGACGTCGTCGGTCGCTCCTTTTGTATAGGAAACGGTATGCCCGCTGCTGTCGCGATGGACCGTCGTCATCATCTTACGGACCGAGTCGAACGGCTGTTCATTGACGCGCGGCAGCTGCTCCTCGAGCGCTTCCTTTTTTATTCCTTTGGCGAGCGCCAGATCTACAAGCGCCAGCTCCGTCGGATCCCCGAGGCGCATCTCTCCGTCGACGCACGCATCCGAGCACAGCGCAAAGCCGTCGATCAACAGATGATACGCCTCGTAGTCCGCATCGGGGACGTCGACCGTGCGACCGTCGGTGTACAGCCTCGTGACGGTCATCTTGTTCTGAGTGAGCGTACCGGTTTTATCGGAACACACGATGCTCACAGAGCCGAGCGTCTCGACGGAAGGCAGCCTGCGGATGATCGTGTTCACTTTGACCATCCGCTGCACACCGAGCGCCAGGACGATCGTCACGACCGCAGGCAGTCCCTCCGGTATCGCAGCGACCGCAAGCGCGATCGCCGTCAGGAACATCTCGACCGGATCCCGGCTCTGCAGCAGAGCGACCGCAAACAGGCCCACGCACAGAGCAACAGCTACGATGCCGAGCATTTTCCCCAGATCGGCGAGGCGCTTTTGCAGCGGCGTCATTTCCGAACCGGCCTCTTTAATCATCCTGGCAATCTTCCCGACTTCGGTTTCCATGCCGGTATGCCAGACCACACCCTCGCCGCGTCCGTAGGATACCGGTGTGGACGAATACGCCATGTTGATGCGGTCACCGAGCGAGACAGGCTCTTCGGCTACGAAGTCGGCATCCTTTTCGGATGCGACGGATTCGCCCGTCAGCGCGGATTCCTCAATCCGCAGGTTGACGCTGCGCAGCAGCCGGAGGTCCGCCGGTACGATGCGGCCGGCCTCCAGGAGGACGATGTCGCCCGGCACGAGTTCAGAAGCGGGAACTTCCATCGCCCGGCCATCTCTGCGAACGGCGGCGACGGGGCTCGAAAGCTCTTTGAGCGCCTCGAGTGACCGCTCCGCCTTGGTCTCCTGCACGACGCCAATGGCCGCATTGATGGCGATGACGGCCGCGATGATGATCGCATCGCCGAATTCCCGAAGAACGAGCGAGATGAGCACCGCAGCCATCAGGATGTAGATCATCGGATCCCGAAGCTGAGCCGCAATCATTTGAAGCAGCGATTTTGACTGTTCTTCTTCGAATTCGTTCGGGCCGTACTGCTGCAGGCGGAGACGCGCTTCTTCGGAATTCAGTCCTTTTTCCGCATGCGTGTTCAGCGTGTTGAGCGCATATGCGCGATCGTGTCGATCCATTTTTCCTCCATAACTTGCTAATTGTCCCCGCATCGACTATAATCAGTTTAGCGCAGTTGCGCACTATAGCACTAAAGAGCAGGGAGGTTTCTCATGGCCTATGTTTCAAAATTCAAATCCGAAGAGAACGACGAACTCTTCCGGGCGATTCTGGCACTCCAAAACGAAGAAGAGTGCTATCGTTTCTTTGAAGACCTCATGACCATCAAAGAGCTGCAGGCCGTTTCCCAGCGCTGGAAAGTGGCCAGAATGCTCCATGCGGGCCGCACCTATCAGGATATCGCTTCCGATACGACCGCCAGTGCTGCGACGATCAGCCGGGTCAACAAATGCCTGCTGTACGGAGCCGAAGGCTATCGCATGCTTTTAGAGCGACTGCAGCTCTAGCCATCCGGCTTTCATTGTCCGCTTACGATTTCCCACCCGCGATTCAGCTGCCGGTCGACGAGCAGCGTGCCGTCCTGCGCGTAATCTTCTTCTTCCGGCTCGACTTCGATATCCGGCTCGATGCCCACGCCGTGGATGACGTGTCCCTTGGGTGAATAGTACTGCATGACCGTTAAATTGATGGCGCTTCCGTCCCGCAGTTGTTCCAGTTGCTGAATGATACCTTTCCCAAATGTCGTCGTGCCCACGATGAGCGCAACGCCGTTGTCCTGGAGACCAGCCGTCAGAATTTCCGACGCCGAGGCCGATCCTTCGTTTACGAGGACCACAAACGGCAGGTCCGTTTTTCCGTCTTTTACATGGAAATACTCCCGGTTACCGGCCTGGTCCTCGCTGTACACGACGGTTCCCTTGTCCATGAGCGCATCCGCCACATCGACGCTGGCGTTGACCAGCCCGCCCGGATTGTCGCGCAGGTCGAGCACGAAGCCTTTTGCACCGCGCTGCTCCACCGTCTTGAGGGCTTTCTTAAAGTCGGAGGCCGTGCTCTCCTCAAACGAAGCGATGCGGATGTGAGCGATGTCGCCATCCATCCATTCCCAGCGAACTGTCTGCGATATGATTTTCTCGCGCCGAATCGACAGTTCCACTTCTTCCCCGTCTCTCAGGAGCGTCAGCGTCACCCGCGTGCCGGCCTTCCCGCGTATCGCGGCAGCGGCCAGATCGATCTCCGTGCCCGAATAGGGCGTGCCGTCCACCTTCAGTATGATGTCACCCCGGCGCACGCCCGCAGCGTGTGCAGGTGAGCCGTCCTGCGGGGCGACCACCTCGATCGCTCCGTTTTTATTCGTGCTCAGCGAAACGCCGATGCCGGAATATTCACCGGTGAGGGAAATTACGACCGATTCGTATTCCTCCGCTGTCATATAATAAGAATACGGATCATCCAGTCCATCGAAAAGTCCCCGCAGCATACCCAGTTCCAGATCGTCATCCTCGACCGGCAGATAGTAGTGTGCGCTGACGTGTTCGCGCAGCCTGTCAATTTTCCCGTATGCGTTGTGCAAATATCGGTACCAGTCGTAGTCCTCTTCGGAGATCATCCGCTCCGCCTTGTATCCTGGCTGCAGCAGCCGGTACACATCCACACCGGCGTACAGCGCCATGGATGCCGCCCCTGCAATCAGACTTACGGCGATCAGAACGATCAGCGATCTTTTCTTGATGGAAATCATGCTCCGTCCCCTCTCCTGATATCCCGGGCCACGAGCTGGAGGCTCCGGGTATCTCTGAATTCGTTAATGCCGAGTTCGCCTGCCACATCGACGACGGCTCCGGGCTGCAGGTACATCCCGTACTCGGCGGCGCGCCGGAATAAGATGCAAGGCAGCATCGTTCCGTCTCCTGTGCGCAGCATAAAGCGCGCATGCTCTTCTTCGGTTCCCATGCGATGCACTGATTCGACGCGCGAAGGGCCGCTCGCAAACAACGGCTTTGGATTGGCTTCCCCGTGCGGCTCGAGCAGGCGCAGCGTTTCGGCAAACTCCAGTGTTTTCTCCGATGCGTCGAGCACTTTGACGACTTTGATTTCTTCTGTCAGAATATCGGGGTCGGCGCGCAGAGCCTCCGCCATCGCCTCCTGCATCGCTTGCCGGAACCGTTCGAGATTCTGCTTTTTCATCGTAAACCCGCATGCACCCGCATGGCCCCCGAAGCGCTCAAACAGAGGGGCAACGCTCGAAAGCATGCCGTGCAGATCGAGCCCCGGGACCGACCGCCCCGTCCCTTTAACGAGCCCTTCTTCCCCATCGGTCACAATGAACACGGGCCGATACAGCGACTCTTTCAGATGCCCTGCGACGATACCGGCGACACCTTCGTGGGCGTCGGGCGCGTACACGACGGGGAACAGTTCGCCGGACCCCCCCTGCCCGATTATTTTCTCGCACAGCCTGTGCGTCTTTTCCTGTTCGGCTTTTCTGGCCCGGTTGTTTGCAGCCATATCCCGCGCGATGCGGTCCAACCCGCTCCGCCCGTCGGCGTCGCCGCACAGCAGGTCGACACCGGGATCCGCAGACTCCATACGCCCCTGGGCATTGATATTTGGGGCGATCATGTAGGCGATGTGACCAGCCTCGACTTCTCTTTCTCCGAAATCCACCGCCTCCAGCAACGCGTCCAGACCTTCTCGTTCTCTGCGGTTGATAAACTCAAGGCCATATTTGACGAGCGTGCGATTTTCATCCAGAAGCGGCACGACATCGGCCACGGTCGAAATCGCCACGAGATCCAGGAGGCGGTTGAGATCGGCCTTTAAAAAGCGTCCGTCACCCTGCTGTTCCAGCAGACGCTGAATCGCCTGCGCCAATTTAAACGCAACACCGCATCCGGAAAGATGGGGGAAAGGATAGGTGCTGTCGCTTCTCTTTGGATTGATGAACAGGCAGTCCGGCGTCGCATCGGGCGCGGGACTGTGATGATCGGTGATGATCAATTCGATGCCGAGGCTCTTTGCATGGGCGGCTTCGGACACCGATGTGCTGCCGCAGTCCACCGTGATGATGAGATCGATACCCTCCGAGGCAATGGTGTCGATGGCCTGTGTGGATAGCCCGTACCCTTCATGAAAGCGGGACGGGATATAGTAGCGCACGCGATCCGAAATCGCGCGAAGCGTGCACAGTAAAAGCGCCGCCGACGTGACGCCATCCGCATCGTAATCTCCGTACACGCAGATGCGCCCTCCGCCCAGTGCCGTTTGAACGACGGTTTGCGCCGCCTGCGCCATATCGTTGAGCAGAAACGGATCGTGCGTCAGCTTTGGAAACGGAGCGAGAAAGTCTTCGACGCACGACGGCTCGGTAACTCCGCGCTCCTGCAGAATGCTCAATATGGCAGGGGGGACCCTGCGGGGTCCCCTGAGCAAGTCGTTATTTTTCTGTGTAAATACCCATCGGGCCATCGCGTTTCTCCGGCTTTGTACGGCATCAGTTCAGCGCGAAACGTAATCCAGCGGATTTTTGTACACGCCGTTGAGCCGGACTTCGAAGTGCAGATGAGGTCCGGTGGACATGCCGGTCGAGCCGACCTTGGCAATGGTCTGTCCCCGGGCGACGACGTTGCCTGTGCTCACCAGAAGTTTGCTCGCATGCGCATACAGCGTAACGATGCCGCCCCCGTGGTCGATCATCACCATATAGCCATAGCTGTTGTTCCAGCCGGCCGTGATGACCGTGCCTGCATTGGCGGCGAGGATGTCGGTGCCGGAGCTGGCTCCGATATCGATGCCTGTGTGCATTTTGGGCACTTTCAGAATGGGGTGGTTGCGCATCCCGAACGGCGACGTGATGCGGGTGCTGGCTTTCGAAGGCCACTGCATCGTTCCGCCGATGTAGTTGCCGCTGCCCTGCAGACCCAGGATCTTAGCTGTAAGCGCGTTGGCTTCGGCGTTGAGCGCATCGACCTGCTTTTCTAACGCTTTGTTGTCCTGATCGACGGCTGATTTTTTGCTCTGTACCTGTTGTTTGCTGGACTGGAGCGATTCCTGGCGCGAGCTCTCTTCGGCCTGCTGCGCGAGCAGGTTGTCCCGCAGAGCCTGCAGCTGAATCTTCTGCCCGATAAAAACATCGTACTGCTGCTGCAGTGTTTCGAGCAACTCCGCATCGCTGTCGTAAATCCGCTGAACCATATCCAGATTTGTCATGAAGTCCGACATATCCGACGATCCGAGAAGCACGGTGAGAATGCCGACTTCGCCATTTTTGTACATCGTGCGCAAGCGCGCATTCAGCGCTTCGTTTTGCGCAGCGATATCCTGCTCGAGCTCCGTCAGCTCCGCCAGTTTATTCGTTATTTTCGCTTTCGTCGCATTGATGCTCTTCTGCAGCGAGTTGAGCTCCACTTCTGCCGAGTAAATCTGTTTTTCGAGCGTGCGGATTTCGCTCTGCAGCGCGCTGGCCTCCTGCTTGCCTTTGTCCAGCGCTTTCTGCGTGTCGTCGATTTGACTCTGGATGTCGTCGAGCTTGCTCTGATCGCTTGTGGCGTAGACGAACGGTGCGAAGCACAGACTCGCCGCCACGATGACAGCAAGCAACCGAGCGCCGTTGCGCTTTGATGTACCGGTTTTCATCTCTTTCTTTATGTAATTCATATGTAAACCTCCGGTCTATGCATTTAAAAATCGCCTCATGGACAGGATGCTGCCAAACGCACCGATGCTCGCCCCCAGCGCGATAAAGATCCACGACAGATTCTTCATCATGAACCCCACTTCGACAAACGAACTGGAGAACAGAAGCAGAGCCTGGGTGGCAAACAGATTGACGATGCGCGCGTAAATCAACCAGGTGAGGCCCAGCGCGATGAAGGCGGAAATGCAGCCGATCATCATGCCTTCCGCCAGCAGCGGTCCGCGGATAAACCAGTTCGTTGCACCGACATATTTCATAATCATAATCTCGCGCTGCCGGGCCATCACGGTCAGCTTGACAGTGTTGGATACGACGATTACGGAGACGATGATCAAGAACACGATGACGATGAGCGCGCCCTTTTGTATAAAATCCGTGATGGTCAGGATTTTACTGACCTCTTCCTGGTAAAAACGCACGTCCTCCACGCCGATGAGGTTGCGACAGGCCTCGTAGACGAGACGGCCGTCCTCCAGGTCCGCAAGCTCGACCCGAAGTGCATTCGGCAGCGGGTTGTCGGCAAGTCCGTCCAGCAGGTAGGACTTCTCGCCCCAGCGCTGCTTAAACGCCTGCATGGCGTCTTCTTTGCTGACGTAGACCACGCCCGAAATCTCATCCATGGACAGGAGGCTCTGCGCGATGACATCCGCATCCTGCCGCGTCGTCTCCTCGAGCAGATACACTTCGATGGTGTTGAACTGCTGTTTTGCCTTCTCCGTAGCGATGTTGATGTTGACGCTGATAAAGAAGAACAACCCCAGGATCAGCAGCATCGCCGTGATGGAGAATATGGAGGCCAGACTCATCCCCTTGTTCCGGAATACCTGGACGGTTGCCTGTGTGAGAGAATAGCGCAAGCTTCTAATCATCGTAGCCGTATTCTCCTCCCCACGCATCGCGCACAATTTTCCCCTTGTCGATCGCCACAACGCGCTTCCCCATCCGGTCTACGATGTCCTTGGCATGGGTGACCATGAGCACCGTCGTTCCCCTGCGGTTGATCTGATTGATGAGCTTCATGATTTCCCAGGCGGTGTCCGGATCCAGGTTTCCAGTCGGCTCGTCGGCGATCAGCATCATCGGATTGTTGATGAGGGCGCGTGCGATAGCGACCCGCTGCTGCTCTCCTGCAGACAGTTCCGCCGGGAACTGATCGGCCTTGTCGCTGATACCCATAATGGACAGAACCAGCGGTATCTGACGGCGCATGGCGCGCTGCGTGGACTGGACAACTTCCATGGCAAACGCCACATTTTCGTACACGGTTTTATGAGGCAACAGGCGAAAATCCTGAAACACCATGCCGATATTTCTGCGAAGAGCCGGAATTTCGCGGTTGGACAGGTGCGTGATGTCCTGCCCGTTGACAAAGATGCTTCCTTCGTCGGGTTCGATTTCTTTTAATATGAGTTTAATCAGTGTAGACTTCCCGGCCCCGGACGGACCGACCAGAAATACGAAGTCCCCTTTTTTTATCCTGATGGTTGCGTCTTCGAGACCGACATTGCTGCCGTACATCTTGGTGACGCCTTCGAATCTTATCACGTACGATCCTCTCTTGTGTCTTTTTGGCAGTTTAACGCATCAAGTATACTATATCTTCGCTTTTTTAGAAACACCATTTCCTGTGCCTCTCGTGCGCAGCGCATCCGGAGATCCGCACGTACGGTCCCAGAGTTCGGCCAGTACCGGTGCAACGATTTTTCGCACGGAAGCGATGCTATAGGGGAGTACGCAGTTGTACTGTGCCCGGTACAAATCCTCCGTCGCCACATGAGGCAGCTCCAGCCAGTCCGTTCCCCTGAAAAACCGCCTCAGTTCTCCCCGGTGAACGCCCCGGTTCATGTTGTTTGCGACAAACACCGGGCGGGGAGCTTCGATCCGTATGCGCTCGATGCCGGCGATATAAGGGCAGAGGCGCGTCGGCAGAGGGTCCAGCACGCACACGACGGCGTCCATATCCGGCAGAATGTCCCACATCAGTCCGGCACTCATGCCGGAACAGTCGAACAAGCGGACGGTGCCGGTTGCATTGTGCACAAGCCGCAGCGAATCTCCAGGCGAGAGCGCCTCGTGGACCCCGCCCGGGGGTGCATCTCCAGGACAGCGCAGAATCCAGTTAATCCCCTGTTCCATATTCGCCAGACCGCGAATGTTCTTGCGCTCTGCGACCAGGCGGTGAAACGGATAGAAATCCCTGTACAAAAATCGTTTTTCGATGCCGTACGCTTCGTAAAAATACGGAGTCCCCAGCTCGACGAGCGCGACGCTTTCGTCGGAAAACGCCTGCCCGACCCACGCAGCCAGAAGCCCTGCAACAAAGCTGACACCGCTACCCTGTGCCACGCCGATTACGGCCATGCGCACTGTCTCTTGGACGTCAGCGCCTTCCGGCCGGTTCCCTCCGGCATCGGGAATCCGAAATATCTGATTTGCCTGCATGGTCATTCCCCATATGAAGACCCGCACCCACGCCGGATAAATTATACATTATTTGCCATATTTGTCAAGATTGCGGGCAGCCTGCGCGATGGCCCCTGCCGTCAGTCCATACTTTTCGAGCAGTTCATCCGGCTTACCCGACTCGCCGAACGTGTCGCGGATACCGACCGTCGCCACGCGCACCGGATGGTGAGCGCAGCAGATCCGGGCGACGGCAGCCCCCAGGCCGCCTTCGAGCGTATGCTCCTCGGCGGTTACGATGCCGCCCGTCTCGCGCGCGGCACGGATCACGGCTTCTTCGTCCAACGGTTTGAGCGTGTGCATGTCGATGACGCGCGCCTCGATACCTTCGAGCGCCAGCTGCTCCGCAGCCAGAAGCGCTTTGCTGACCATGATGCCTGTGGCAATGATCGCACAGCCTGACCCCTCGCGCAGCACGCGGGACTTCCCGATTTCGATGTCCGCCTCCTCTTCGTAGAGAACCGGAACTGCGGCGCGGCCCAGTCGCACGTACACGGGTCCGTCGAGATCTGCGGCTTGCTGCAGCAGCTTCCGGGCGGAGACATCGTCAGCCGGATTCAGCACCGTCATGCCCGGTATCGCACGCATCAGCGCCAGATCCTCGATCGCCTGGTGGCTCGCTCCGTCCTCCCCGACAGTCAGCCCTGCGTGCGTTGCGCAGATTTTGACATTGGCGCCGGTGTACCCGATGGAGTTTCTTATAATTTCGTATGCCCGGCCGGCTGCGAACATCGCAAACGTGCTGGCGAAGACCGTCTTGCCGGATACGGCAAGTCCTGCAGCCATGCCGTACATGTTGGCTTCAGCGATGCCGACGTTAAAGAATCGATCCGGATAGGCGCCCGCAAAAAACTTCGTCATCGTAGAGCCGGACAGGTCGGCATCCAGAACGACGATGTCCTGCCGCACAGCGCCGAGTTCGACGAGTGCCTTGCCGTAACTCTGTCTTGTCGCAATCATCTCTGCCATCACAGTACACCCCCCAGTTCGCTCATCGCCTGCAACGCTTGCTCCTTGTCCGGCGCCTTCCCGTGCCAGCCGGCTTCGTTTTCCATATACGAAACACCTTTTCCCTTGACAGTCCTGGCTACGAGCACCGTCGGACGGCCTTTGTGCCCGCGGGCTTCGGCAAGCCCGGCGCGGATCGAATCGATGTCGTGACCATCGATCTTTTTTGCATTCCAGCCGAACGCCTCGAACTTTTCTGCGACAGGCGTCACGCGCATCACATCGTCGTTAGCTCCGTCGATCTGCAGCCCGTTAAAGTCGACGATGGCGCACAGGTTGTCCAGTCCGTAGTGCGCAGCGGCCATAGCCGCTTCCCACACAAGGCCCTCCTGGAGTTCCCCGTCACCCAAAAGCGCGTAGACCCGGCTGGCTCTGCCGTCGATCCGGCTGGCAAGCGCCATGCCGACCGCGGCCGAGAATCCCTGCCCCAGCGAACCGGTGGACATCTCCACGCCCGGCACGGCGCGCATGGACGGATGCCCCTGCAGCGGACTGTCGATCTTTCTGAACGTGCCGAGCAGCTCGGCCGGGAAAAATCCTTTCTCCGCCAGAACCGCATACAGAAGCGGAGAAGCGTGTCCCTTCGACAGGACGAAGCGGTCCCGGTCCGGATCCGTCGGATTGCTCCCGTCGATGTTCATATGCTCAAAGTACAGAACGGCCAGAATGTCTGCAGCCGACAGCGATCCGCCGGGATGTCCCGATCCGGCCAGGTACACCTGCCGGATGATGTTTTGCCGGATGGCCGTCGCCCTGTCCCGCAATGCTTTGTTATCCATGTTCCCTCCTTCGCTGCCGCGCGATGTATGCAAATTATGCTTTTATAATTTTACGCTCCGCTGACCTTCTGTGCGGCTACCCTGACTAAAAACAGCGGAAGCGTTGCGATCCTCTTTATGCGGGAGGGCTCCTGCCCGAGCCGGTACAGCCACTCCAATCCAAAAGACCGGAAAATCTTTGGCGCACGCTTGAGCGCGCCGGCCCACACATCGAAGCTCCCGCCTATTCCGATGCCTGCCTTCATGTGCAGAGCGTTCTTGTTTTCCAGAAGAAACCGCTCCTGTTTCGGAAAGCCGAGGGCTACACATAGAAACCCTGCCCCCGATTCGTTGATAGCTTCGACGATCGAAGCGGTGTCGCTTTGCTCGAAGTATCCGTGATGTGTGCCGGCGATACGAAGCCCCGGAATGTCGCGCATCTTGTTTGCTGCCGCCTGTTCGGAGATACCCGGCCGGCCGCCCAGAAAATAGACGCTGACCCCGTTCGCTGCACAGCGCTTTAGGGCGCAGTGGGCGAAGTCGATCCCGGCCACCCGCTCGCGCAGCGGACGCCCGAGCATTCGCGATGCGTGCAGAAGCCCGACACCGTCGGGAATAACAAGGTCTGCGGACATCAGCAGCTGTGCCAGCGACGAATCGCCGGAAGCCTGAGACACGATTTCGGCATTCGGCGTTGCAATCCACGCCATCGACTTCCCGTTGAGAAAGCCGTCAAACGCAGACAGGGCATCCCCCATCGTTACATTATCCACAGGGATGCCCAGAATATCGATTGTGCCTTTTCGCTGATCCATACCCTTCTCCGCTATCGCATGTATTCTACCACAAAGCTCCTGTTCATTAAACACGAATTTGCGCAAACCGATAGTATCGAAGCGCCGCTTGTGCTATCATAAACGCATCTAAATCCGGGAGGACAATCATGAAAATCTGTGTAATCGGTTTGGGATATATCGGGCTTCCGACGGCGGCCATGTTCGCGCGTTCGGGACTGGACGTCCTGGGCGTCGACTGCAACGAGACCATCGTACACGAGCTGAATCAGGGAAGGACGCTCATCGAAGAGGACGGACTGGCGGAATGGATTCCGGGTGTCGTCGCGAGCGGAAAACTCCGGGCATCCACGACTCCCGAAGAGGCCGACGCATTCATCATCACCGTGCCGACCCCGTTGGATGTGGAGAAAAAAGCGGATCTGTCGTTCGTCGAATCGGCGGCGCGCTCCATTGCACCGCTGCTGCGGCCCGGCAACATCGTCGTATTGGAATCCACCTCTCCCGCAGGGACGGTGGAAGAGCGGCTAAAGCCCCTGCTGGAGCAAAGCGGCCTTTCGGCCGGGACAGATTTCTCGCTGGGGTATTCGCCTGAGCGCGTCATCCCCGGCAATATCCTGCGCGAGCTCGTTACAAACGACCGGATTGCAGGGGGCATCGACGGGGCATCGGCAAAAAAAATCGCAGCGCTGTACCGGGCATTCGTGCAGGGCAGCATCTACGAGACCGATGTGCGGACGGCTGAGCTGTGCAAGCTGGCGGAAAACACCTACCGCGACGTCAACATCGCCTTTGCCAACGAGCTGGCGAAGATCAGCGAGAATCAGGGTGTCGATGTGTGGGAAGTGATACGCCTGTGCAACAGGCATCCGCGCGTCAACATCCACCAGCCCGGACCGGGCGTGGGAGGACACTGTATCGCCGTGGATCCGTGGTTCATCGTGGAGAAAAACCCGGAAGACTCGCAGCTCATACGGCTTTCGAGAGAAATCAACGACCGCATGCCTCTTTATGCAGCCGACCTCGCATCGGGGATCCTGTCGGCCATCGAGCATCCGGCCGAAGAAGAGCATCCGGTCGGAGCGACGTACCCCAAAGGTGTCGGCCGCCCGGTCGTCGCAGTCCTGGGCATCGCATACAAGCCGGATGTGGACGACACGAGAGAAAGCCCCATACGCACGCTGATCGAAGAACTCGAGCGCCGCGGCATGGACGTGCGCTGGCACGATCCTCACGTGAAAAACCAGCCAGGCAACGCCCCGGGCACACTCGAAGCAGCCGAAGGGGCGGATCTTCTGATTCTGGGCGTCAATCACACAGAATTTCGTCAACTGGATTATCGGTCAATCGCCCGCTCAATGCGGCACCGGAACCTTCTCGATGCGCGCGGCTCCGTCGATGCCGAGGCGGCCCGAAGCGCAGGATTCCTCGTCTATGCGCTGGGGCGGGGGCACAGACTCCGCTGAGATCAGGGTTGAATTTTTCTGAATTTTTGATAACGCGCCTGCAGCAGTTCTTCCACAGGAACGCGCTGCTTTTCGGCGAGGAACGCTTCGATGTCGCTGCGCAGCAGCGCAAAGGTCTCCTCAAATCCCTTGCCGCGCTCGGGAATGATGCGTTCGGCCACGGAGAGCTGCACCAGGTCCTGTGCCGTCAGCTTGAGACAGTCCGCCGCTTCCGCGGCCCGGCCCGCATCTTTCCACAGGATGCTTGCACAGCCTTCCGGCGATATGACGCTGTATACGGAATTTTCGAGCATCCACACTTCATCGGCAACCGACAGTCCCAACGCGCCGCCGCTGCCGCCCTCGCCGATTAAAATCGCAAGCACCGGTACACGAAGCGTCATCATTTCCATCAGATTCTCTGCGATAGCCCGGCCCTGACCGCGCTCTTCGGCGCCGATGCCGCAAAAAGCCCCGGACGTGTCGACGAGCGTAACGACAGGTCTTCCAAACTTTTCCGCCTGCTTCATGAGGCGAAGCGCCTTTCGATACCCTTCCGGGTGCGCGCTTCCGAAATTTCTTGCGGCCCGCTCGCGGGTCGTCGTCCCCTTTTCCTGGGCGATGAGCGTAACGTACGTCTGCCCGAGCCGGGCAATCCCGCCGACAATCGCCGGATCATCCCCGAAGAGCCGGTCTCCGTGGAACTCTGTAAATTCGTCAAACAGACCTCTTATATACGAACGCGCCGTAGGCCGGTCCTTGGCCCGGGCCGCTGCTACGCGATGCTTGGCTTCCATAATTCATCCCTCCCTGCGAGGTTTTTTGTGCGCCCGGAGCATCCGGACGATGAATTTCTTCTGCTGATCCCTCGGTACAATTTTATCTAAAAACCCGTTTTTAAGCAGCGATTCGGCGCGCCCCAGCCCGGGCGGAAGTTTCTGCCGGATCGTCTGTTCGATGACTCTGGGTCCGGCAAAGCAGATCAGCGCACCCGGCTCCGCCGCAGTCACGTCCGCCTCCATGGCAAAGCTCGCCGTAACACCGCCCGTCGTCGGATCCGTGAGCACGGCCAGATAAAAGCCTCCTGCGTCAGAAAACCGCTTGACCGCACCGCTGGTCTTCGCCATCTGCATCAAAGACAACATGCCTTCCTGCATGCGTGCGCCGCCCGAAGCCGTAAACCCCACGACCGGCAGGTCTTCCTCCGCTGCGTGTTCAAACAGCCGCGCAATTTTCTCGCCCGTCACCGTGCCCATCGAACCCATCATGAATGCAGCATCCATTACAAACAATGCGGTCTCGATGCCGCCGATGCGCGCCGTGCCCGTCAGGACGCTTTCGCTTTCCTCGGATGCGCGCTCCGCCGCTTTTAGCTTCTCTTTGTATTCCGGAAAATTCAGCGGATCGGAGCTCTTCAGATCCGGCCAGAGTTCGACAAAGCTGCCCGGGTCGGCGATCCAGACGATGCGCTGCCTGGCCGGAAACCGCATGTGCAGCCCGCAGTTCGGACAGGTGTAGGCGTTTTCCTGAACATCGGACGTAAAGACCGATTTCTTGCACCCCGGACAGACGGTGAACAATTCGGGCGGAATGTAGACGCCGGAAGGCGCCGGTTTCGCACCGGTCGTCGAAAGCTCCAGTTCGTTCCTCGGCTTTTTAAAAAGTCCTTTGATCATTTTATACCCCTCGATTCAAGGTAATCCGTCGTATAGGCACCGCTTTGAAACACCGGGTCGGCCAGGATGTCCAGATGCAGGTCGATGTTCGTATCCACGCCGGTAATCACCAACTCGGCCAGCGCCGCCTGCATCTTGCGGATCGCTTTTTCCCGCGTGCTCGCGTGGACGATCATCTTGCCCAGCAGAGAATCGTAATACGGCGGAACGGTGCATCCCGTGTACAGAGCCGTATCGAACCGGACGCGGGGCCCGCCGGGAATGTGCAGAAAGTCCACCGTACCCGATGACGGGCGGAACCCTTCCGCCGGGTTTTCTGCATTGACCCGGCACTCGATGGAGTGCCCCTGAATGTTTACATCTTCCTGATTATAGGGAAACGGCACGCCGGCGGCGATGCGAATCTGCCATTTGACGAGGTCGATGTTGGCCACCGTCTCGGTGACGGGATGCTCGACCTGCAGACGGGTATTCATCTCCATAAAGTAGTGATCTCCGGCCTCGTCGACGAGAAATTCCAGCGTCCCCGCATTGACGTATCCGATGTGCTCGGCCGCCCGCACAGCGTCGGCATGCATGCGCGCCCGCGTCTGCTCCGGAAGATCCACCGCCGGACTCTCCTCCAGCACCTTTTGCTTCCGCCTCTGCATGGAGCAGTCCCGTTCGCCGAGGCAGATGACTTTGCCAAAGGTATCGGCCAGAATCTGCACTTCGATGTGGCGGACATTCTGCATGTATTTTTCCAGATAGAGCCCGGAATCGCCGAAGCCGGACGACGCTTCGCGCGACGCATCCAGAAACGCGCGCTCGAAATCGCTTTCGTCCGTCACGAGCCGGATGCCCCGGCCGCCGCCTCCGGCGCGCGCTTTGATCATCAGAGGATATCCGATATCGCGCGCAGCCGCTCTGGCTTCGCCGGCATCGCTTACGATCTCCGTTCCCGGAACGACCGGAAGTCCGAGATTCCTCATCGTTCTGCGGGCGTGGTCTTTATCCCCCATGGCGATCATGTGACGGCTCTCCGGCCCGATAAACCGGATGTTGCACTGCTCGCACAGCGCAGCGAATTTCGCATTTTCCGCCAGAAACCCGTAGCCCGGATGGATGGCTTCCGCGTTCGTGACGGCGGCGGCAGACAGAATGGCCTGCATGTTCAGATAGCTGTCCGCGGCCGGCGCTTTTCCGATGCAGATGCTCTCGTCGGCCAGCCCGACGTGCAGCGCTTCCTGATCCGCATCGCTGTAGACAGCCACCGTGGCGATGCCCATATCCTTGCACGCGCGGATGACGCGCACGGCGATTTCACCTCTGTTAGCGATCAGCACCTTCTGAAACATGTTACCCCTCCAAAACGGCGAACGAAAACTCGCCTTCCGCCGCGACCCTGCCCGAAACGGACACTGTTCCCTGCGCAAAGTAGAACGGCGGCCGGCTCTTCGTAAGGCTGCAGCGAATCTCCAGCTCGTCACCGGGCTGCACTTTTTCCCGGAATTTAACCTGACGGATGCCCGTGTAGTACGGAGTGGCACCGGCAGGCATGTCGCTTCCCAGCAGCACGCAGCACGCCTGCGCCATCATTTCGCACAGGATGACGCCGGGCACGACCGGATGCCCCGGAAAGTGACCCTGCAGAAAAAATTCGTCTCCCCGCACCCGATACGACGCGACCGCCTCGCCGTTCACGAGATCCGCCTCGTCCAACAGCAACATGGGAGGCCGGTGCGGCAGTATTTTTTTGAGTTCGTTCTGATTCATGTTCTATACCTCTTTTAAGCGGAACAGGCAGGCTCCGTAGTCGACAACCGCTTCGTTTTCGACGCAGATTTCCTCGACAATTCCGTCGACCGGTGCCGCGATTTCGTTGAGCATCTTCATGGCTTCGACGATGCACAGCACCTGCCCGCGCTCCACGCGGTCTCCCTGCGACACATACGGCGCGCTCTCCGGGGACGGCGCCAGGTAGACGACGCCCACGAGCGGAGAGGCCACTTCGAGCAGATCGCTTCGGACCGGCTCTTCAACGGCCGGCTGAGGTGCGTCCGTCCGGAACGGCACCTCCTGAGAAGGTGCAGAGACCGCGCTGTACACCGATACGGTCTGACCGGTTTTCTCGACGCGGACCCGCAGTCCGTCCTGTTCGGCCTCGATCGCCGTCAGGCCTTTGGCGATCAGAAGATCGGCGAGCTGTTCCACAATGTTGATGTCCATTTTTCTTCCTTTCCGGCCTACAGCGATACAAAGGCCAGGCACGCGTTATGCCCCCCGAACCCCAGCGAAGTCGACAGGCTTACATCTACGCCAGCCTCGCGCGCCCGGTTGGGAACGTAATCCAGATCGCAGTCGGGATCCGCCTCGCGATATCCGATGGTCGGCGGAATGTGTCCGGTCCGCAGCGCCAGGATGCTGGCAATGGCTTCCACACCGCCGGCAGCACCCAGCATGTGCCCTGTCATGGATTTCGTAGAGCTTACGAGCACGTCTGTACCCGCGCGTTCGCCGAGTGCGGTGCGAATGGCAAGCGTCTCGTATTTGTCGTTGAGCGGCGTGCTCGTACCGTGTGCGTTGATGTACATTTTTTCGTATCCGTTTCCAACCCGTTCTGCGAGCGCCAGCTCGATGGCCCGGCTGCTGCCGCCGACTTCCGGATCCGGAGCCGTCATGTGATACGCATCGCACGTGTTGCCGTATCCCGCAATTTCCGCATAGATATGCGCTCCTCGTGCCTTGGCGCGCTCGTATTCTTCCAGAATTAGAACGCCCGCTCCCTCGCCCATCACAAATCCCGAACGCTCCCGGTCGAATGGAATGGAGGCGCGGTCCGGGTCCGTGCTCGTCGTCAGGGCCATGCTGCTCGTAAATCCGGCGACGCTGATGGGATTGATGGCGGCTTCCGCACCGCCTGCGATGATCGCATCGGCATAGCCGTGTCCGATGGCCCGGTACGCTTCGCCGATGGCGTGGGTGGCCGTCGCGCAGGCCGTGACAACCGGCAGGTTGACTCCTTTGGCCCGATAGCGGATCGCAGCCAGCCCCGAGGCCATGTTGCCGATCATCATAGGCACGAGAAAGGGCGACACGCGCCTGGGACCGCGTTCAAGCAGTTTTTCCGTCTCCTGAAACATCGTTCCCAGCCCGCCGATACCCGAGCCGATGTACACGCCCAGTCGGTCTTCGTCGACCGTGCCCGCCAGACCGCTGTCCGCCATCGCCTCGTCACCCGCCGCAAGCGCAAACTGGATAAACCGGTCGTACTTCCGGAACTCGCTTCCCCCGAGCACCGCCGGCCCGTCGAAATCCTTCACCTCGGCGGCCAGCGTTACTTTATATTCCGATGTGTCGAAATGCGTAATGCTCCCGATGCCGTGGCGCCCGGCCAGCATGGCCTGCCACATATCGTCTTTGCTGTTGCCGATGGGACTTACGGCGCCCATGCCTGTGATAACAACTCTTCTCATGACACTCTCCCCGATTCGAATTCTTCTTTAAGAAGGCGGAACACGTCGGCTACCGGTAAAATTTCCTGCGCCAGATAGCCCTTGGCACCTGTGAACACGAACGCTTCGTCCATGCGACCCCGGTAGGCGTTGATCAGTGCATGGCAGATGCAGTACGGCGCTTCGGTCTTCGGGCAGGGCGTAAGGCAGTTGAACTCGCAGAACTCCGGCCGCTTATCGCCCTGTGCCACCGCATCGAGAAAACCGCTGCGGAACGCCCGGCCGGGCAGTCCGACCGGACTTGCGATCAACTGGACGTCATCCTCACCTGCCCGTATATAGGCTTGCTTGAATTCCGGCGATGCGTCGCATTCATCCGTCGTCACAAACCGGCTGCCGAGCTGCGCAGCACTGACGCCGAGATCCAGGACGTTTGCGATGTCGCCGCCGTAATAGACACCGCCGCCTGCGATGAGAGGAATCGGTCCGAACGGCGCGAGCTCCCTCTGCACGTCCCGGACGATGCTTTCGAGCGAACACGATGGGTCGGTCAAGTCGTCCGGTTTAAAGCCCAGGTGCCCGCCGGCCAGGGGGCCTTCCACGACGACGGCATCCGGCGTGTATCCGAACCGGCTCTGCCAGCGCTTAGCGATGAGCTTTGCCGCCTTGCCCGACGACACGATGGGGGCGATTTTCGTTTTGGTTCCCGCCGGCAAAAGCCCCGGGAGCTCCAGCGGCAACCCGGCCCCGGCAAAGAGGATATCAGCTCCGGCAGCGATGGATTCCCTAACCAGCTTTTCGAAATCCGAAAGTGCAACCATGATGTTGACGCCGATGACGCCATCGGTCTTTTCCTTGGCCGCATAGATCTCTTTAGCGACGCTGCGGCCCGGCTCCATAAAATCCAGGCCCGTCGCCGAGATCACTCCAAGACCGCCCTGTTCGGCCACGGCAGACGCGAGGCCGGAGAGCGAAATACCGACACCCATGCCGCCCTGCACGACCGGCAGTGCAATTGTAAGATCTCCGATGGACCAGGCATGGTCCTCCCACTTGCGCATGTCTCCTCCTAAATATATAAGCCGCCGTCGACGCGGATCACTTCGCCTGTGATGTACGCGCCGGCGTCGCTTGCAAGAAATACGGCCACGTTTGCGATGTCTTCGGGCGTCCCGAAGCGGCGCATCGGTATCTGGTCCAGCACGGCGCGCTGCTTTTCTTCGGGCAGCGCCTCCGTCATCTCCGTGCGGACGAATCCGGGTGCGATGGCATTGCACGTGATGCCGCGCCCGGCCAGCTCTTTGGCCACGGATTTCGTAAAGCCGATGAGACCGGCTTTCGACGCCGCGTAATTTGCCTGCCCGGGATTCCCCATCAGGCCCGACACGGACGATATATTGATGATGCGTCCGGCTCGCTTTTTGAGGAAGTGGCGATACAGACTCTTCGTAAAGTGAAACGCACCGCCCAGATTCACACTTAGCACGCGCGAAAAGTCCTCCTCGGACATCGTTGCGAGCAATCCGTCGCGCGTAATGCCCGCATTGTTGACCAGTATGTCGACACCTCCGAATTCGGCCAGAATGGCCTCGACAACCGTCGGGACCTGGATCGGATCGGCGACGTTGCACGCATACGCCTGCGCGCGCACGCCGAACGCTGAAGCCTGTTCGCACACAGCCTGTGCCGCCGCTTCGCTACCGTTGTATATGACAGCGATATCTGCGCCCTGCTCCGCCAGAGCCAGAGCGATGGCGCGTCCGATGCCTCTGGATCCCCCGGTGATGATGGCTGTTTTACCGTTCCACATGTGTCTGCCCCTCTTTCCATTTTTCCAGCGACTCTGCCGAGTCGACGGAGTACACGGGTATCCCGGGCGCGATGCGCACCGAAAACCCGCCGAGCGTCCTGCCCGGTCCCGCCTCTGCAAAACCGTCGATACCTTGACGAACCATGTTGTGAATCAACGCTTCCCAGCGCACGGGATGATCGATCTGATCGCGCAGCAGCCGGGCTGCATCTTCGCCGTAGCGCTCTCCTGTGACATTTGAGTACAGGGGCATGCGCGGCGTCCTAAAGTCTATGCTCTCCAGCGCTTCTTCCATCGAACGGGCAGCGTCCGCCATGAGCGGGGAATGAAATCCGCCGCTGACAGCCACGGGCACGCTGCGTCCGCCCGCTTCTCTGACTTTCTCCTTTAAATATTCAATCTCAGAGACGGTGCCCGATACGACGAGCTGCCCCGGACAGTTGTAGTTGGCCGGATACAGCTCGCGTCCTTCGCACAGCGCCTCGACCTCATCGTTCGTCATCCTCAGAACCGCCAGCATGGTACCCGGACGCTCCGAAGCCGCCTGTGCCATGAACGCAGATCTCATTTGCACGAGATCAAACCCCTGCTCCGGTGTCACATAGCCTGCGTAAGCGAGCGCCGCAAGCTCCCCGAGCGAAAATCCGGCGACGGCGTCGGCCCGCAGCCCCGCCTCCTCCAGCGCAAAAGCGGCCGCCAAATCCACAGCGTACACCGCCGGCTGCGTGTTTTCCGTCTTCGCAAGATCGGCCGCGCTGCCGTCGAAGCAGAGCTCCAGCAGATCGCGGCGGTGAATTTGCAGTCGATCCAGCACCTCGCGTGCCGCCGTGCTCGTTTCGTACAGGGATTTTCCCATGCCGGGGTACTGCGCGCCCTGTCCGCTGAACAGAAGTCCTACACCAGCCATGCGTCGCACCTCTTTAACAGTTCTTCCGCCTCCGAGACGACCGAACGGACGATGTCGCGGGCGGACTGTTCCTCCCGGATCATGCCGGCAATCTGGCCGGCCATAAAATAGCCTTCCGATTCGGATCCGTCCAGCACCGCTTTCTTTAAACCTCCCGCCCGAAGTCCCGACAGTTGATCGTCGCAGACGCTGCGGTCGAATTCCATCTCGGCGTACCGCCTGGCCACCGGGCTTTTCAGCGTGCGGATCGGATGACCCGAGCGCCTGCCTGTGACGAGCGTCGCGATGTCCGAGGCTTTGAGAATCTTTTTTTTGTAGTTTTCGTGGATGCCGCACTCCTGCGCCACGAGAAACCGCGTGCCCATCTGTACGCCGGAAGCTCCGAGCATCAGACAGGCGGCAAGTCCGCGGCCGTCACCGATGCCTCCGGCCGCAATCACGGGGATGCGCACCGCGTCGCACACCTGAGGCACGAGCGCCATCGTCGACGTATCGCCCACGTGACCGCCGGCTTCTCCGCCTTCTGCGATGACCGCCGAAGCGCCGATTCGTTCCATCAGCCTCGCAAAGGCCACGGAAGCCGCAACGGGCACCACTTTGATGCCGGCGGCAAGCCAGGCTTCCATGTACTTCGACGGATTGCCCGCCCCCGTCGTCACGACCGGTACGCCCTCCTCGACGACGAGCTTCGCCATGTCTTCGACGCCCGGGCTCATCAGCATCAGATTGACGCCAAACGGCTTGTCGGTAAGCGTCTTGACTTTGCAGATCTCCGAGCGCAGGCGTTCGCAGTCAGTGCCCATCGCAGAGAGGATTCCAAGCCCGCCGGCTTCCGACACGGCCGAAGCCAGTGCAGCATCGGCGATCCACGCCATGCCGCCCTGCAGGATGGGATATTCGATTTTTAACAGGTCACACACCTTCGAACGCAGCATCCGGAACCTCCTATACCAGCTTTTCGATGGCGTCGATTACGTCCTGCACCGTCTTGAGGTCTTCAGTGATCTTCAGCTCGATGTCGAACGCCTCTTCCAGATTCATGACGATTTCCACCGTGTCCAGCGAATCCAGTTTCAGCTCTTCAAAACTCTGTGCCGCATCGATGTCTCCGGCGTCGCAATCTTTGTACTCTGCAAGAATCGCAATGACTTTTTCCTTTACCATGGTAGTACCTCCCGTTTGTACTTTTCTAATACAGTGTTTTCCACTCAGTCTTTCGACCACTTTATGATGCAAGCGCCTGTCGTGAGACCCGCTCCGAATGCGCTCATCACCAAAATCTGTCCTGCCCGTATCGTTCCGGCGCGGCACGCTTCGTCCAGCAGGATGGGAATGCTGGCTGCCGATGTGTTGCCGGTGTGGCGCATGTTGTTTAAAAACTTCTCCGGCGCAATCGGCAGTTTTTTCGCCGCCGCCTCCAGGATGCGCAAATTCGCCTGATGCGGCAGCACGTAATCCACCTGTTCGGGCGAAATTCCCGCGTCGTCGAGCACGCTTAAGATGTCTTTCACCATGGCGCCGACGGCGAACCGGTAAATTTCTCTCCCGTCCATGTGCAGGTAGCCGTCTTCATCGTCCGCTTCTGCGGAACCGTACGGACAGTTTGAGGCCTGTCGCCTCATGTACAGCGGTTCGGCCCGGCCTACGGCCCCGACCCGGAGCGCCAACAGATCGTCGCCCTCTTCTACGACGACTGCGCCGGCTCCGTCGCCGAACAGGACGCTGACTTCCCGCTTCGTCCAGTCCACCGTGCGGCTCATCGATTCGGCCGCAATGAGCAGTATGCGCTTCGCCCGCCCCGAAGCGATGAGTGCCCTCGCCATGTCCAGGCCATAGATGAAGCCGGAACACGCGGCGTTGATGTCCAGCGCCGGACACGATGCGCCGAGCTCCTGCTGCACGAGGCAAGCCAGGGCGGGCGTGACGTAGTCTGCGCTCATGGTGGCGCAAAGGATATAATCCAGCTCGTCGGCAGCCCGCCCTGCGTTTTTGAGAGCGTTGGCACCGGCCTCTGCCGCCGTCTGCGTAAGGCCGTGCTCGCAGATATGCCGGGATTCGATGCCCGTGCGGCTTTCGATCCACTCGTGACTCGTATCCAGGATTTCGCTGAGGTCGTGATTTGTGACGCTGAGCGGAGGCAGCGAACTGCCCGTGCCCGTAATCGTTATGCTCATGGCTTTTCTTTCAACAACCTTTCTTCAAAAAACTGATTCATCTTACGCATGGCTTCGTACAGCGCATCCTTTTCTTCACCGCTGAGTCCGGACGCGATGTTGCTGACGAGTTTTTTATGAAAATACCGGTGGACCCGGTTCATCTGTTGGCCTTTTTCGGTTAGGCGGACATATACTTTTCTGCCGTCAAGCTCGTCCCGCTCCTTGGTGACGTACCCTTTTTTGACGAGCTTGTTGATGGCCACGGTTACGGAAGGCGGCGTGATGAACAGATCTTCGGCAAGATCTCCGATGGTGCGGCCGGCTCCCTCGGGTTCGGCCACCGCCTCCAGGATGTGTACCTCACTGACCGTCAGGTCGTGTCCGGCCCGTTTGATCGACACCTCTTCGATCTTCGTGATGCTGTTAAAGGTGTCCACCAGCAGATCGTTGAGTCTTCTGTTGAATGTAGGCATTTGGATCCTCTTTTGTTGAGTGTTTATATGTACAGTTTTTAG
>LSQX01358016.1_pt1 | contig 50412 bp, 41 predicted proteins | sample 654561 | NCBI WGS metagenome assembly LSQX01 (sample SAMN04489861, study PRJNA283612) | anaerobic digester metagenome | isolation source: 4 biogas reactors fed with cattle manure at either 37C or 55C with and... | place: Denmark: Kongens Lyngby | collected 2014
CCCTCCTGCACCTCCTTGGCTCACCCATTCCGGGTGACCATGATCAGGGCGCATGGGAAATCAGATTTCCTATCACTATCCCCTGCAATTTCGTGGAGGGAACCGCCAATATTCTTGGGCGGACGGGGTACAACGTCCAAATCAGGATCTACGAAGACGAGGACCACTACGTGATCCTGTCGCAGCAGGAGGCCGTTCTGGACGATTTGGCCCGGTTTATCGCGGAAAGCATTCCCGGTACGAGCTCTGCTGATTGCAGGGGTACGGCCCGGCACGATATTCGATCTTATCGACAGTTCTCGCGAGCCGTTGTCGAACATCAACCTGAAGGAGTCGATACGATGGGATGTGAACAAGGATCGCGTTTTTCGCGTTCGTTCACGTCGCGCGACACCAGTTTCGCCCTGGAATTTCCGAGAAACGGGCGCGTCGCATATTGTTCACAAACCGCAGGCGGTTGCAGAAATTGACGCACACTGGCCAGTCGCAGGGATTCCGACTACTTGAGTGACCCAGCGGGAGGGGAGCCCCACGGATTCTCTCGACGCGCTGAGCCACATCCTGAAACATCACTGCCCGTCAGAGGCCAGCACGGGCCCTGTCGCGCGAGTGGGCCACTACTTCATGAGTCTGCACGGCGATTTCTCGCAAGAACGAGCAAAATCCGTCCCCGAAGCCGATATTTAGAGAACTGCGGGCACCCGCCGCCGTAAGTATACGCAAGCAGGGGCATTCTCTTGTTCGTCCGTGCGGAATAGACTACAGTTGGATGGCATCGATGTTGTTGGGCGGGAACAGCTCCCCCCAAAAATGGGAAAACCGCAACTTGGGAAAATTCAGTTCCAGAGCACAAATGGAAGACAGTCCCCTTCCAGAGTACGAGTCGCCGCCCATAATCGAGACTGTTCTGGGCGTTCAATTTGAGCGATTAGACGGGTTTACGAACGCTCATCTCGGGGCATTCTGGGCATCTCTCGATCGAAGCGAGTGGCCTGAGACTAGCAACGCCCCGTCGCTGGAGCCCCAATTCGAGCGATTTGAAGAGACAGCGTGGGCCTCGTTTGGCAGCCGCTTCACCCTTACAAACGACCCGTCTAGCCGACTGCAAATCAGAAATGCTGACCGCAATCGAATGATCCAGGTGCAGAGCAACAGGCTACATTTCAACTGGCTCGGAAAGGACGGTGATCCCTACCCGAGCTACGAAGTCGTCAAGGACGGGTTTGACCGGACCTACCAGATGTTTGCCGAATTCGCAAACAAGGAAGGTTTCGGAGAGATCAGGCCAAATCAGTGGGAAATTACCTATGTGAACCATATCCTCAGAGGCACCGTTTGGCAAACGCCAGCGGATTGGAGCCGCTTTTTCTGCCTTCTGGGCGATGTTCCAGGCGGGAGTGATGTGGTTGCAGAGGGGTTTGCTGGTCGATGGCGGTTTGTCATCCCAGAGAAGAAGGGGCGGCTACACGTTGAATGGCAGCAAGGCGCCAAGGACGTTGAAGATGGCGACAAACAACAGATGGTACGACTGACGTTTACGGCTCGCGGTCCCGTGAGCGACGACGAGAGGGAACAAGTAACCTTCTCTACCGGGTTGGACTTGGGGCGTGAGGCGATTGTTCGATCGTTCAAGAGGTTCATGAGCGACGAAGCCAATAGAAGATGGGGATTAAAAGATGTCACTGGCTGAATCACCTTTGGTGTCATCAGGGCCTCGAGACAGGGTCCAAACCAAGGCTGACAATGACTTGCTGGCGAGCGAGACCGACAAGCTGGCGAACGAGACCGGCAAAAAGGCCATGGCTGCTTGGCAGGCATTGATCGATCACACGCTGATCGATTGGGGGTGTTGTCAGCAACCGTTCATCGATGATGACCTGACGCCTCCAAGGCGAAATATCATCAGCAAAGCCATTGATGTGGCACAGTTTATGATGGACCAGAAGAGGCGTTCCCCCGATCGTGTTATTCCGGATCCTGATGGCGGTATTGTATTCGAAATCCGGTCCGCGGGCACGGTAGAGACCATTCACATCTGGGACAACGAGACTGTAGAGTATTACCGCTTGCAGAACGGGCGTGTTGTCGACAGGTATCTACTTTAGCTCTCGCAACCAGTTGTTCCCGCCGAAACGCCTATCGCTGGGGCAAGTGAGTGAACAACGGAACTGAGCCAATTGGGGACGATGAACTTGTATATCGCCGCGTGCCAGCAGTATGGTACGACACGAAATTCGGCGTAGACGACCAAGCATTTGCCCCGCGCAAACCCGATGTAACTGGGCTGTCTGTCTCACGCGCGAAGTACAAATCCCCGGAAGAGGCAGCCAAAGGCGCGGGGCCGTGCTACTACCTCGCTGTCTTGCGTGCGGGAGATCTGCGAGAACACGGGATTGAGATTGAGCCGCGTCCAGAACCCGGCGATCCCGGTCATTGCGTACTGGCAAACCTCAATGCTGGCAACCGAAAGGCCACGCAAACGATCGAACGCCAGAACCTGTTGGCCAGCAAGCTGTGTCTCCAGATCCTCGGCCCTTTCGAAAAACGCGGGGCGTGATAGAGCAGCATTCCAAGCTCGCTTCCGTGCGTGACTCCTGTCGTTTAAACCGTGGGTGAGTCTCACTCGACACAGCCTCTGCGCAAAACGACACGAAACGCCGGTGTCTGTTCCATTCGCCGGCGACTTCGATCGGGCTGAAGTCGGTGGTGACGCTGGTGAGGGAGCAGCCGATCCAGGTGATTGCGTCGAGGGCCGAGAAGCAGGCGTGCCGGGCCTTCCCCGAGCCGCAGGGCGATGGGCTGAAGCGGGGGACCAGGCGGAACTTCCAGGTCCTCGACCCGCTGGAGTTTCTCGCCGAGTTCACGCAGCACATCCCGCCGAAGGGCTCGCATCTGATCCGCTACTACGGCTGGTACTCGAACAAGGCCCGGGGGATGCGCCGCAAGGCGGCGGAAGCGGAGGCAGCGGAACAGCCGGGCGCGGCGCCCAGCGGTGAGGCATCAGAGGTTGCGACGCCCAGCCGCCCGAGCCGGACAGGGGCGATGCTCTGATCAAGCGGGTGTACGAGATCGACCCGCTCTGCTGCCCGAAGTGCCAGGGCGAGATGAAGGTGATCGCCTTCATCGAGCCGCCGCAGGCCGACGTGATCGAGAAGATCCTCGGCCACTGCGGGCTGTGGCACTCCTCAAGGGCACCGCCGGCCGACGGCGATTTCGTCCACGACCCTCGCTGGCACAGCCAGGCGGCGCGCGACGAGCCGCGGGAGTTGGTGTTCGTCGCCGACCGCGCGACCTGTGCCGAGGCCGAAGGTTTCCTCGACGCTGACGCCTTCGCCCACGACCCGGCCGACCAGTGGTATCGCCAGCCGCGCGAGGCCGAGCCGCAGGAACTGACCTACGTGGACGAAGACACGTTCTGGTCGGAGTTCTGATCGCCGCAGCGCCCCGGCGACGGGCGGGGGGCAGGGGGGAGACGGTGCGCCCATGCCGCAGGATTTTCCCGACACCCCAACCGCGCCATCCGTCAGGATCCCGTTTGGTCGGCANNCCCTCCTGCACCTCCTTGACTCACCCATTCCGGGTGACCATGATCAGGGCGCATGGGAAATCAAATTTCCTATCACTTAACGTACATTTCCGGGTGTTTTGTGACTTGGACGGGGGAGGTTCATGTCCCGGTATGACGTGCTGCGGTCTGAGCTTGATGGAATCCGTCGTTTACAGATTGCGACTGTTGCTCTACCGTCGCTGATTCTTGCTGCACTCATCGCAATCGCCTGCCTGCAATGCTCAACTGTTGGACTGGTGGTCTTCTGGTTCGTTACCGCAGCCTTTGTACTGCCTTTCGTATTCCACTCCGTCTGGTTCGCAACATCTCCGCCTTATGCCAGATGGACTGCTGAGGCTCAAAGGATCACCAACGAAATCCGCTCCCTGAAGCAGGCAGTAGATCGGCTCTATGACCGCTGCGCACCACGGGAGAAAGGCCAGCAGTTCAAGAAGGCCTACCACCTCGTTAACAGAACGGTTCCAGAGTTCGAGAAGGCGCTTGCGATCGGCATGTACTTTGAAAGGAGAGAGGTGTTCGTCACGGCGTTCGTCACAAAGGGATTTGTCGGGCGCGTTACCGCCTCCATAGGTTCAGACTTCAAATGCTCACCGGCAGATGATCCGCGCCGATGGAAGGAGTACGTAGCGCAGTTGGCTTGTGATGAGGTCCGGCAGTATCACAACCATCCAGACTACAACAACAAGACGCAGCCTTCAGATCAAGACTATCGAATGCATCGGACGCTTAAGGATCTACTGGAAAAGCACGCGGACAAACTGCGCTCATTCATTGTGTATTGGAATCAAATTCGCGAATGGCGGATCATCGAGTATGGGGAATCTCAAGCCTGCCGCCTATCTGTCGTCTTCGACATGTCTCTGGAATCACCGCCAGCCACAGCAGGAAGCCAACAGCAACAGACGTGCCGCGATACCCCATCTCCCGCGCGGCAGTCGCCCGCCTCGTTGGCTACGTCTGGTACGGTTCCGCAGGGTGGCAAATCAGCCAGGGGCGTGCCGCACTTGGCAAAGGACTTGAGTGAGCCAAGACTTGCCCGGATTCCCATCTCGCCCAGCAGCACAAGTTCAGTGCAGGTTGATTCCTCGTGTATTTCGGCCGTCAGTTACGATCAGACGGTTTGTAGGCTGTACGTGACATTCAGCAATGGCTCTCGGTATTTCTATGACGGCGTGCCATCGGCCGTATACGTCGAGCTTGTCAACGCGAAATCAAAGGGTCAGTACCTGAACAGCAGAATAGTTGGACGGTACCCGTCTGGCCTCATGTCGCGCGGCCAAAGCCGCTAGGGCCTCACGTGATGCGCATCCGATGCGGCGGTCGGGTTCGATATGACGGGGATCAAAGGGGTCGGGCGTCTTTCTTTTTGACTGGAAAAAATATAGCGTGCTCTGTTCAATCCGGATCGCTTCATATTCGTCGACCGCTGCCCTTGATCGAAGGTGAGACGAACGGCCTGTACGCCGCCGCTTACTTGTCGGCAGTGTCTGCCAACAGCATAAAGGAAGTGAAGCTCGCTCTCGCCACGAACGAAAACGCCGCAGCGACGAACATATTGGGATAGGACTGGTAGCTCGCCGTGAGCAACACCGTGCAGATTTTGGACCGCAACATCGACGCCCCCCGCGAGAACTTCACCGGGCTTTGAAGTGTTCAGTTTTCAGCAAGGCCACACACCGAAAACCCCATGCTGAACACTGAACAGGGTTCGGGGGTCGTTCGGGGGTCGACTCTTGATTCTGGACGGACTGGCAATTCGCTCCCGCCGGTGAGGAGAACCGCATCAAGCGGACCATTGTCGCCACGGGCGAAGTGTTGGAAAATGTGTGTGACTAACCAGGTGAACAACAACTCCAGCTTCTCCGCCAACTGCGCCACCTGAGGCGAGGGGTGGAACGCATCGGCGACCGTGACCGAGAGCGGGTTGCACGGCTACGTGCACCTTGCCACCCTCGGCTACGTGCTCGACGTCGAGGGTGCCTGGACGATCGACAGCGGTAGTGGGCGCGGGCGGAAACGGCAGCACCGACTGGGGATACGTCGCCACGGGCAACTACTGGTATCCGGTCGGCCAGAGCAACGTTCGATCGATACCCGGCAGACCCCAAGAAGTGCGATCCAACCGCCTACAAGGCCGGCGAATACGCGGCAACCACGGTGCCCAAAATCCTCGACTACCCGCCATTCACCCCCACCGCCGCGCGCGAAATGACCGCGGCGGCCATCGAGCTGTTGAAACGCACCATGTCCTGAGTTTGGACCGGCCTATGGACGGACGGCGATCATATCCATCGTAAACGCGCGGTCGGCTTCCGCCATGCCGTGCACCTCGGCGAGCGTGGCCGCCGGCGCCCGCTTGGGATCGTAGTAATCCAGGCGAACCCTGCCGAGCATCTTGCTCGTCTCCTCGTCGCTCACATAGTAGGTGGCCTTGGCCAGGTGCTCTAGGTCGCTGCCGGTCTCCGGGAGAATCTGTTTGAGCTGCTCGAACACGTCGCGAATCTCCGCCTCGGCGCTGCCGGCCGCCCGGGCGTAAAGCCCCGAGATGTACGCCAGCCGATCGCTGCCGACCACGACGATCCGGCTGAAGACCGGCGAGGGCTTGACGCTCGCCGGATTCTGGTAACGCACGACCTCTTCCGGCTCGGGGCCGGAAAGGGGCAGATGCACGGCCATCTCGATCTCGACCGGCGCGGGACAGAGCCACTCGACGAAGACCATCGGCGGGGCGAGTTGGCCGGGGAAGATTCTTTTCACCTCGGCGAGAATCCCGTCGGCCGCGCCGGCCGAATCGACGAACGCCTTGAGCTGCACGACCTGCGCCGGCTGGAGCTGCAAATCCGCGACCATCTCCAGCAGCGCGGCGAGCGCCTTGGCGGGCGCCTCGGCTGGCGGGCTCTTGTCGGGCCAGCCCGAAAGGTAAACCACCCCGCCGCGCGGCATGATTGCGGCGTCGGCGCAGCCGTTGTCGCCGGCTACCGCCTCGCAGCGCCGCTGGGCCACGCGGCCCTCTTGCTCGGCGCTGGTGGCCACCGCATCGGCCGCCACCAGCGCCCCGGCCACCGAAAGCGGCGTGACAACCGTGCTGATCGCCGGGCGGACCGCCGCCGCGAGCCGCTGACTCATCTGCACGCGAAACAGGTCAGCCGTCCGCGGCGAATCGGCGTAGACGTTCAACTTCACCAGTTTGCTGAAATCCGATCCGGCGGACTTGAGGACCGCCTCAAGGTTCGTCAAGACTTGCTCGACTTGCTTCTCGGCCGAACCTTCACCCACCAGTCGTCCTTCCACGTCGAGCGGCAAGAGCTGCCGCGTGTGGACGAGCGGAAAACCTTGGACCATCACCGCGCGGGCCGTGCCGGCCGGCGCGTCGAGGGCAAGGTACTCGATCGCCGGTTCGGACGCCGGCCGCGCGGCCGCCTCGGCATCGGCCGCCCGCGGTGACGATTGAGGCTCGCCAGGGGCGCTCACGCCGGTGCTCTTCGGCGCGGGGCAGCCAGTCAGTAGCGTACAGCAGACGGCCAGAACGGCCGCAAAAGACCGCCGTGCCATGGTTGTCTCCTCCATGTCTCGGGGGGCAAAAAATGTAGGGTGGTCCAGAGCGAACCATCCCTTGGCGGAACGCATTGCCGCCACGCGCACCACCGGAGGAAACGCCGGCATGACCGCGCGCGAGCGCCGGCCCACCACGCGCCGCCGCGGGACGTTTACCCGCGCGCGGTACCGCGGCGCTCGCCTTCTGGCCGTGCAAACATGTTCGGTCCCCGTACACCGCCCTGGCCCCTCCGGCCCGCCCGGGCCGGTCCGCTCTGCACCACCCCACGGGGCGGCGGTGGGACGCCGCTCGGGTAGATCGCGGCTTCCGGACCCGTCCGGTTCCTGGCGGCGTTGGGTGCGATTCGAACCGCGTTGGGGCCGGTCCGCTCTGCACCACCCCACGGGCTACGGGGCGCCGACGGCGATCATGTCGATGGTCATCGTGCGCCCCTCCATTCCGACACCGTGGACCATCAGCTTGGAGGCGGCCGGGGGGCGGTCCGGGTCGTACACGAGCGGTCGCGTCCGGTCGACCCATCGGGCGGCGTCATCGTCGGCGACGTAGTAGGTAGCCTTGACCAGGTGGCGCATGTCGCTGCCGATCTCGGTCAGGATCGACTGCAACTGCGCGAAGACATGCTTGGCCTGGGGCTCGCCGCGGCTGGGGACTTGCGCGTACTGGCCGGAGATGTAGATTTGCCGGTCGGTCCGCAGCAGGGCCACTCGGCTGAAGGTGTTCGACGGGCGGAATTCCGGCGGGGTGAAGTATTCCACCGGTTCGGGCGCCTCGCCGGAAAGCGGCAATTGCGCGATCATCTCGATCTCGATTGGGACTTTCGCCAGCCATTCCACGAAGACCACCGGCGGAGTCGGCTGGTCGGGGAAGAACGTCTGGATTTCGCGGAGCACCTCGGCAGACGACGTCACGGGGCGCAGAAAGACCTTCAGGTGGACGACGTGCTTGACCGAGAGCTTCAGATGCCCAAGCGTCCTGATCAGGTTCGACATCGAGCGGGTGACGGCCGACTCGGTCAATCCGCCTTCATCCGCCTGGCCGGACAGATAGGCCACGCCGCCCGGCGGCAAGACGGCCGCATCGGCGCAGTTCTCGTTGCCGGCCACGGCTTCGCATCGCTTCAGGGAGACGGCCTGGCCATTCTTATCGGCAGCGGCAACCGCATCGAGCGCGACGAGTGCCTGGCGGTGCGGCATGGGCGTGAGGACGGAGGTGATCGCCGGCCGCACCGACGTGTCCAGCCGCTTGGCCAGCAGTTCGCCCACCCGGGTGACGGTCCCCGGCGCCAGCGCGTAGATGTTGATTCGGACGAGCCTGTCGAGGCCCGAGCCGCTTTCCTTGAGCACGGTTTCCAGGTTGGTCAGCAGCTGCTCGATCTGCTTGTCGACCGAGCCCACGCCGACCAGCTTTCCCTCGCGATCCAGCGGCAGCAACTGCCGCGTGTGGACCAGGGGAAGGCCCTGAACGATCACGGCCTGCGACATGCCCGCGGGCGCATCGAGGGGAACGTACTCGAGGGACGATCCGGCCGGCTGGCCGGGCGCTTGGTTCGTGGATTTCTCGGCGGCCGGGCAGTTGGTCGACCCGACCACGCAGGCCGCCAGCAGGGCGGCGGTAAGCGATCGCCATCTCATGGGTGTGCTTTCTAAACCTCGGTCGGTAGTTCGTACGGTTGGCGTTTCTTCGTATCGAGATAGCCGTTGGCCTCATCGTCGCCGGGAAAGACCTCCTTTTCGGGGTCCCATTTCAGGCGGCGGCCGAGCCAGCGGGCGATATTGCCCAGGTGGCACAGGGTGGCCACGCTGTGGCCGGCCTCGACGGGCATGATCGGGTCTTTCCGCGAGGCCACGCAGGCGAAGAAGTTCTCCATGTGGTTGTCGCTTTCGTAGACGCGTGCGGCGCCGGCCGGCAGCGGGTCTTCGTCCAGGCCCGCCGGATCGCACTCGTAGCCCTCGCGGAAGATCGTGATCCGCCCCTTCTCGCCGATGAATGTCGCCCCGCCCCCCAGCTTCGGATCGACGGAGCTAAGCGAAAGCACCACGCCATTGGCATACTTGTAGTGGATGATCGTCTGCGAGCAGGCCGCGTCGCCGCGATCGCGCGTGTCCGGCGTGTCGTAGACGACCTGCTCCATCTTCTCTTCCGGGTCGACCCAGATCTCGACCGGGCCGCTCAGGTCCATGTCCAGGGCCCAATGGACCATGCTCAGTCCGTGGCAGCCCCAGTTGGGCAGTTCGCCGCCCGAATACGGCCAGAACGACATCCAGCCCGGACCGACCGCGTATTTCTCCGCCGGCCGCGTGTAGTACGGCGGTTCGCGCTCGTAGGGGATCCGCGACAGGTAGAGGTCCGTGTGGTAGGGCACCACCTCGTTCGGACCGCACCAGGCGTCCCAATTCAGCCCCGGTGGAATCGGCTGGGCGGCGAAATTGCACTCGTACGGGCTGGGGTAGTTGTAGCCGATGATCGACTGGATCTTGCCGATCCGGCCGTTGCGGATCAGTTCGACGGCCTTGCGCGTGGCGGGGTGCGACCGCTGCTGCTCGCCGGTCTGAAAGACCCGCTTGTACTTGCGGACCGCCTGGATCATCGTCCGCCCTTCGCGGATCGTGTGGCTCAGGGGTTGCTCGCCGTAGATGTCCTTGCCGGCCTGGCAGGCATGGATGCAAGGCAGATAATGCCAGTGCTCGGGCGTGGCATAGATCACCACCTCGACGTCCTTGCGGTCGAGCAATTCGCGATAGTCCGAGTAGGCCTTGGCCCGGTAGTTCCGCGCCCACTCGGCGGCGCGCAACGGGTTGAAATCCGCCACGGCCACGATCCGCGCATGGGCGGGCGGCGCCCCCTGCCCGCCCTTGCCGATCACCAACTGCCCGTTGCGGCGGCCGCAGCCGATGATGCCGACGCCGATCTGTTCATTCGGGCCCGGTTCAGGGTCCGGCTCGGAGCCCGGTCGCCCCGGCGGCCCGGCCAATCGCGGGGGCGCGGCCTTCTGGCACGAGAAAAATGCCGGAAGGGAAATTCCTCCCAGGGTGGCGCCGAGCATCCGGCGCCGCGAGATTCTTCTGCTGGTTGTCATGGATTGTGCTTTCCTTGGCGCCCTGTTCAGACTGCGTAATGGCGCGCCACCTTGCGGATAGCCGCCGCGACTTGAAGCACGTACTCTTCCGTCCAGAATTCATTGACCGGCACGCGCATCCCGGTGACGAGGATCGCCTCGGCCTCGGGGCACTTGTGCTTGGAGAAGTCCATCGTGGTCAATCCCATCTCCTTGACCGGCCAGCGGCCGGCAAAGAAGGCGTGCTTCTGGAAGACCGGTTCGCCATACAGCGGCACGCCGATATAGCCCCCGCGGACCGGCGCGCCTTCGGCGGTCAACGCCCGGACGAATTCGGAACGCCCGCAACGGAATCCCTCCGGCTGCATGCGGAACATGTAAAACCAATAGACGGCGCGGTCCTCGGGGTGCACCTGGTGGGGGATGATTCCGGGAAGGTCGGCGATCTTCTCGGTCAGCAGGTTGCCCAGCCGAGCGCGCTTTGCGGCGATCTCCTCGAGCCGGGTCAGCTGGGCGGCGACCACCGCCGCCTGGGGTTCGCTCATGCGATAATTGGTGGCGAAGGCGTCGAAACCGCCCCACTTGCTGCGGTTGCCCCCCTTGTCCCCGTACTTTTGCAGCAGCGGCCCGAAACGCTCGTCGCTCGACGCGACCACGCCGCCGTCGCCGCAGGTGATGTGCTTCGAGTTCTGTAGCGAGAAGCACGCCAGGTGGCCAACCGTGCCGATCGGTTTGCCGCGATAGCGGGCCCCCCAGGCTTGCGCGCAGTCCTCGATCAGCACCAGGTTGTGGCGGTCGGCGAGAGCCTTCAACGCGTTCAAGTCGCAAGGGTTGCCGGTCAGGTGGACGGCGATGATCGCCTTGGTCTTGGGCGTGATCCGCCGCTCGACGTCGGCGACGTCGAGATTGTAGGTGCCCGCCCCCAGGTCGGCGAAGACCGGCACCGCCTGTTGGTAGAGGACGCCGATCACCGTGCCGATGTCGGTCACCGGCGAAGTGATCACCTCGTCGCCCAGCCCGATCCCCGCCGCCGCCACGGCAATGTGAATCGCCGCGGTGCCCGACGAACAGGTCTGCACGTGCTCGAGCGGGCAGAACTCCTGAAACCGCTCGGTGAGCAACTTGGTCTGCGGGCCGCCCCAATAGAAGAGCGACCCCTGCTGGAGCATCGCCTCAAGCTGCTTCTTTTCCACGTCGCCCCAGCGCGGGCCGGAAACGGCCGACGCCTTGACGGCCTTCTCGCCGCCCTGGATGGCCAGGGCCGTGGCCGGAGATGCGGCCTGCTCGCCCCCCCTGGCCGCCGCGCCGGCCAGCACCAGGCTCGATGCTCCGGCGACGAACTCGCGCCGCGACAGCGAATTCTTCTTACTCATTTTCAGAACCTCCCGATTTTTCAGTCCGTGACCCCCTGCCTCGGGGCAGAAACCCATTCTACAACCGTTGTTGACTCGTTTCTATTAAGCCGACGCCAGGGCGGCGGCGTGCGCGTGGATCTTGCGAATCGCCGCGGCGATCTCGTCCATGTCGCTCCGCGGCCCGAGAAGCATGTTCTGCATGAACCAGACGGCCTCTTGGCAGAGCCGGTCGTTCTCCGGGCAGGCGTTCCGCTCCGCCCAGTCCTTGATGGCCGCCTCGCCGTAGACCCGCTTGTAGCCGCGCGAGTTGAGTGCGTCGCGGATGAAGCCCACCTTGTTCAGCGGCCCGTACCCGTCCGAGCAGGGGACGCCCTCCGCCCGCAGCGCCTTGATGAACTTGTTGCGCGGCAGGTTGGCGAACTTCTCGCGCTCGTAGCGGAACATATAGAGATGGTACGCGCTCCGCGTGCAGCCCTCGTAGAGCCGGGCGGGCACGATCCCTGGAATCTCGCCGAGTATGCTCGAGAGGTAGGCGGCGTTCTCCGCGCGGGTCTTGGCCCGTTGCTCCACGTGGGGCAACTGGCCGAGCAACAGGGCGGCCTGGAACTCGGTGATCCGCGCGTTGGTGTTCCGCCCGCCGTCGTAGGCGACCCCGGCGCTCGATCTGCCGTACGGGCGGCAGCAGTTGTGGAAGGCGAAGCACTTGTTGGCCATCGTCTCGTCGTTGGTCAGAATCGCCCCGCCCTCGCCCGAGCAGAGGTTCTTGCTGACCTGGAAACTGTAGCAGCCGCTTGTGCCCCAGGTCCCCAGCCCGAGCTTGCGCCACTGGCCGAGGTGCGCCTGGCAGGCGTCTTCGATCACCGGCGCCCCGCGCTCCTTGGCGATTGCCAGGATACTGTCCAGATCCGCGGCCGCCCCCCCGATATGCACCGGGATGATCGCCGCCGTCCGCTCGTTGATCGCCGCGTCGAGCTTGCCCGGGTCCATCATGAACGTCTCGCGGTCCGAGTCGACAAAGACCGGCATCGCGTAGTGCATGAGAACCACGCTGACCGTGGCCATGAACGTATACGGCGGCACGATCACCTCGTCGCCGGGCCCGACCCCCAAAGCGCCCAGCGAAGTCAGCAGCGCGGTGGTTCCGCTGGCGGTTGCCACGCAATACTTGGCCTGGTTGATCTTGGCGAAGGCCTCTTCGAACTCGTCGACCGACCGGCCGCGATACCAGCGGCCCGACGCAACCACTTCTCCGACCAATTTCTCGGTTGCGGACGTGACCGGCGGCCAGGAGGCATATCCCTTGCCCCGGACCGGCTTTCCGCCCAAGGCGGCCGGCTTGTCCGCTCCCTGGCCGACCCGCGTGAAGGCCAACCCCACGCCGGCGGAAGTCGTGGTGGCAATAAACTTACGACGACTGACCTGATCGCCCATGATTTCCTCCCCCGCGTTGAATTACGGCATCGAACTGGCAGACTGCCAGCCGGAAATCAGACCGGACGCCGCCCGGCTGCGCTTGCCAGATTAGACAGATTCTCCGCTCGTGCCTATCCCTTCCCCTTAAAGGAGGGGCCTGGGGATGCTCGGCGGCATTTGCTCACGCTCACTGACAGTGCCAGATTCAATGCGGCTGCAAAGCCTTCGCCGGATCGGCCATTTCAAGCCACCGAGCGATTCGAGCAGACGGCGGCGTGTTCAAGCTCCGGCGTTCCTTACGCTCGACTTGGCAACATCCACAAGTGCACGCAGTGCCAGATTCACGGACTCCGAATCGGGGAAGAACTTCGCGACATCAGGGGCCAAGACGACGACGTTTGAACCCTCGGCGTAGCGTTTGGCATATTTCCCCCGTACTCCCTTGCGTAACGGGAAGTTCTCGTTGGCATACAGCCTCGCCACCGCTCAGGCCTCCTCGTTTTCCTCTGCCTGCCGTTCGATCTCTTCCCGGTAGGCGCGAACGTAGGCCCACGCTGTTGCCAGATCTTCTGCTCGGAGCGTGGGATAGCTTCGCAGGATGTCGGCTTCGCTCACGCCCTACCGCCGCATCTGCTCCAGAATCCAGATAGGAATCCGCGTCCGCACAATGCAGGGTTCCCCGCCGCAGACCCCGCGCGTGCTTTCCACGCCCGGAAACGAGTCGCCCAGGTCTCGAACGATTCGCTGTAGCAGAAGCCCCTTCTCGGCTCGCGAGAGCGATTCCAGTTCTTTTTCGATATCGTCGATCTTGGACATGTCCGGCCCTCCGTCGAGGGTACACTTCACAATCGGCCCCGCGACCCCCTGAACTCTCCGCGGCAAGCTTCGCTGACGCGCGAAGAAAAACCGAGTTGTCCATCGCAAATATTGCCAAATTCTACACCGGCAGCATACGGTGGGGAGCATGACGGGCGCCAGCGACCGTCGTTGCACTACCCCCCAGTCCAGCCCCTCCTCGTCGCCGTGCCATCTCCGGGGCAATGGTCTCTCCCGCAAAGAATCGACCGAAATCGTTAATGCTTGTTGATTTTGTCCGGTTGCCCGGGTGAGTCAAGCTTTACCGCCGCCGCAAGACGCCGATTATGCCGGAAATTCCGGTCGCAACGGGCGTTAGGAAAACGCTCGCCGATCGGATTCTGCGGGGACGATGGATCGAACAGGCGCGGCCTTCGCCAGCCAATGCCCCGGGCCGGTGGTGTCCGGCGCGCCACTCCACAGCCAAAAACGGCCCTGATGGAACCGAAAGACGATGAAGCGTTCGCAAAAAGCCGATTGCCGTGCGGTGCTTGCGATGATCGCCCTCTTGGGGGGCTGCGCGTGGCCGGGCGGCGCGGGGCAGGCCTTGCCGATGCCCAGCCAAAACCGGATATCTTCTACCGATCCCCCGCCGCACCATCGGACGTTCGCCGAGAACCGCGCCGTCTCCCAGGTCGCCTACCAGAAGCCGGCTGGCGAAGCCGATTCACCGCAACCGGCTGATCTAGCCGGCGATCCGGCCGATCCACTGCTCGGCGAGACGGAATTGGCCCTGGACCTGCTCGTCGCCGAAGTCCAGGCCCGCAATCCTTCGATCCAGGCAGCCTCGGCGGCGTGGCGGGCGGCCGCCGAGCGCTACCCGCAGGTCGTTTCGCTCGACGACCCGATGCTCGGCGGGATGATCGGCCCGAGCAGCGCCGGGATGGATGACGGCGGCGGCTGGATGGTGCAGGCCTCGCAGAGAGTCCCTTGGGCCGGCAAGCGGCCGCTCCGCGGGACCGCCGCCGCGGCCGAGGCCGACGCGATGAAAGGCGACATCGGCGATGCCCGGCTGCGGCTTTCGGAAGCGGCGCGAACCGCGTTCTACGACTATTATCTCGCTCGGCGGGAAATGGAAGTCAACGCATCGACCCGCCAGCTTGTCACGCAGTTCCGCCAGGTTGCCGCGAGCAAATACCAGGTGGGCCAGGCCACCGAGCAGGACGTTCTCCAGGCGGATGTCGAACTGGCAAGCCTGGAAAGCCGCCGGACCGAGCTGGTGCGCGACGAGCATGTGGCCGCCGCCAGGATCAACACGCTGCTGCACCGCGCCGCCGATCATCCCCTGCCGCCTCCGCCCGCCGAGTTGGCGATTCCCGATTCGCTGCCCAGCGCGGAGGACCTTCAGCGCGCGGCGATCCGGTCCCGGCCCGACCTGTATGCCCTGCACGCGCGGATCCGCGCCGAGGAGGCGGCCGTGGCCCTGGCCTGCCGGGATTATTATCCGGACGTGAACCTCGTCGCCCGCTACGATGGCTTCATGCCCGAGGAGATGCGGGCGCAAGTCGGCGTCGACATCAACCTGCCGATTCGCCACGCCCGCCGTTCCGCTGCGGTCCGCGAGGCGTCGCAGCGGGTCGTCCAGCGGCGGGCCGAATACCAGGCGCGGCTCGACCAGGTCCGATACGAAGTCCAAGCGGCCTGCGCGCGCGTCGAGCAGGGCCGGAAAGTCGTCGGGCTCTACGAGCAGAAGATTCTTCCCGCCGCCGAGCGGAGCCTCGAGTCGGCGCTGGCCAATTACACCAGCGGCAAGCTCGATTTTCTCCGCCTCCTGGACACCGAGCGGCAACTGAACAACCAGCGCGAGACCTACTTCCAGGCGATTGCCGAATACCATCGGCGCCTGGCGGAACTGGATCGGGTCGCAGGGCAAGCAGCCAGGCTCGCGCCGGCAGGTTCGTAGCGCGGAATTTGTTCCGGGTTTTCTGCCCAAACCGACCGCCTTCAGGCGATCGGCTCTGGAGTCTTCAGCCGTCAGCTTTTAGGAATGACCTCAGCACCCTTGAAGCTGCCGGCTTTCTCGCTCGAATACCAAGACCCCTCACTTAGGGGATTATACAGACTGATTCGTAGCACGCGAAGTACTCAGTGACGGGCCGTTCTTCACATTAAAAAACGCCCATACACCGCGCGCCTATCCCCATAGCCACGACAGCTACGGTCCACACGAAGAGATTTGGCGATTGATCCAAGATAGCGACCGCTCACAGAGGTTCTGCGGCATGCACACAAATGCGGACCAATCGCTACACCTTCTGGAGAATCTCGATTGCGGACACCCCGCGTAGGGGCTGTGTGTTCGTGATCGTTGCATGTCCAAGTGATCCGCCATCGTTGGCGTCGGACCGTAGCTGCAACTGCGTCTCTCCGAGTATTGAGGTTCTCTGTGTTGCGCCCGCCCCGTCGATGCTTCGTACCAAATGGCACTCTTGCTCCGTGGGGGGGCGTGTTCCGGCCCGCAGAACACGCAGAAGACTATTGAAAGTGCGTGGCGGCTTCGGTACAGTGCAAATGACGAGGACGAGAATTGCCGTCGGAGGACACGTGAGGCCCTCAATCGCAACCGGTACGTTTTCCAGCTTTCCATACACCACCCGGTATTCATCCGTTTGGGTGGCACTTGAAATAACATGGTCAAATGATAATATTATGAACACATGAGCACTCTTGTTGTGCTTGAGGCTACAGAGGCTTGGCCTATTTGAAGTGTAACCAAAGAGTTGCGAGATTCGGAAATGGATGTTACTAGCCATCGATTGGTTGATGCGGCGAGGGCTGTCATTCTCGCCAGTGGTGATGAACTTTATCAACGCATAGCGAACCTACGTGAACAATTGAAAACGTTGGATCAGGAACGTCAAGATCGCAGAAGACGCTCCATCCGCCACTTGGCCGTTAATCGTCTTGGGTGCGACGGCGCTATCGAGTTCGATGATGATTGTGCGGTGAGCGAGTCCAGTGCCAACGGCGCCTATGTGGAGGCATGGGTGTGGGTGGACTTCGATGGGACTTCACTTGACACATCTGCAGATTCTGCGATGGCAATCTGGCATCCCGACTGCGGCGCGCAGACCGATCAAGACATCGTCGCGGGACTATGGACAGGCGTTACCTGGCCGCTGCGAGAATCGAAGCCTTACCACCGCACAACCCCCCTATTCTATGGCAGCTTACGAATCGGTTCCGGTGTTTAGAGTAGACCATCTCTACACGCATGAGGAGGTCTACAATTCCCTTGGCGTTGGCAATGCCGGCGGCATCAGGCCGGCTCTGAACGGCGACGGTACCGTGCGCCGCCTGGTCGTGATGACTGCTGAGCCTAGTCAGAAGATTGCCGGAGAAAACCCTTACCACGACCGGATCGAGGGTGATGTGCTTGTTTTCACGGCTGCTGGCCGCGAAGGAGAACAGTTGCTCAGCGGCGTGAACCGAAGACTCACGGAACAGGCCGTATCCGGATTTCCGATTTATGGCTTCATTAACATTGGGAGCCGACGCAACACGGTGCTAGGAAAACGGCGGTGGCGTTTTCTGGGACTCCTTCAGTTCTTCCGCTATTCACAGGAGATGCAGCCGGACACGAAGGGTAATCGACGGGGCGTATGGATCTTCGAGTTGCTCATCCATAGTTCGCTGCAGGACGTTCCAGTCCACCTTGACGCAACACTATCTTCGCGACTTATGTCCGAGATTCCATGTTTACCAGACGCGGACCGTGAGATTAGCGTGCCGGAGTCGGTTGCTGTATCTGCCGAAGGTGCCGTGCCCGCGGAAGAACTGGAGAATACTCGCCGGAGTATGTTGAACATGCCACCGAAGAAGTTCGAGGAACTGACTAGGTTGGTACTCGAGCGAACTGGATTTGAGAGAGTGACAGTAACTCGTTACAGCCAAGATGGAGGCATCGATGTCAGCGCTTACGCAGGCCGCACCCTTTGGCCGCTAAGGGAGACGTTGGTCCAGGTTCAGGCCAAGCGCTGGCTACATTCCGTTGGACGGCGAGAGGTGGCGGAGCTACGCGGCAGCCTTCATCCCTATGCGCGGGGAACAATCGTCACAACAAGCCATTTCACGCGTGCCGCAGTGCTCGAGGCACGAGATGCCGGCAAAGCTCCGATTGTGCTCGTCGACGGTCTGGATTTCTCGCGCCTGGTCATCGCTGCCTGCCTGCAACCTTAGACTGGGAATGAATGTGGGGACGCCGGGACGCCGGGCGCAAAAACGCCTTGCCCAACCCGTCTGCTCGACAATGCATTGTGTCGCGAAATATAGTGACGGCTGCCCCGAGACGGGGCGATTTGGAGATCGTGCGCTGAGTGGGTTCGCGAACGCCGCAAGTGCGGGGCCGCCCCAGCTTTGGCCATTCCTTCAAAAGGCGTGCGCGTTCGCCAACCCGAATACAGAGCGTAACAAAAACCGCCGCTGATTGGAGGTCGAGCCGCCATGAACCACCGTGTGCCCAAGGGCGATCATCCAGCCAGACTTCGCGACAATCCTGGCAGCGTGGCGCTGACGCTCGCGCTGCTGCTCGCCGCAAGCGGGTCGATGGCCGCCGGCAGGGAGGCGGCCCCGCCGCCCCGGACCTTCCATTTTCCCGAAAACGGAATCACCTTCGACGCGGATTTCGAAGGGGCGCGGCTCAGCGGCTGCACGCAGCGCGGCCCGGCCGAGTTCGATGCCCTGATCCGCGCCGAGGACGAGCCGATCAACAACAGCGCCTGGTATGCGTTTCGCGTCTCGGCCACGACGGCCCAGCGCGTGACCGTCCACCTGCGGTATCAAGGCGGCAGCCACCGCTACCATCCTTGGACGAGCAGCGATGGACTCCACTGGGAGCGGCTCCCGGCCGGCGCCTACCGCACCGCCGAAAAATCCGCCACGCTGTCGATCGACGCCGGCCCGAAACCCGTCTGGATCTCCGCGCAGGAGCGGATCGGACTCCGCGAACTGGAAGCCTGGACCGACCGGCTCGCCGAGCGGCCCGGCATCGAGGCGGCGCAGGTCGGGCGCTCCGTCGAGGGGCGCGCGATCCGAAAACTGACGATTGGGGCGGAGACGTCCCGATACGGCGTGTTCATCATCGGCCGGCAGCATCCGCCCGAGGTCACCGGCTCGCTTGCCTTGATGGCGTTCGTGGAGACGATCGCCGGCCCCGGGGAACTGGCGGAGGAGTTCCGCCGCGCCTGCCAGACGGTGGTCGTTCCGCTCGTCAATCCCGACGGCGTGGCCGCCGGCAATTGGCGGCACAACATGCACGGCTACGATTTGAACCGCGACTGGGGCCCCTTCCGCCAGCCGGAGACTGCGGCCGTCCGCGACGAAATCCTCAAGCATCAAGGCGCGGACAAGCCGCGGCTGGTCTTCTTTCTCGATTTCCACTCGACGCACAGCGACGTGTTCTACATCGAGGGGGGCAAGGAACCGGTCTGGCCGGTGGACTTTGCCGACCGCTGGCTCGACGCCGTCTCCGAGCGGCTGCCCGACTACAAGCTCCGGCGGGAGACGGCCGCCGGATCGAGACCGCTTTCGAAGATGTGGGTCCGCAAGACCCTGCGGATTCCGGCGGTGATCTACGAGGTCGGCGACAATACCGACCGGGCCCGGATTCGGCGGGTGGCTCAAGCGGCCGCCGAGGAAATGATCCGCTTGCTGCTGGAGGAGATCGAAAACGGGCCGCCGGCGCCGAGAGACCGGAAAACTGCGGCGGATTGAACTTGTAAGCTTGCCGCCTTGTTGTTACTCTTCCGCCGCTTTTCTTCACTCGCCTTGGGGCATCCACGGTGCTTGAAGCGACTGGCGGCCTGCCAACAGAGGTGACAGATCCAGTCCCATTCCCAAGGGGCAGCGGGTGGATCAATGGGAATGCCGGCTCCAGGGCCGGCGCGGAAGGGACAAGGGACAACAGGAGGCACCAAAGGTGGTTCGTGCAGGCTTGCTTTCTGCGCTCGTCATCGGATGTCTTGCCACGTGGGGTTTTGGGCAAGACTACTTCACCGAGGCCTACCAAAACCCGGCGATGAACGTCGAGCCGATGCCGCCGGCTTATTCCACGGCGCCCAGCGCCTCCCCATACGCCATGCAGATGGCGCCGCAGCCTCTGAGTCTGCCTAACGATCCGACTTCGGCGCCGTTTGGTCCGCCGGAAATCCTGCCCGAAACCGTTCCCGCCCCATCGGCGGACCAGGCCGCCGGCGGATCGTCCGACACGCCGGTTCTCGCCGACCCGATCCAGGTCGCGGAGCCCGCCCCCTGGTGGATGTACGACATGGGGGATTGGCTCGACTTCTGGACGGGCAGCCTGGAATTGGGCGTCACCGGGTCGGAGGGAAACAGCCAGACCCTGAATTACCAGCTTGGGGTCGACGCGAAGCGGAAGACGAAGCAGACGGTGCTGGACTTCGATTTGCAGTATTACCGCAAGTCGGCCGACTCGATCGAGACAAGTCACCGGCTGTTTGCCGAGACCCGCTGGGAATGGCTGTTCGCCGATTCCCCGTGGACGTGGTATGTCCGCCAGCTCACCGAGTACGATGAATTCACGGCCTACGATGTCCGCCTCACGTTCGACACGGGTCTCGGGTATGCCCTGATCGACAACGAGACCACGTCGTTCGTGACCCGTGCCGGTGCCGGCGGATCGCGGGAAATCGGCGGCCCGGACGATTCCTGGGTCCCCGAGGCGGTGTTTGGCCTGGAGTTCTCGCATCAACTCAGCAAGCGGCAGAAGCTGAGCGCATCGGCCGACTACACGCCCGACGTGACGAATTTTTCGGACTACCGCTTGACGAGCAAGGCCGCGTGGGAGGTGTTGCTCGACGAGGAAATGAACCTCAGCCTGAAGCTGAGCATCCTCGACCGCTACGACAGCACTCCCAACGGGGTCAAACCGAACGATCTCGACTACACGATCACGCTGCTCTGGAAATTCTGAAAGGGGCGCTGCCGCGGCCAAGGCGATCGGTCGCACCGCGGGCCGGCGGCGATTGCCGCGTCGCCGGGCGAAACTGTCTTCCGCGAGGCGACCCTGCCGGCAGGCCGGGCCGTCGAGAGCCGGACGCCGGGCCGCGGCGGGGTTTCTTGCCCCCGGCCCGTCGGCGGCTAGAATTCACCGCGCAGGCCGCCCGCCCCGCGACGCGATCCTCGTCCCCGAGTTCCCGCCGGGAGAGCCCGGGGCGGCAGGTGCGGCTTGCTCCCGACGATCTCCCGACTTCCGGCCCCGGGCTTCCGACTTCTGGCCAACAATGGACGAAGAGCAAATCTACCAAGAACACGTCCTCGATCACTACGAGGAGCCTTACCACCGGGGGCGGGCGCGGGACTGCACGCACGCCCACGAGGATGACAATCCGCTCTGCGGCGACACGGTGTCGATCGAGCTGAACATCGATCCGCAGGGGCGGCTCCGCGAGGCCTATTTCGACGGCGACGGCTGCTGCATCAGCCAGGCGTCGGCCTCGATGCTGATCGAGAAGTTCGATGGAAAGACGGTCGACGAGGTTCGCCGGTTCAGCGCCGAAGAGATGCTGGAACTGTTCGGCGCCAAACTGACGCCGAACCGCCAGAAATGTTGCCTGTTGCCGTGGCGCGTCCTCCAATCGGCGGTGTTTTCTCCGGTGAAGCCGGCCGAGCGAGCCAACGGGAAAGAAAGCCATTGATGAGCGAAGCGCCATGCCGCCACACAGGCCTTGAACCGCCAACGATCCGCGGCGACTTTCCGATCCTCTCCAAGGTGCTCCATGGCGGGGTCCCGCTGGCCTACCTCGACAACGCCGCCACGACCCAGCGGCCTCGCCAGGTGATCCAGGCGATAGTCGAGACCTACGAGCAGCATTACGCCAACGTCCACCGCGGCATCCACTGGCTCTCGGACCAGACGACCGATCTTTACGAGCAGTCGCGGGAAAAGGTCCGCGCGCTGCTCAACGCGCCCGCGCCCGAGCAGATCATCTTCACGCACGGGGCGACCGCTTCGATCAACCTCGTGGCCAGAAGCTGGGGCGATGCCAACGTTGGCCGCGGCGACGAAATCCTGCTGACGGAGATGGAGCACCACTCGAACCTCGTCCCCTGGCGGCAGTTGGCCGAGCGGACCGGCGCGATCGTTCGCCACGTGCCGGTCACGGACCGGGGCGTCCTCGAGATGGAGGCCTTCGACCGACTGCTCAGCGACAGGACCAGGCTCGTAGCGGTGACGGCCGTATCCAATGTGCTGGGCACGATCAACCCGATCGGAGAGATTATCGCCAAGGCGCACCGGGCCGGCGCGTGTGTCCTCGTCGATGGGGCCCAGAGCGTGCCGCATCTGAAGACGGACGTGCAGGCCTGGAACGTCGATTTCCTCGCCTTTAGCGGGCACAAGATGATGGGGCCGTCGGGCGTTGGCGTGCTCTACGGGCGGCGTGAATTGCTGGAATCGATGCCGCCCTTCCTGGGCGGCGGCAGCATGATCCGCCGCGTCACGCTCGACGGCTTCGAACCGGCCGACCTGCCGGCGAAATTCGAGGCCGGCACTCCGCCGATCGTCTCCGCCATCGGCCTCGGCGCCGCGCTCGACTACCTCGACGGGGTCGGCCTGGACGCCGTCACCCGGCACGAACAAGACCTGACGCGGTATGCCCACGAGGTGCTCGGCGAACTGGGCGACCTACGGATTCTCGGCCCGCCGCCGGAAGAGAAGTCGGCGATCGTGAGCTTCGTCTTCGACGGCAACCGGCCCCATGCCCACGACATCGCGCAACTGCTCGATCGGCAGGGCGTGGCGATCCGCGCCGGGCACCATTGCGCGATGCCGCTGCACAAACGATTCCGCGTCAACGCCACCGCCCGGGCGAGTTTCTACCTCTACAATACACGCGAAGAAATCGACCTCTTGGCCAGGTCGCTTCAACAAGTCCGGCAAGTTTTCCGAAGACGGACCTGAAGACGGGCCTCTCGGGCGGTTGCGGCCTCGAGACCCTCTGTCCCGGCGAAACGCTCTCGGGCAGAACTTTCGGCTCGTGCGGGAATCCGTGGGGCTAAGCGCGCGGCTGCTCGATCCGGTTGACTTCCTTGCTGGTCAGCTTCTCCAGGTCCACCACCTCCCAGAGTGCCGACTGGTCCGGATCCTTGATGACGATCTTCCTGCCGATGCTCGCCTGATCGTCCGGGAGGAGGACTTGCTTGGTTTCGTCATCGCGCTGGATTGTGCATTTTCTGTATTCTGTCATGCCGTCTCCTTTTGCCCCGCCGGATCCAGAACCCCCTTCGCTCGCAGCAGAGTGAAACCCCGGCGGCGACCGCTGGTTTCGCGCGGTGGTGGGCGGAAACGGGGCAGCCGCCAGGCGCACCGGTCAAATATAGTACATCAGTTCGCCCTGGTCGCGCGCCCGATCGAGCAGGTCGGCGAAGCTGATCTCGCCGAGCAGTCGGCGTTCGACGGCGGCCACTTCCTGCCAGGCCGCGTTGAGGGCCTTCACGGCGGGCGAGTCGGGCGAGGCATTGCTCGACTTCCCCTCGCCATTGCCCGCCCCTTCCATGGCTTCCATGACTTCGCCGAGCGAGATCCTGCCGGGATCGCGAACGAGGTGATACCCGCCGGCGGCGCCGCGGGTGCTGGCAACGAGCCCCGCGCCTTTCAGTTGGAGCAGAATCTGCACCAGAAACCGCGGCGGCACGTCGTGCCGCTCGGCGATCGAACGGATCCGCACCGGTTGGCCGGACCGGAAGCGTGACGCCAATTCAAGCATCGCGATGCATGCATATTCCGTCTTCGCGGAAATCTTCATGGATTGCGACCGTCCTGCTCTTCGTCCGCGGTATGCAGACCGCACTCGGTTTTTGCCGTCCCGCTCCAGCGTCCGGCGCGCTCATCCTCGCCAAACAGGACCGGCCGCGTGCACGGCCAGCAGCCCACGCTCGGATAGCCTTGGTCGTGAAGCGGGTTGTAGGGGATGTTCTCCTCCGTGATCCGTTTCCAGACCTGCGCCTTTGTCCAGTTGGCCAACGGACTGATCTTCACCAACCCGAATTTCTTGTCCCAGCCGACGATCGCCGTCTTGGCTCGGTGGGGACTCTGGTCCCGGCGGATGCCGCTCATCCACCCGGTGAATCCCCGCACGTGCTCGCGGAGGACCTTGATCTTCCGGTCGAAGCAGCAACGATCCGAATCCCGCTCGTAGAGCGGGCCCCCGTGCTCGCGCTCGTAGTCCGCGACGCTCAACTCCGGCCGGGCCAACGCCACCTCGATCCCGTAACGCTCCGCAATCCGGTCGCGAAGCGTCAACGTCTCCTGAAACTGGTAACCCGTATCCAAATTAAACACATAAACCCGCGGCTCGATCCTCGCCAGCATCGACAGGATCACGCAGCCCTCCGGCCCGAACGCCGTGGCCATCGTCAAACGCGGAAAATGATGCTCGACCGCCCAGGTGATGATTTCTTCAGGGCTGGCGGTCTCAAGCCCGCGGCTGGCTCGTTGGAGTTGCTCGGCCCATTCCGCCGTCAACCCCTGGCCACCTTGAGCCATCGAAGCGGGCCGTGGATGTTCGACATCTCCTTCCGCCCCAACAGCCGATCGAGCGGGACCGATGGCCTGACCGGGATACATAATCTTTCCGCTCATCCTATGAAGAAATGGGAGGCCGTGCAAACGTGCTGCCCAGCGCGAGCGATGGCTTCGGCGGGCAGAAGAAACGCCAGACAACGCACAATGTTATCTATGTTCGTCAACAAAGTCAAGATAATTCAGTTTTCTGAGTCATCGGTCTCTGAGCGAACCGTCTCGGTCTCTGAGCGAACCGCCCGAGGGGTTGACGCAAGGCTCCGCGTTGGCCACGATTTGCCGAATGGGATTGGGCGGCCTCGGGTTGGACACTTGCGCTTCGGGAGTGAAGGAAGACGATGGCGGACAAGGCATATCTGGCAATCGACATGGGGGCTTCGAGCGGTCGGCACGTTGTGGGCCGATTCGATGGAAGGTTGATCGGTCTGGAGGAGGTCTACCGGTTCGACAACGGGCCGGTGGACGTTGCCGGCAGCCTCTACTGGGACCTGCTCGCCCAGTGGACCCACGTGACCGAGGGGATGCGCGCGGCCGGCGCTGGCTATGCCGGTCGCATCGCCAGTGTCGGCGTCGACACGTGGGGGGTCGACTTTGGACTGCTCGGCCGCGGCGATCAACTGCTCGGCAATCCCTACCATTATCGCGACGCCCGCACGGGCGGCATGATGGCCCGGGCCGAGGAGTTCGTCTCGCGCGAGGAGATTTTTCGCCACTCGGGTCTCCAGTTCATGCAACTGAACACCCTCTACCAGCTGCTGGCCATGAAGCTCTCCAATTCTCCCCTGTTGGACGTGGCCGAGACCCTGCTGATGATGCCCGACCTGTTCCACTGGCTGATGACCGGCCAGAAATGCAGCGAGTTGACGGACGCAACGACGACCCAGTTCTACAACCCCGTCCGCAGGGCTTGGTCCACGGATTTGCTGGAGAAGATGCATCTTCCGACGGCCATTCTCGGCCCGATCGTCGAGCCGGGGACGAACCTGGGCCGCCTCCGCGAGGCCTTGGCCGCGGAGACGCGCCTGGCGGCTGCCGACGTTGTCTTGCCCGGCAGCCATGACACGGCCAGCGCCGTGATGGCCGTTCCCGCCGCCTCCCAGCCCGGCCAGAAGCCCGATTGGTGCTACATCAGCCTGGGCACGTGGGCGCTGATGGGCGTCGAGTCGCCCCAGCCGCTGGTCAACGACGAGGTGATGCGGATGAATTTCACCAACGAGGGCGGCGTCGGCGGCACCACCCGGCTGCTCAAGAACATCTGCGGGCTCTGGCTCGTGCAGCAGTGCCGGCAGGCGTGGAACCAGTCGGGCAAGCAGTGGGACTGGGAGGACCTGAACCGGATGTCGGCCGCCGCCAAGCCGCTCGTTGCATTTATCGATCCGGACGCGGCGGATTTCCTTGCCCCCAAGGACATGCCCGAGGCGATCCGCCAGTTCACGCGGCGAACCGGGCAGACGGTGCCCGAGGACGAGGGCGCTGTTCTGCGCTGCGCACTGGACAGCCTGGCGATGAAATCGCGCTACGTGCTGGCGATGTGCGAGCAGCTCAACGGCGGCCCGATCCGCACGATCCATATCGTCGGGGGCGGGACCCAGAACCGGCAGCTCTGCCAGGCAATCGCCGACGCCTGCGGCCGCCGCGTCGTCGCCGGTCCGATCGAAGCCACTGCGATCGGAAACCTGATGATGCAGGCCGTGGCCGCCGGCGACGTGGGCGGGATCGCCGAGGCGCGGGAAGTGATTCGCAACAGCTTTCCCGTCGAGGAGTACGAGCCGCGCCAGACCGCCGCTTGGGACGACGCGTACGGGCGGTTTTTGAAGACCGTCGGCGATGGACAGCAGGCCGCGGAAAGTTGACAATGGAGACCTGAACAAGATTGGCTGGCGGCAGATGGCGGCGCGGCTGCGCTCACCGAGGACTGTCCGCCGCCTGTTGTCTAGCAGAGCGGAGCACCTCAATGATCAACGTTGGAATTTGCGGCCTGGGTTTCATGGGCATGATTCATTACCTCGCGTACCAGAAGGTTCGCGGGGCGAAGGTCAAGGCGATCTGCGAGAAGATTCCCGAGCGATTGGCCGGCGATTGGCGGTCGATCAAGGGCAACTTCGGACCGCGCGGCAAGAAGATGAACCTGGCGGGAATCGCCACCTACAGCGAGCTGGAGAAGATGCTTGCCGATCCGAACATCGACATGGTCGACATCTGCCTGCCGCCCTGCGCGCATGCCGAGACGGCGATCGCCGCGCTGAAGGCGGGCAAGCACGTGCTCTGCGAAAAGCCGATCGCCCTGGCCGTCGACGATGCCCGGCGGATGGTCAAGACCGCCAACCAGGCCGGCAAGATGCTGATGATCGCCCACGTGCTGCCGTTCTTCGCGGCCTACCGGTTCGCCTTGAACACGATCCAGAGCAAGAAGTACGGCCGCTTCCTCGGCGGCAATTTCACCCGCGTCATCTCCGATCCCCTCTGGCTGAAGGACTTCTACGACCCCAACGGCTGCGGCGGACCGATGGTCGACCTCCACATCCACGACGCCCACTTCATCCGCCTGATCTGCGGCATGCCCAAGGCGGTCCATTCCGTCGGCCGCATGCGCGGCCGGGTCGCCGAGTACTTCAACACGCAGTTCCTCTGTAGCGATCCTTCGCTCGTCGTCACCGCCACGAGCGGGGTGATCAACCAGCAGGGGCGCCCGTTCACCAACGGCTACGAGATTCACCTCCAGCGGGCGACGCTGCTCTTCGAGTCCTGGACGCAGACGCCGGTGACCGTGCTGACCGACGACGGCCGCGTCCGCCGGCCCAAGTTCACATCCGGCACCGACGAGACGGACGACTTCGCGGCCGAGCTGACCGAGGCCACCAAGGCCGTCGCCACGGGCAAGCCCTCGAAACTCCTCGACGGCCAGCTCGCCCTCGACGCCCTGATCCTCGGCCAGAAGCAGACCGAGTCGATCGTGAAACGCCGCCCGGTCAGAGTCTGATGCCGGCGGGAACACATCCCCGGCCCGCCGGGCCGCGCCGCGCAATCCGCGATGGAGTCTCGGAATGGCAGATCCGCCGACCACGTCGCCGCTCGATCGCCAGAGCGCCCGGCGGCTCGACGAGTTCTACGCGCGCTTGCAGCAAGAAGCGGAGAACTTCATCGGCTACCCCTGCAACGCGGATTTCGACTACCGCGACCTGTTCCGCTTCCTCGCGTTTCCGATCAACAACGTCGGCGATCCGTTCGTGCCCAGCAACTTCCACCTGAACACCCACGCGTTCGAGTGCGAGGTGCTCGATGCGTTCCGCGAGTTGACCGGCGCAAGCGGCGGCGATGTCTGGGGGTATGTAACCAGCGGCGGCACCGAAGGCAACATGTACGGGATCTTTCTCGGCCGCGAGCTGTTTCCCGACGGGCTGGTCTACTACTCGGAAGACACCCACTACTCGGTCAGCAAGATCCTCCGCTGCCTGCACGTGCGGAACATCATGATCAAGAGCGCCGCGGACGGGCGGATCGACCTGGAGGACCTGCGGGAGACGATCCGCATCCACCGCGACGTGCCGCCGATCGTCTTCGCCAACGTCGGAACCACGATGAAGGGGGCGACCGACGAGATCGCCGGAATCCGGCAGATCTTCGACGACCTGGCGATCCCCTCGCATTACATCCACGCCGACGCCGCGCTCAGCGGAATGATCCTGCCGTTCGTCGCCGACCCCGAGCCATGGGATTTCTCGGCCGGCGTCGACAGCATCAGCATCAGCGGCCACAAGATGATCGGTTCGCCGATCCCCTGCGGCGCGGCGCTCGCCCGGCGGCAGAACGTGGAACGGATCGCCCGCCACATCGAGTATGTCGGCACCCTCGACACGACGCTCTCCGGCTCGCGGAACGCGATCGCCCCGCTCTTCCTCTGGTACGCGTTCCGCACGGTGGGCGTGGCCGGCTTCCGCCGCAACATCGAGCGCTGCTTGGAAACGGCCGATTACGCCATCGAGCGGTTGAACCGGGCCGGCCGCCACGCCTGGCGGCACAAGAATTCGATCACCGTCGTCTTCGATCGGCCCGCGATCGAGGTCGCCAGCAAGTGGCAGATCGCCGTCCACGGCAAGATCGGCCACCTGATCACCATGCCCCACGTCACCCGCGAGCATATCGACCGGTTCGTGGAAGACATAGAGAGGGCCAGTGGCCAATGACCAGGGTTCAATGTTCAAGGCTCGATGACCAACGTTCGATGTTCAATGTTCAAGGACCGGTGGCTTTTTAGTCATTGAATCTTGAACCTTGGTCATTCTGCCTGTAACCTCTAACCTTGTGACCCGTCTCATGATGAAAGAAATCATCATCGTCAGCGACGACCGGCCTGGCATGGTGGCGGAGATCGCCGAGGCCCTGGCAGCCGTGCACGTCAACATCGAGTCGCTCGATGTCGAGACGATCGGTGGATCGAAGGTCGCCGCGTTGACCGTCGACCGCTACGACGACGCCCTCCGCGGATTGGCCCGCACGCGATTCCAGGCGATCAGCGAGGATGCCCTGGTGCTCCAACTTGCCGACAAGCCGGGCGAACTGGCCCGGATCACCCGCCGGCTCAAGGACGCGCGGATCGACGTTCGCAGCGTCCGCATCCTCCGCCGCGAGTCTGGCACGGGCATCATTGCCGTCGCCACGGACCGCAACCGCGATGCCCGAGAATTGCTCGGCGACGTGCTCGTTTCGTGGCCCCGCTAGGATGCCGTGATCGCCGCGCCGCCGCGCGCTCGCGGGGGGGAGGCGTCGATTGGCCGCCCCGGGCCCGGCACAAGTCGCGGCAACCAGGGGCCGTCGCCGCCAACCATCCCGATCCGGAGCCCCGAATTGCCTGACAAACCGTCTTCCCTGGCGCCGCCGGTCGACGAGACGCCCCGGCCCCAACCGCGGCGGGTTCGGTTTCTGGTCCGCTTCGTGCTCGTGCCGGGCGGCGTGATTCTTGCCGCCGTACTCGCACTGGCGATCATCCGCTGGTGGGCCTTTCCCCCGCCAACGGCCTGCCAGCTTGCCGAGACGATCGAAAGGTCCGGGGGCAACACCCGCTGGCGGGCGGCCATGCAACTGGCCGCCATGCTCGCCGATCCGCCGCAGGCTGCGCTGCGCCGCGACCGCCGCCTGGCCGGGCAGCTCGCCGCAGTCCTCCGCCGCGAGCTGACGTCCGGCGGGCAGGACGCGACGCTCTGCGTGTTTCTCTGCCGCGCCCTGGGCGAGTTCCAGGTCGACGCATCCCTGCCGGTCCTCGCCAACGCGGCCGCCAGCCGCAACGACCCCGTGCGGCGTTCGGCCGTCGAGTCGCTGGCGATCCTCGCCGACCGGCTCGGTGGGGACGATGTCTGGTCTTCCAGCGGGGTGCGGGATGCGATCCTCCAGGCATCGCGGACCTCTGCGCCGGCGCTCCGCGCCGCGGCCGCGTTCACACTCGGCGTCGTGGGCAACCTCGAAGCCCAACAGCGCCTGGAATCGATGCTCGCCGATGAAGACGTGATCGTCCGCTACAACGCGGCCACCGCGCTGGCTCGGACGGGCAACGGCCGGGCGGTCGGCGTGCTCCTGGAGATGCTGGCGCCCGACCAGGCGGCCGCGCTGGCCGGCGCAGCGGACGAGGCGGCGCGAATCCGCCAGCGGGAGACGATCCACGCCAACGCGCTGGAAGCCGTCGGGCAACTGCTCAACGCCAACCCGGCGATTGGGATCGGGGGGTTCGAGGATGCCCTCGCCAGGCTGCGGCAATCGCGGCCGCCGACGACGATCCTGGCGAGAATCGAGAGGCTAGTCGACGAAGATCGCCTTCATCAGGCGGAAAAACCCCTGCTTGCGCTCTGAACAGATGCCCCAGTTGACGGGCACGCTCTGGTAGCCTTCGTCGAAGCCCTCGCCCTTCCTGCGGAAATCGAAGTAGCCCCAGGAGGCGCGGGCCCGCGTCGCCGCGATGAAGTTGTTCTCCGGCTTGTCGAAGTCGAAGTGGTCGTCCTCGTTGAAAACGATCGGCTTCGGCCGGTACGAGGGGAGCGCGCGAACCTGCTCGACGATTTCCCCGATGCGCTCCGGGCGGCTGACGCCGTTGCCGTGCAGCAAGACGAAGTCCGACGCCTTGATCACGCGGTCCGGAGGCAGCGTGTTGCCATTGAAGCTGGTGGACACGAGCAATCGCCGGCCGCCGCGCTGATGGCTCCGGACCCGTTCGATCAACTCGTGCACGCGGTCCTGCTTGATGATCGCGTGATCGTACTTGGCATTGTTGCATTCGTTGGCAACTTCAATGAGCACGTTGGTGAAGCCCTTGTCAAGGACCCAGCGGGTCGCATTGTCGACAGCCCGGATGACCGCCTCTTCCCCAGCGAGCCGTTCGTCCTGCCCGAAATAGAAGTAGCCGAGGATCACCACGATCCCCAGGCGGTCGGCCTGGCGGACGATCCTCTCCATCCGTTCGGCATAGTCCTTGCGGAGATTGCCGCCGGCGTCGAAGCCGCTGTTCTCCCAGGGTTGGGAGCGAGAATAGCCCTCGGGGCTCCCGCCCTGGAAATTGATCGTGAACGCCAGCAGGCCATGCTCGCGCCACAAGGGCATTGCGGCGATGAATTCCCGCGTGTTCCGCTCGCGGTCCCATTTGCCCGAATCCGGGTATTTCCACCTGGCGACGGTCTCCGGATTCCGGTCGTCGAAGACTCCCTGGACCATGCGCAAGTTGGGCAGCAGCCCTTCCAGAACGGCTCCCCGCCAGGTACGTCCCCGGTACGTCGGCACGCCGTTGATGAGGAATTTATCGCCGGCGATGGCGATTGAAGTGGCCGGCTCGAATGCGGCGGCGGGGAGCGTCGCCGGGCAGGCCGCCAGGGCGGCAAGCAGGGTAAGGATGGTCTTCATGGCTCGGTGGGACTTGGGTTTTGAGGGGGCCGCGGAGCGTGTTGCCCGCGATTATGGCCTGCCGGGGGCGGGCCGTGAACACGAAGAGCGAACCGGCCGCTTGGCGGTCGCCTTTACCGCCGAGGCCGGCCGACGAGGTCGCTCGTCGAGACCAGCTTCCACGTCTTGCCGCCGTCGGCCGACATGATCATCACCCGCCGGTCGCCGCGCTGGTCCGTGCGGTAGAACCAGTAGGTCGACCAGTAGTCGTAGGAGAGGAACAGCCGCCCCGTGCGATCGATCGTCAGCCGGTGGTAGAACACGCTGTATTCCGACAGGGGCGGAATAATCAGTGCCTGGGGCGGTTGCCAATCGCCGTCCGGCGGTCTCCGCTGCTGGGCGAGCGTGGCGTAGCTGCTGGCCGGAAACGGCTCCTCTCCGGATCGCCAAACGCGCGAGACGAGGTGCAGCGCGTCGTCGCGGCCGCAGACCAGGCCGAGATAGGTCTGCCGCGGCTGGCCGGCGGTGGGCGCGGGCTCCGTCCAGCCGCCGCCGGAATCGTTGGGCTGGAGCGATCGGGCGTAGGGGAAGGGCCGCCCATGCGTTCCGGCCAGCACGTGCAGGTGGCCGCGGCTGTCCATCGTGATGCTCGGCGTGTTGTGCACGTCGTTGGCCGGCGGCCCGTGGCCGACCAGCGCCGGCTTGCCCAGCGTCTTCGTCCGCCGATCGTAGGTGACGACATACGTGGGGACGCCCGGCGCCTTTTCGGCCGGATCGGTCGCCTCGGCCCAGACGACGTGGACCTTCGAGCCGCGCGAGACGATCGTCGACGGGCTGCCCGAGTGGAGCGACAGGCCGATCGACTGCCGCGAGATCAGGATCGGCTCACCGATCACGATCCGCCCGCCCTGCTTCTCCGGCACGAACAACTCCAGGTCGTTGATCCGCCGCCAGATCAACTTCGGATCGGCGGCGGTCTGGGTGAAGCGGGCAATCGGCGGGGGGTAGTCGCCGCCGTTGTGCCCCGAGAACTGCTCCAGGTCGAAGGATTGGGATCGGCCCTGGCGCGGGGGAAGCGGCCAGGCTGCGAAGGTTTTGCCCCCGTCGGCCGAATGCAGCAGCGCCGCTCGGCGCGACGCACGCGCCAGCAGGTAGACGCCGCCATCGGCATCGAACGCCAGCTTGTTCGACGCCGAGCGGAACGGCTGCCGCGCGAGCTCCTCGTCGCCCGAGGTGACCGCGTCGCGGAGCGAGGTCTCGACCCACTGGCCGCCGCGCCAGCTGGCGATGCCGCCTTCCGTATTCAGGAACGGCCGGTTCTCAACATCGAAATAGACCTGCGTTGCCCGCGGGAAGTCAGCCAGGTAGCCGAACTGCTCGTTCTCGTGCTGATAGGGTTTCAGCACGAGGGGAATCGCGAACGGCTCGGCGGCCGGCGCGCGGCCCGGCCTGACCGTCAGCGTGCTGTAGGTGGAGAACTGCCGCTGGCCCGCGGGCGTCGCCCTGAGATGGACGCGCGCCTCGCTGGCGGGAACCGTGTAGCGAACCCGAACCTTCGCCGATCGCTTGCCCGCGATGGCCACTTCGCTCTCGGCGAGGCTGGCCGGCCAGGTCTTGCCGGGGAACTCCAGCTCGAGGCGGATCGTCCGCTTCCGCTCGGCGTTGTTATCGACTTCGAAGGCGATCTCCGCCTGGCTGCCGGGCTGGCCATAGGCGGTCCGGCTGTAGGGGGCGAGCAACCAGCGATTCTCCGCCAGGGGAAACCACGACTCGGCGTGCGGAGTCCAGAGCGGCAGGTTGGGGTAGAGATCGCCGTCGTCCCAGCGGGTGACCCCGTCGATCTGGACCGTCGCCCGGCCGCGCGGCAGGTGCAGCCGCCAGGGGACGGCGTCGCGGCTGGGCGTTGCCGGCACGCTTCCCGAGGCCGCGCCCCTGGAATCGGCGGCCAGCCGGGCGACCTGGCGGCCTTTGCCGTCATAGACGGCGGCCTCCTCAACCCCCTCCGGCAGGCCGGTGATCTCGATGCCGAACGGGCCGGACCGCGGCAGGAAACAGACGTCGCGGGGCTGGTCCGGGTCGAGCAGCACGATCGGCTCCTCGCGCCGCGCGTCGCGGTGGCCCCGCGCGGTCTCGATCAGGTAGTGCGCCGAGTTCGTTTGAAAGCCCCAGGCGATCTCGTCGCCGTAGCGATCGTTGGAGACCGTGATGTTCAGCCCGTACACGCCCCTGCGCTCGACGCGCGTGGAAAGCCTGGCGGTCTGGACCGGCCCGAGGCCGCTGCCGCGGGCGCGCTGGTCGTCGGGAATCGTCACGTCTTGGATCACCCGCCGGTCCGGCCCGACGAGGATCGCGCGGAGATCGGCCGTGCGGCCGGATCGGTTGCGGTCGCGTTTTTCCACGACGATCACCAGCTCGCCCGGCTCGGCGAGAAAATAGGCGCCGCCCGTGCCCCCGATCAGGAACGGGGCCCGCCCGGCTTCCTCCTGGGCGCTGGCGGAGCTTGCGACGAGGACCGCTGCCAGGAGCAGCTGCGAAATTCGTGTGAGATTCATGGCTTGGGACCTTGGTGCGGGTGATTGCGGTCTGGATCTGGATTCCGCTCCGAGCGCGGGCTCGGGGCGCTGCGCCCTGCGGTTGCCGGATCACGTGGAAACACGGCGGGCAGCCGCCGGACGGCCAGGTCAGCCAGAAACGCCAGTATCGCCGCAAACAGGAGACAATGCCACACCGGCACGAGCCGCGTCCGCGGAGCCGCGCCCGGAGCCAGCAGTTGGCCGGGCGCCGGATGGAACCTTCCGCCCGTGGCAGAGGCGATCTCCTTCAACAAGGCGACGTTCGTCTCCCGCGGCGCAAGCTCATCGGGCCAATCGATGCAGACGGCTGTCTTGCCGGAGAACACCCGCTGACCGGCGATCGTTGCGGTGACGGTGAACTGGTACGTCCCCAGTTGCAGCGCGGGCGTCTCCAGGGCGTACTTGCCCGCCGCGACGCGCGGCATGGGCGATTCCCGCCTCTCGCCGTCGGGCCGGGTCCCCTGGAGCGAAACCTGGACATCTGCCTCAGGCCGGTCGCCGAGGGGTGGGGCGTCGACCGTGACGATCGTTGCCGCCAGGGCCCGCCGAGCGTGCAGCCGCCAGCCGCCGGCGCCGCCGGGACGGATGGCTTGCCGAACCAGCGTTGTCCAGAGCGGCTCCCAGCCGGACCAGGTCTTCCACGGCCGCGACCAGGAGCCGTCGAGATCCGACGTGAAGACGGCCGCCGTTCCCGCGCCGCACCGCCACCAGGCGGCGAGCGGGTCGCCGGCCTCGGCAAGCATGGCGATGCTGGCTGCGGGCTTTGCCTTGGTCTCCACATAACCGAGCAGGCTGGGCGGCTTGCCGAACGTCTGCGGCAGCGCCGGCCCGTATGCGGGCAAAAACGGCTGCTCGTGAATCCCGAAGCGGGCCGCCTTGGCGGTCTCTCGTGCGAAGACATCGGGCAGTTCGCGGGCATTCCGGCAGAGGTGGAAACTGCCGCCGCCGAGCTCGGCGATCGTCCGCAGCAGCGGCTCGGCTGCCCGCTCGCCAATTGCCACGGTCGAGATCGTGATCCCCGAGGCGGCCACGCCGCGTGCCAGAGCGTCGAAATCGCCCGGATAGGAAATGCCGTCGGTGAGCACGATGATGTGCTTCAGATCTGCAAAACTCTCGTCCAAGGCGAGGTGGGCTTTTTCGATCGCCGGCAGCATGTTCGTGCCGCCGCCGGCGGAGAGCGTGTCGACCTGGCGGAGGACCTTCTGCTTGTCCGTGCACGGCTGGAGCGGGGCGATCCACCGGTTGGTCTCCTGGAAGGCGACGACCCCCAACTCGTCGCGAGCGTCAAGCATCTCGACGGTTCGCCGCACGGCCTGCTGGGCCAGCCCGATCGCCCCTCCCTCTTCCATCGAGCCCGATTGGTCGATGACCAGCACGATCGCCAGCGAGGGCCGTTGCGAGCGCGCCTCGTAGCGGCAGGCGACCGGCAGGAGCTGTTCGAGCGGGTGGTCGCGGTAGCCGCCCGCGGTGAGCGAATCCGCGCCGCCGATCACCAGCAGCCCGCCCGCCAGGCGGCGGACGTAGGCGGCAATCGCCTCCGCCTGTTGCGGCGTGAAGGCCGCCGCCGGGATGTTCGCCGCCACGACCAGGTCATATCGATCAAGCCCGCCGGCATCGCCGGGCAGGTCCTCCACCGAGAACGCGTGAGGCTCGATTCTCAATCGCCGCAGCAGGCTTTCAAGCCGGGCGAAATCCGCGTCACCCTTGCCGACAAGAAGCGCGCGAGCCGGGGATGACGGCCAGACGATCGCCCGAGCGAGATTGTTCTCCGGCCGCGTGTCCTCGAATCCTTCGAGGCGGGCCTGGAACTCGGCGTTCGGCTCATCGAGCAGCCGGGCGGAGAGAAGAACCGTCGCCTCGCGCTGCTCAACGGCCACCTCGCGGCGCTCGACCTGAAGGCCGTCGCGGAGAAAGACCACCTCGCCCCGCGAGGGCCGATCCGAACGGATCGTGAGCTGGAGGGTGAAATCTTCGCCCGGGCGGACCGTCCCCGGCGAGTCGAAAGCCGCGATCCAGGTTTCCGGTCCGGTTGTTGCCGCCAGCGGCACGGTGTCGACGGGGCTCTGGAGGGCCGCGGCCGCGGCAAGCAGATTGCCGGCAACCGTCGCGTTTCCATCGCTGAGGAGCACCGTGCGCTCGCTCGCCCGGGGAAACGCCGCGGCGGCTGCCGCCTCCAGCCCGGCGGCCAGGTCGGTGGCCAGCCGATCGGCCGATTCACCGGCCGTTGCGGCAAACGGCACGACGACCATGCGACCCGGACCGGCTCCGCTCTGGGCATCTTCAACGTATCTCTTGGCGGCCGCGGCGCCGCCTTCCGAGATGCTCGCGCTGCGGTCCACAAGCAGCACAGCGCAGCGCTCGTCAGAATCCTCGACAACAACCGGACCGGCCAACGCGAAAACCAACAGCGAAACAGTCAGCAGACGCAACGCCAGCGTCGCCAGCCTTCTCGCCAGCGGCTCGCGGGCGAGGCTCGCCCGCGAGGCAAGCGCCAGCACCGGCAGGAGGAGCAGCGCCGCCAGCACGGCCGGGTGGGCAAGTCGCAGGCTTTGAAGAAGATCGCTCATCTTCAGCAGGTCCATCGCCGGTGGTAAGAAAACCATTCGAGGGCCAACAGCAACATCGCCGTGCACACGGCCCAGGGCCATAGGGGCGCCACCCGGCGGGCCCGCGGCTGGTCCGCCGGCCCGAGCGAGCCGGCCGGTCGCCCCGTCTCGCGGACGTCTTGTTCCGTGCCCGCGGAATACTGCGGGCCGATCGCGTGGATTTCAAGCCGAGTCGCCGGCGCAGCCAACTCGGCGGCGACGCGGACGGCCTGTCTCATGCGAGACGGCCGAGCGACGGCCGTCAGCCGATCGACAGCCGCCGCCAGGCGGTTCCGATCCTGTTGCCGGCCGCAGACCAATACGGCCGCGCCCGCGGTTGAGATCACGACGCCATGCTCGCGTTCGCCAAGCGAACGGATCACGGACTGGGCGGCCTGCTTTGCCTGGTCGAGACGGTTTGCCTGGCCGCCCGGGGCCGCCGTATCGAGTGAATTGTCGATCAGCAGGACGACCGTTCTGGGCCTGTTCCAGCAGGGGTCCGCCGCGGCAAACACGATCAGGCCCAGAATGGCCATGTGAATCGCCGCCGAGCGGACGCGACGGCGGCGCCAGAGTCTGGCGCTGGTGCGCGGCTCGCCCAGGATCCGCAGCCAGAGGCGCCCGGTTGCCACCTCGACGCGCCCCGGGCGGATCGCACGCAGGTAGACGAGCACGATCGCGGCGGCGGCCAGCCCCCAGAGGAGCGCCGCAGGGCGGATCAGGATCATCGCCGGGGCAATCACGCGAATCGGCTCCTGGTTCGGATCACCTCCTGCAAGACGCGCTGCTCGGGCAGATCGAGCCCCGCCCTGACATAGGGCACGCGCCATTTCCGGCAATAGCGTCGCGGCAGTTCCCGCTGCTCGGCCAGAAGCTCGCCGTAGCGGCGCAGGTGTGCTCTGGTAATCGTGACCTGCCACAGGTCACCGCTTTCGACGTCGACCAGTTCCAGGTCGCCCGGCGCGACCTCGCCTGCCTCGCGCGGGTCGTGGATGTGGACCACGCGCGGCGAGCAACCGGCCAGCCGCAACACATCGAGCCCGGCGCAAGATGCCTCGGCCTCGCCCAGATCGCTGATCACGACCACGTGCCGAGGGCCGCCGCGGCGGTGGCGGGCGAACCGTTCGGCCGCCCGACGGAGATTCGTCCCGCCGCGTCCGGGCGCGAGCCGCGCCAGCTCGCGCAAGAGCGCGCCGGCGCGCCCCTTGCCTCGCAATGGGCCGATCGGCTGCTCGAGCCGATCGGAAAACGTGAGAAGGGTCAACTCGGCCTGCTGATCGAGCGCAACGTAGCCCAGGGCCGCGGCGATTCGGGCCGCCAGGGTGAATCTGGCAACCGGCGTGCCCAGTCCCATGCTGGCCGACGCGTCGAGCAGCAGGTGCACGCGGCAGTCGCGCTGGACGGCGAATTGCCGGACGCGGAGTTCATCGTGGCGGGCACAGACGCTCCAATCGATCTGCCGGTAATCGTCGCCGGCGGCGTAGTCGCGATAGCCGCTCAGCTCGGTGCCCCCGCAAGGCAGGCGCGGCGCGGCTTGGGCCAATATTCCGCCTCCGCAGCGGCGCGCGGCCAGGGCCAGGCGTTCCAGGCGGGGCAGATCGTCGAATCTCACCGTGCTGGCCATTTCGCCACGATCCGATCGAGCAGAGCATCGGGCGCGATGCCTTCGGCTAGCCCCTCGTAGTTGAGCGAAATCCGGTGCCGCAACGCCATCGGCAGGGCCTGGCGGATGTCCGCGGCGGCAGCCTCGCCGCGGCCGGCCAGGATCGCCTTTGCCTTGGCGGCCAGGATGACCGCCTGGGCCCCGCGCGGCCCCGCGCCGTGACGGACATACTGCCGGACCGCGTCCGGCGCGCCGGCCTGGCCGGGATCGGTCGCCAGCACCAGCCCGATCGCCTGCCGGCGCAAGTCGGCCGCGATCGGGACCTGGCGGATGCACGCGCCCATTTCCAGGACTTCGGCGCCGGTCAGGACAGGCTGAATTGTGACCGTTGCGGCCTCCGTTGTCCGATCGAGAATCTGTTCGAGGTCGCTTGCGTCGGCGCGCTTTATCGTGAGCTTGAACAGAAACCGGTCGAGCTGCGCGTCCGGCAGGGGAAACGTGCCTTCCGCCTCCAGCGGGTTTTGCGTGGCGATTACGAAATGGGGCCGAGGCAGCTCGAAGCTCTCGGTGGAGACCGTGACGCGCGCGTCGTCCATCGCTTCGAGCAGGGCCGACTGGGTCTTGGGCATCGCCCGGCTGACGTGGTCGGCAAGCACAATGTTGGCAAACAGGGGACCTCTCTGGAATTCAAACGTCCGCCGTCCCTGCGGCGTCTCCATGATCACGTAGGTGCCGATGATGTCGGCTGTCATCAGGTCCGGCGTGCATTGGATTCGCTGGAAAGAGACGTCAACGACGTTGGCCAGCGCCCGGGCGAGGGTCGTCTTTCCCGTTCCGGGGAGCCCCTCCAGGAGGACGTGCCCGCCGGCGGCCAGTGCCGTCAAAACCCCCTCGACGACCGATTCCTGGCCGACGAACGCCTTGCCGATTTCGCGTCGCATCTTCTCGAAGCGGCCGCGGAACCGATCCAGCCTTTCCTCCAAATTGGCGATGCTCATCGTGGAGAACTCCGGGGGAGTTGCCGATCGTTTGAGCGGCCCGGTCCCCATCTTGCCGCCGTGCAGCCCTTGCGGCGGGGGAGACGTGGCTTGTGCAACGCCGACCTCACCGGGTCCGAGCCGTGAGGGAAGTATCCTCGGCGAATCCGACCGCGTCAAGCGACAGGCGTCGATTCGAGGCGGAGCAGGCATCAGGAAGAGAGCCTTTTCGGCCAAGCGGACCGCGGCCCTTGCCATGGGGCATCCGTTTCCGCCAGTCCGGGCCGCCCCCCTTGGCGAAGAAACCACCAAATCCCGCCAACGCTTGACGCCGAACCAGCGTGCCGCTATCGATAGGGACAGCAACCGCGACAAACTCCAAGCCAGTTCACGGATCAAAGCAGGCGGAACTCGGGTCTCACCATGCAGGGGGTCGACGTGATCGCATTCTCCCGTTCGCCGCACTCCTCAGACAACCGATCGGGCGGCTCCGCATGTCCATAGCACCGGCAACGCCCCCCTCTTCCGCCTCCTGGAAATGGTGGGTCAGTGGCCTGCTGCTGCTGGCCACGATGATCAATTACATGGACCGGCAGACGCTGGCGAACCTCTCCGTGCGGATCACCGATGAATTCGGGCTCTCCCAGGAGCAGTACGGCGATATCGAACTCGTCTTCGGCTGGGGGTTCGCCGTCGGCTCCTTGACCTTCGGCATCCTCGCCGATCGCATCAACGTCCGCGTCCTCTATCCGGTTGTCCTGCTCGGATGGTCGGCGGTGGGCGTCGCCACGGGCCTGTCGCGCGGCCACGGCTCGCTCCTGGCGTGCCGCGCGATCCTCGGCTTCTTCGAGGCCGGCCACTGGCCCTGTGCGCTCCGCACGACACAATCCACCCTTTCGGCCGACGATCGCCTGATGGGCAACAGCGTTCTGCAAAGCGGGGCGTCGCTGGGCGCTATCTTCACGCCCCTGGTGATCCGTGCGATCGTCGGCGGCAACACCGCCCCCGGAGTTTGGCGCCTGCCGTTTTTCGTCGTCGGTGCGAGCGGGGCGTTGTGGGTCGTCGCGTGGCTGTCGCTCGTTCGGCGCGGCGACCTGAAAATCGGCGGTCGAACCACCGGCGACGCCTCGCCGAGTAGACGTGACTGGTGGATGGGTTTGGCGGGCGACCGCCGCTTCTGGGCGCTGGTGATCATGGTCGTTTGCATCAACAGCGTCTGGCAGTTGATTCGGGCGTGGCTGCCGAAGTTCTTGCAGCAAGGTCGCGGTTACGACGAAGCGAGCATGCTGTATTTCAATTCCGCCTACTATGTCGCCACGGATGTCGGTTGCCTGCTGGCCGGCGGACTGGGGTTGTGGCTCGCCCGCCACGGCTTGCAGGCTCACCGCGCGCGGCTCCTGGTGTTTGGCCTCTGCTCGATCCTCGCCGCGCTGACCACGCTGGCCGCGGCACTGCCGCGGGGCTGGCCGCTGCTCGCCGTCCTGCTGATTATCGGAGCGAGCACGCTCGGCCTGTTCCCCTGCTACTACTCCTTCACGCAGGAGATGGGTCGGCAGCACGTCGGCAAAGCCACCGGCCTGTTGGCGACAATCGCCTGGGTCGCCTCCGCGCCGCTCCAGAAGTTCTTCGGAAGGCTCGTCGATCAGACAGGCTCCTTCGATCTCGGCTTGGCGGTGATCGGCTGGGCGCCGTGCGTCGCACTCGGCGCGATGCTTCTGCTCTGGCGGCACGGCGAAGCACAGGACGCCGAAACGGGCTGAATGAGGCACGCGCATCCCCCGCCGCGAGACATCCGTGCGTCAAGCGTCAGTCATCAACAGGTCGTGATAGATTCGGGCGGCGGAGACGACTTCCGCGATCTCGACGTGCTCGTCCACGGCATGGGCCGTCTCGATTCCGCCGGGGCCCAAAACGATCGTCGATGCCTGCTCGGCCACCCAGGCCGCGTCGGTTCCGTACGGCGCCCCGGCGAACTCCAGGTCGCCGCGCCCGGTCACTCGCCGGCAGACTTCCAGGGCCCTGCGGGCAAACGGGTCTTCTGCCGCGGTGGCCAGGGGGGGCATCATCACTTGCACCTCGCCGTGGGTAATCTCCAGCCCGAGCGCCGCCAGGGACGAAATCAGCTCGTCGCGCGACCCGGCCGGCTGCATCCCCGGAAGCACGCGAAAATCGACCGACAGCGTGCACTCGTCGGCCACGGCGTTGTAGGTCCGGCCGCCGTGGATCATCGTGACGGTAACCGTCGGACCGGTCATCCAGGGGCTGACAAACGTCTCGCCGAGACGCCGCTCGTGTTCCTCCAGATGCCGGAGCACGCGGACCGCGCCGGCGATCGCGTCGCGGCCCAATTCCGGCCGGGAGCTGTGGGCGCTGCGGCCGTGGACCGTGATCTCCCACCGGACCACGCCTTTGTGCTGGATGATCGGCGCAAGTCGCGTCGGTTCGCCGACTACCGCACGGGCAAGCGGATAATCCAAGGTGGCAAACTGCCGGATGCCGGTCTGCGTGTGTTCCTCGTCGCCGGCCGCCAGCAGCACGACGGGCAGGGCCGGCCGCGCGCCCGCCTCGAGCGCCTCGACAAGGGCCAACGCCATGGCGACCACCGACGCCTTGTCGTCGCAGGCTCCCCGCCCGAAAAGCCGCCCGTCCTGGAGGCGCGGCACGAAGGCTGTTTCGCCCCAGTCCTCGGCCGGCACCGTGTCCAGGTGCGCTTCGAGCAGCGTGCCTGGCCCGCGGCGGCGGCCCGCAATCTTGACCAACAGCGACTCATGGACCGGATTGGGGCGGAGCCGCTGCATCTCCACCCCGTAGCGGCCGAACAGGTTGACGAGATAGTCGACCGCCGGGCGTTCGACCGGCTCGGCCGCGGCGTGCGGCCGGCCCATCGGGTTCACCGTCGGGAGGGCCACGAGGTCCGACAAGAGGCGAACCGCAGATTCAACGCCGATCACGCGCATGGCTCGCCTTTCCTCGTGATGCAGAGCCGCAATTGGGCCCACAATTGGGCCGGGATTCCGGGGGACGATTGTGCTGATAGTATGCGAATCTCTCGGCGATCCTGCAACCGTTGCCCGGCGGCTGGATGGGCTTGCCTGCGGATTTCGCCCCGCGGGAGCGGCCACAAACCGGCCCCGGGCAGAGCCCAGCCGCCCTGGCTTCGCTGACGCGCACCCTCCCTGGCGATCCGGCTTGCATTCTCCCTTTCGATTGGCCAGAATCGTGCCTGAACTCTGGTTCAGGGCTTCAGACCGGGAAGGATGCTGATGGGCGACGGGCCTTCGGGTTGCACGGTTCGGGCCGAGGGATCGGCCGCGGGCGCTATCCGCACGCCGCCCCGTTCGATCCCCGGGATCCTCCGCCAGCTCGGCCCGGGGCTGATCATCGCCGGGGCGATCGTCGGCTCCGGCGAGTTGATCGCGACGACGAAAACCGGGGCCCAGGCCGGATTCTGGCTCCTCTGGCTGATCATCGTCGGCTGCGTGATCAAGGTCTTCGTCCAGGTCGAGTTCGGCCGCTATGCGATCTCGTCGGGCGAGGGGACGATGTCGGCGATGGACGCCGTGCCCGGCCCGCGGCTGCGGGTCAACTGGCTGCTCTGGTACTGGCTCGTGATGTTTGTCTTCAGCCTGTGCCAGCTTGGCGGAATCGTTCATGGCGTCGGTCAGGCCCTGGCCATGAGCCTGCCGCTCGACGGCAGCTTCAACCGCCTGCTCGCCGCCCAGGACGCCTGGGACGCCCGCTCGGCCCCGGTCCGCGAGCAGCTGCGCGGCAACTACCCCGACCTTGCCAGCAGCCGGTTCAAGAGCCGCCAGGCCGCCGTGCGGCAATTGGAGAACGCCGTTGCCGAGCGGATCGGGCATCCGCGGCCGAGTGAGCGGACGCCGGGCCTGTTCTGGACCGACGACATCACCTGGGCGATGATCGTCACCCTGGTGACGATCGCCATTCTCCTGGCCGGGCGCTATGCCGTGATTCAGAATGTGTCGACGGCAATGGTCGCCGCCTTCACCGCCGCGACGATCTTCTGCGTCGTGGCCATCCAGGCCCACGAGGCCTGGGCGATGCACTGGGAGGACCTGGCCGCCGGGCTGAGCTTTCGACTGCCGCCGGTCGTCGTCGGCATGAGCCGCTGGGAGCCGCTCAGCACCGCCCTGGCCACGTTCGGGATCATCGGCGTCGGCACGTCGGAACTGGTCACCTATCCCTACTGGTGTCTCGAGAAGGGGTACGCGCGATTCACCGGCCCCAAGGAGCCCTCCGCCGCCTGGGCCGACCGCGCCCGGGGTTGGCTGCGGGTGATGCGCTGGGACGCCGGCGTGTCGATGGCAATCTACACCTTCGCCACGGTCGCCTTCTACCTGCTGGGCGCGGCGGTGCTCCATCGAAGCGGGCTGGACCCCAAGGGGAGCCAGTTGATCCGCACGCTGGGAGAAATGTACGTGCCGGTGTTCGGACTGTGGGCCAAGTGGTTGTTCCTGTTCGGCGCGCTGGCCGTCCTCTACTCGACGTTTTTCGTCGCCAATGCGGGCCACACCCGCGTTGCCTCCGACGCGGTTCGCGTGTTCGGCATCGGAGCGCGCCGCGAGGCACAGCGCCGCTGGTGGATCAAGGCCTTCTGCGTCTTCTTCCCCGCCTTCGCGGCGGTCACATGCATCCTCGTCCGCAAGCCGGGAGAGCTCGTATTGCTCAGCGGCGTCATGCAGGCCATTATGCTGCCGATGCTCGCCGCAGCGACGCTCTACTTCCGCTATCGGCGCTGCGACCGCCGGATTACCCCGGGCCGGCTTTGGGACTTGATGTTGTGGCTCTCCGCGGTCGGCATGCTGATCGCCGGAGCCTGGGCGGGCGCAAACGGGGTCCTCGACCTGGTCCGCGGACTGGGGCTATGACCGGGAATCGAACTCCGGTGCTGGAAGAAGCCGGCTCCTCGCGGAAATGCAGTGAATCGGGCAAGGTTCAAGGTTCAATATCCAAGGTTGCATGGCCAAGTGGGAGGCAAACCTTGAACCTTCAACCTTGCACCCAATCGTGCCCTTGAATGGAACCACGGTGCCTTGTCACACGCCACTCTCCTACCGCAGATCGAATCCGCCTGGCGCGAGTTGGCCGGCGGCCTGCTCCTGGAGAACCAGGAATTGCCCCTTCACGAGGTTGAGCGGGCATCCCGTCGGCTGATCGAGCAGTGGGCCTTCGAAATGTACCTGCACCGGTCCGAGGACCGCCGGTTGACGGTCCCCGGTGCGGTGGCCGACCCGCTGCTGGTAAATCTTCCGGCATCGGCGGCGGGCGTGCGGGCGTTGGTCGAACAGGCGTTTCGCCGCGAGTATCCGCCGGTCGACATGCTCGAGACGGTCCATCAGCACCTGCTCTCCCGGCGGCTGCGCCGCGGGCGGGGGCGGCTTGCCATCGAGCCGAGCCGACGGCGCCGGCGGGCGGAGGGAATCTACTATACGCCCGGCTACGTGGCCGCATACATTGCCGACCGCTGCCTGCCGCGAGGCGCGGAGGGGCCGCTCCCGCGGGTCCTCGATCCCGCCTGCGGCTGCGGCAGATTCCTGCTCTCCGCTGCCGAGCGTCTGCTCCGGGAGCCGGAGGCCCCCTCGGCCCTGGAGATCGCCGCCGCGCTGCACGGCAGCGACCTGGACACCGAGGCCGTCGCCGTCGCACGGCGAATCCTCTGGCTCACGCTGCTGCCTCGCTTGCCGGCCAGAAGCGATCCTTGCCAACTCGCCGAGGTTCTGGAGAGGAACATCCTCAGCGGCAACACGTTGACCGGAGAGGTCTGGCCCGACGGGACGCGGCCGTTCGACGTTGTCCTAGGCAATCCGCCCTATCGCCGCGAACTCGGTGCAAAACCACTGCTCGATGCGATCGCCGATTCAGACCTGGGACGCCGGCATCGGGCGCCGCGGATGGACCTCTGGTACTATTTTCTCCATCGCGGCCTGGAACTGCTTGCCCCGGGCGGCCGGCTCGGATTCATCGTCGGTGCGTACTGGTCGGCCGGCACGGGCGCCGACCGGCTGATCGCCGTGCTCCGCGAGACGGTTCACGTCGAGGAGATTTTTCAGCTCGACCGGCTTCAGGTCTTTCCGGGCATCAGCGGCCGGCACATGCTGCTGATCATCTCCAAGACGCCGCCGGGCGGTTCGACCACGATCCGCCTGCCCGTCTCCGGCGCGGCGGCCGATGCGCGGCCCTTCGTCGAGGGGCGGTCGCCGGTCCACACATTTCAGAAGACCCACGGGCAATTGTTCCGCAATCGGCTGTTGGACCTGGAGCCGCCGGCCGATCGCCTGCTCGACCGCCTGGGGCGGCATCCGGCGCTGGCCGAGCTGGGCGAGATTCGCCAGGGCATCGCGGAGAATCCGGCCAGCGTCAGCCGGGCCGCCGACCGCAAGCACCCGGGGCGCTGGCGGGTGGGCGAGGGGGTCTTCGCGCTGACGCCGGAAGAACTCGCGGGGCTCGACTTGCCGGCGGGCGAGGCCAGGCTTGTGCGCCCGTATCACGACCTCTGCGATCTCGGGCGCTACGACCGAGCCGCGCGGCCCTCGCTCCGGCTGGTCTACTCGACTTGCGACACTTGGCCGCGATTGGGCGACTGCCCGGTGCTCGCCCGGCATCTGGAACGATTCCGTCCGCTGCTTGAGGCCCGCCGCGAGACCCGGTTGGGAACCCGCCCCTGGTGGCAGCTTCACTGGCCGCGCCAGGCGCGGCTCTGGGAGAGTCCCAAGTTGATCGCGCTCCAGATGAGCCGGCGGCCGGCGCTGGTACCCGCCAGCGAACCGGCATATGTTTCGTTCAGCGTGAATGTCTTCGTGCCCCGGGCCGACGTGGCCGAACCGCTCAACTATTTCGCGGCGATCCTCAACAGCCGCCTGCTCTGGAAGTGGTTCCGCCACCACGCGAAACGCCGCGGCGCGGGGTTGGAGATCAATGGCCACGTGCTCGCCCGGACGCCGATCCGGCGGATCGACTTCGACTCGCCAGCAGAGGCCGCCGCCTGCGATTCGCTCAGCGCGCTGGTCGGCCGGATGCTCGCCCTGGCGCGGCGGGCGCGCCAGCTTCCAGACCCCGCGGCGCTCCGCGCGATCCAGGCGGAGCAGGACGCCGCGGACGCAGAAATCGATCGGCTCGTTTATGGCCTCTATGGCCTGGCGCTCGAGGAGATCGCCATGGTTGAGCGATCGTGCGGCTGTTCGGAGAACGGCGCCTGAGAGGGACCTCCGCAGCCCGATGGAATTGCCGTTCGCGCTCCTGGTACTTTTGCAGCGACAAGGGGAAGTTGGGCCAGCGAGCGGGCTGGAGCGAGCGGCGGAGGGCAGAATAGACGAATAGTCCCAGCGGGCGATCGGGTGAAACGCCAGCACGCGCCAAAATGCGGCCAGCACCGCGCCGCCCGTGGCGATCCCCGCCCTGAACCGCCACATCGGTTCGACGATCGCCAGATCAATCGAGCCCATGAACTTCAGTGACATGCCCTCGAAGAACCATACCGCCCCTTGGGCCACCAAGTAGCAGAAGAGGCGGCCCTCGGCCAATTCTGCCCGGCTTGGGCGGCCAGGGCAATGGGGGCGGCGCGCTTGGGACACGATTCGCCTCGGCCACGGCAGACGGGTACGTCAGCGGCAAATCGCTGGGCCGCCTCCCTTCACGCTCCGCTCCCCCCAAGCGGCCCCTTGCCTGCCGCCGTAACCTGCGCCCCGCCTCCAACCGGATTGCGGGTTTGCCGCCGGATCGCTATCGTATCGGTGGCTTCTTTCCGCTCCAGCTTACCGGTGGACCTCCGTTCTGCGCCATGCGGGGCACGCGGCTTTTTCACAAGCGTAGCAGGCTGCTGGCGGAGTCGCAGAGTCGCATCGATTGGACACAAGGGACTGGCTGGATGAGCGACACGGAACATCTGCTGATTGCGCTTGCCTGGATCGTGGTGGTGGGAATCGGGGCGCAGTGGATTGCCTGGGCCACCCGGCTACCATCGATTCTCTTGCTGCTGGCGTCGGGCTTCATTTTGGGGCCGGCGACGGACGTGCTCCAGCCCGACGAGGTTTTTGGCGATCTGCTGCTGCCGGCGGTGTCGCTCTCGGTGGCCCTGATCCTGTTCGAAGGGGCGATGGGGCTGCGGCTGCGGGAATTAAAAGAGTCGCTCAGGCCGATTCTCTGTCTGGTGTCGATCGGAGCGCTGGTTACCTGGGTCTTGGCCGCCGCCGCCGCGCGCCTCCTGTTGGGGCTGGAGACTCCGACCGCGCTGCTATTGGGAGCGATCCTCGTGGTCACCGGTCCGACGGTGATCGGTCCGATCCTCCTCCATCTGCGTCCAACCGGTCCGGCGGGGCAAATCAGCAAGTGGGAAGGGATCGTGATCGACCCGATCGGCGCGGTGCTGGCGGTGCTCGTGTTCGAGGCGCTGCGCGCGGTCGAGTTGGGGGGGATGGAGCATGCGGCGTGGGAAGTGGCCGGCGACCTGCTGCGGACCGTGGGAGTCGGCCTGGGCCTGAGTTTCGTGGCCGCCGGCCCGCTCGTCTGGCTGATGCGGCGGTTCTGGATTCCCGACTTTCTTGCCAGCCCGATTCTCGTGGCGGTTGTGGTGGCCGTGTTCACGGCATCGAACGTGGTTCAGCCCGAGTCGGGCCTGCTCACGGTGACCGTTCTGGGCGTGATCCTGGCCAATCAGAAATGGGTCGAGATGCAGCGGGTGGTCGAGTTCAAGGAGAATCTGCGGGTGCTGCTGATATCCGGCCTGTTCGTCATTCTGGGGGCCCGGCTGAAGGTCGCCGACGTGTTGGCGCTGGGCTGGTCGAGCGTTGCCTTTGTGGCGTTTCTGATCGCCGTCGTGCGGCCGGCGGCGGTTTGGGTTTCGACGATCGGCTCCGGTTTGAAGTGGGAGGAGAAGGCGTTTCTCGCCTGGCTGGCGCCGCGGGGGATCGTCGCCGCGGCGGTGGCTTCCGTGTTTGCCCTGCACGAAGGCATCGGCGGCGAGCTGGTGGCCGCCACGTTCGCGGTGATCATCGGCACGGTGGCGATTTACGGGCTCTCGATCGCGCCGCTGGCCCAGCGGCTTGGGCTGGCCACGCCCAACCCGCAGGGGCTCGTGATCCTCAGCGCGCATCCCGGCGCCCGGGCGATCGCCTTGAAGGTCAAGGAGGCGGGCGTGCGCGTGCTGATGGTCGACAGCAACCCGGACAACATCCGCGTGGCGCGGATGGAGGGGCTCTCCGTCTGGCTTGGCAGCATCCTTTCGCACCAGGCGATCGAAGAGATGGACCTCGGCGGCATCGGCCGCTTCCTGGCCCTGACCCCGAACCGCGAGATCAATTCGCTGGCCGGACAACACTTCCGCGAACTTTTTGGGCGCCAGTCCGTGTTCCTCCTGCCGTCGCCCCCCGCCAAGGGAATCCGCAGCGAGACGGCGGCCAAGTTCATCCCCGGACGGATCGCCTTCGGGCCGCAGATCACCTTCGACTACTTGCAGAACCGCTTCGCGCAGGGCGCGCGGATCAAGAAGACGCGGCTCACCGAGGAGTTCGATTTCGAGGCCTTCAAGGCCCACTACGGCGGCGCCGCGGTGCCCCTGTTTCTGATCGACGGCGCGGGAAGGCTGCGGGTCTTCACGGCGGCCGATCCACCGCAGCCGAAAGTCGGGCAGACGCTGATCGCGATGGTCGATCCGGTCGAGGGAGACGAGTGATCCGGCACCTGGGTCGAAAGCAGAGCGGCTCCAACCCGGTTGCCGACCGGAAGTTGGAGCCGTCTTTCCGCAGCCGTTGGGAACGCGGGCGGATCAGATATCGATCCAGGCGCCTTGCTTGGCGCTTTCCAGGACCCGCTCGCAGACCTGCTGGGTCCGCATCGCGGTCCGCATGTTGGGCTGGAACGCCGGGCCCCCCTCCAGGCTGGCGAGGAAGTCGGCGAAGCCGTGGATGAACGTGTGCTCGTAGCCGATCGTGCAGCCGGGCACCCACCAATTCTTCATGTACGGGTGCTCGAAGTTGGTCACGTGGATCCGCTGCCAGCCGGTGAGGTGGTCCTCGATCTTCTTGCCGGTCTCCGGGTCGGCGTAGCGGAAGAACTGGAGGATGTGCGGGTCTTCGAGGTCGAAGTAGAGGCCGCCGCGCTCGCCGTTCATCTCCATCGTGCTGTAGTTCTTCCGGCCCCGGGCGTAGCGGGTGCTCTCGAAGGTGCCCAGCGATCCGTTCTCGAAGATCGCCAGGAACATGCAGGCGTCGTCGATGCCGACCTTTTCGACCTTGCCGGTGTCGGCGTGCTTGCGCTCCTTGATGAACGTCTCGGCATGGGCGACGACGCGCTTGATCGGTCCGTTGATCCACTCGGCCGTGTCGATCGAGTGGGCCAGCAGGTCGCCGGTCACGCCGCTGCCGGCGACCTTGCTGTCGAGCCTCCAGAGCGACATCCCCCCCTGCGGCACGTCCTGGCCGATCGTGTAATCCTGGTTGTAGACCGCGCGGTAGTGGAACGGCCGGCCGACGCGGCCCTCGTCGACGAGTTGCTTGAAGAGGCTGATCGCCGGCACGCGGCGGTAGTTGAACGAGACCATGTTGGCCACGCCGGCCTTCTCCACGGCGTCGACCATCTGCTGGGCCTCGGCCGAATTCATGGCCATCGGTTTTTCGCAGACGACGATCTTGCCCGCCTCGGCCGCGGCGATCACGCAGTCCTTGTGCATGAAATTCGGCGTGCAGACGTCGACCAGGTCGATGTCGTCGCGCTCAACGAGCTTCCGCCAGTCCGTCTCCAGCGATTCGTAGCCCCACTTGGCCTGGAAGTCCTTGAGCTTCTTCAGGTCTTCCTGGCGGCCGTAACAGCCCTTGAGGACCGGCTTGTGCTCGCGGGGGAAGAAGTGGTTGACTTGCAGCCAGGCATTCGAGTGGGTGCGCCCCATGAAGCCGCAGCCGAGCATGGCGATGCGAAGTTCCTTGGACATGTCTGACTCCTCTTGTTATGGTTAGCGAACTGGTTTGTGATGAGTTTTCTGGGATAGTGGTTAAAGCGGAAAGCGGAAAGCGGAAAACGCAGATTTCAGCACCTACCGTGAGGGCCGTGTGTTCTTGATCGAGGCAACCACGATTCTCAGAAGCTCCTCTGCTTCGGCGTGCAAGTCTGCAAGACGATTCTCGGTAATAATGTGCGATTCCACAAGGAGTTCGAGCCAAAGCATCGTCTCATCGAGTTCCTGCTCGACAATGCCGAGCTTAGCAATAAACTCTGCGTCCGATCTCGCCCGGGACGCCTCCCGGAAGTTGGCAGCCACGCTTGTCCCTGATCGAACGATTTGCCTTCCAATGGCCTGCGATACCGTTTCTTTCGGCAAGCTACCATACAGCCGAATGATGCGAAGCGCAAACGCCTTGGTGCGGTCTCGCAGCCCTTCCATGCGAACCATCAGGGACCCTCAGACACTCGCGCCGCGCCCCACTCCCGGCTCCAGACTTTCCGCTTTCCGCTTTCCGCTT
>LSQX01360292.1_pt1 | contig 50373 bp, 37 predicted proteins | sample 654561 | NCBI WGS metagenome assembly LSQX01 (sample SAMN04489861, study PRJNA283612) | anaerobic digester metagenome | isolation source: 4 biogas reactors fed with cattle manure at either 37C or 55C with and... | place: Denmark: Kongens Lyngby | collected 2014
ATTAAGGCAGAACAGCACCCGGCACAAGGGGGTGAAATCTATGGAATCTTCGCCCATAGGTATATTCTACGGCAGCTCTAAGTCCTTATTGTCTAGTGAAAAACCCGGCCAGACTCAGACAGCCAACCCGGGTTAAAATAGCATAACTAAGTAATTTTAAATAAACGTAAGCTTATGGATTTTTTTGCCTTACAGTGTAGAAGCGATTTGGACACCCCTTGGCTGGACGCAATACAATCTCGTGACTTTAGTCATGGGAGGATCAATGAAAGGAGTATGTATCATGGACGTTTTAGAACGAATAGGTAAAATCGGTTTGGTTCCGGTGGTTGTTTTGGAAAAGGCTTCGGATGGTCCGCCAGTTGCTGCGGCCCTTCGTGACGGCGGGATTCCCATTATGGAGATCACCATGCGTACAGATGCCGGAATTGATGCCATCAAAGCGGTGAAGGCGTCGAATCCCGAGGTTTTGGTCGGAGCAGGAACGGTTCTTACGCTGGACAAGTGTAAGGAATCGGTTGATGCCGGGGCGGAGTTCATTGTAAGCCCGGGATTTAATCCCAAAATTGTCGATTGGTGCGTAAAAAATGACGTTCCGATAACTCCCGGATGCGTTACCCCCACCGAAATCGAAATGGCGCTGGATAAGGGCCTTCGGGTTCTCAAGTATTTCCCGGCAGGCGTCTATGGCGGCATAAAGGGTTGCACTGCTTTGCAGGGTCCCTATAAGTCCATGGGTCTTAAGTTTATCCCTACCGGCGGAATTAGTTTGAAAAATCTCGATGAATATTCCGACAAGGAATTCATCCACGCCATTGGCGGCGGTTGGTTGAGCAATCCGAAGGATATTGCGTCGGGCAACTTTGATGCGATTCGTGAGACGGCAAAGTTATCGATTGCTCAGCTCTTAGGCTTCGAGTTTGCCCATGTTGGAATCAACACGGCTGATGATGACGATTCTAAAAAAGTCGCCGAGGAATTTGATGCGGTATTCGGTTTTGGTGTTAAATATGGCAACAGTTCAAACTTTGCCGGAAGCGGCATTGAAGTCATGAAAGGCGCGGGCTTTGGTAAAAATGGGCATCTTGCAGTAAAGACCAACAATGTTGGACGCGCCATCCACTATCTCGAGGGCCAGGGCTTTACCGTTGACATGGAATCTGCAAAATATAAGGGCGACACCATGGTTGCCGTATACCTCAAAGAAGAGATCGGCGGATTTGCGATTCACCTGCTTCAAAAATAAAGTATCTAGTCATGATTTCAGTTATTCATGATGTGTATTAGGAAGGGATCAGGTGCCCAACGCAAAGTTATCAAGTTGGGATAATGACCAGATTATACATAAAATCCCGTCCATGTCTATAGAATTTAGTAAGAGGCCTATGGCCTCTTTTTTTTCCGCCGGTCTGTGGGGGGGTGGTGTGATCGCCTGTTCTATTAGTTTTATTCCGCATTTATGGTGCAATAGTATTCACTCATAACCCCCAGATAATTGTAATTTCAATACAATTTGTGATAAAATTAAATCACGGGCTGAATGATGATATCCGTAACGAGACTATACCAACAGTAGGGGAAACATGAAAGTGGGGGCTATGTTTCATGAGTTTAAGGTTGATCTACGGCAGATCCGGAACTGGGAAAAGCTATTTTTGCATGCAGGAAATTCGGAAAATATTGGAAGACCAATTAAGGGGACAGCCCAAAAGACCACTCATCCTTCTTGTGCCCGAGCAGTATTCCATGCAGGCAGAAAGAGCTCTGGTCCAAACAGCACCAAGGGGAGGGGCCATAGATGCTCAGGTTCTTAGTTTTAGACGGATGGCATACAGGGTATTCAATGAGGTAGGTGGATTTACCAGAAGGCATATAAGCCCTTCGGGCAGGTCCATGCTCATCTATCGTATCATACAGGAGCTAAAGGATAATCTCAATTACTTTGGCAAGGTGGCGGGACAATCCGGTTTCGTAAGTACCGTATCGGAACTTATCTCTGAACTAAAGAGATATAATATCACCCCCGATGCCCTTGAAGAGCTGCACATAGGGATTGAAGATGAGGCATTAAAGGAAAAACTCAAAGAGATTGCAACAATATACCTCAGGTTTGAGGAGACATTACATTTAAGATATATAGACGCCGACGATGACCTTACCTTAATGGCTGAAAAACTGCCTGAATCTACTCAGTTTGATGGGGCAGAGATTTGGATAGACGAATTCTCAGGTTTTACCCCCCAGGAGTATAGCGTTATAGAGAAGCTGCTTAAAAAGGCCAAACGGGTCAGCGTATGCCTCTGTACCGACTATCTGTTCGATGAGATACCCTTTTCTAGCGGAGATGTTTTTACTCCGGTACGAAATACGGCCTTAAAACTAAGGGAGCTGGCGCAAAAAAATCAAATAGCTATTGAGATGCCCGTTACCTTTAAAGAGGAGCCCTTCTACAGGTATAAGGACAGTCCGGAGCTGGCCCATCTGGAGGGCTACTTTTTTACCTATCCCTATAAAAGATATTCTAATCCTACCAAGGATATAGAAATATTTACCGCCAGCAATATCTATACCGAGATAGAAGAGGCAGCGCGAAACATTCAATCCCTATGCAGGGAAAAGGGTATAAGGTTCAAGGATATAGCGGTGGTCACAAGAAATTTGGCAGAGTACGAGGGCCTCATATCAGCCATCTTCCCTCAGTACTCCATTCCATTTTTCATAGACAGGAAAAAGCCCGTTGACAGCCACCCCCTGGTTACACTCGTAGTATCCATGATGGATATATTTGTACATAACTGGACCTACGAGTCGGTATTCAGATATTTAAAAACAGGGCTGACCGGGATAGCCAGGGAGGAAATTGACATATTAGAGAACTATGTCCTGGCAAATGGCATAAGGGGGAACCAATGGACAAGGGAGGAGGACTGGGATTACAGGCCGGATTCGGGATTTTATACCGGAGATATGACGGAGCGGGAGTATTCCATAATAGACAGAGTGAATCGTACCCGCCGGAATATCATAAAGCCCCTTATGGATTTTCGAAAGAAAACCAGGGGACGTACCCCGGTGCGGGTTATGTGCAGTGCGGTATATGAGCTTTTATGCGAATTGGGAATACCGGAGTTAATAGAAGAACGCATTGATGACTTAAGGGAGGCAGGCTCCCTAAGCCTGGCCAACGAGTATGGACAGATCTGGAATATCGTCATGGAAGTACTGGATCAGATGGTAGAAGCCATGGGGGAGGAAAGTATGGGGATCGAGAGATTCCGGGAAGTTTTGTCCATAGGCTTTAGCGAGCATAAGATCGGCCTTATACCTCCTTCTCTTGATCAGGTACTGGTAGGAAGTGTAGAGAGATCCAGGAGCCATGAGCTTAAGGCCTTATTCATCCTGGGGGTGAATGATGGGGTTTTCCCGGCGCCACCGGGAGAAGAAGGGATACTTTCCGACGGGGACAGGAATGTTCTTCGTAATATGGGAGTGGAACTGGCCCAGGACACCAGGACCCAGGCCTTTGAAGAACAGTTTATAATCTATTCCACCCTATCCACTACCGGAGGCAGCCTGTTTATAAGCTATCCCATTGCAGATCATGAAGGCAGGACTATGAGACCATCCATCATAATCTCAAGGCTAAAAAAGCTATTTCCCATGATAGGGGAGCGCAACAACCTAACGGAGACAGACAAACCGGAGGAGATATTCAATATGGTCTCTGCACCGCTTCCCACCTTCAACCAACTTATATCCGCTGTGAGACAGGGAATATTGGGTCATGGGGTTAATCCCATGTGGAAGCATGTGAGGGATTGGTATGAAGGCCAGGATTCCTGGAAGGAAAGGGTGGACAGGGTAGTAGAGTGGATGGGCTATACCAATCAAGTGGAAAAGGTAGGAGAAAAAAGGGCAGCTATGCTCTATGGATCACCTATGTATTCCAGTATATCGAGGCTGGAGCAATATGCATCCTGTCCATTTTCCTACTACCTAAGGTATGGGCTCGGAGCCAGGGAGAGAAGGGTTTATAGGCTTACGCCACCGGATATGGGCAGCTTTATGCACGATTGTATAGATGTGTTCTCTTCCAGGATAAAGGAGAGCGGTATAGGCTGGGAGGATTTTGATAAGGAATGGTGCCGCCAGGAGATCTCTTCTATCGTGGATGAACTGTTGGAAAAGAGGATGGGTTGGCTGATAAATAATAGTGATCGCTATAGGTATTTGGTCGTCCGCTTAAAGCGGGTAGTAGCCAGGGCTATTTGGGTCATAAGGGAGCATATTATAAGAAGTGGCTTTGACCCCGTAGGATATGAGGTGTCCTTCGGCGAGGGCAGAAATACCATGTTTCCCCCCATCGTTCTGGAACTACCTTCCGGGGATAAGGTTCATCTGGTTGGCAGAATAGACAGGGTCGATGCCCTTAAGGGAGATGAGGGGACCTACATCCGGATCATTGACTATAAATCCGGCAGCAGATCCTTTAAGCTGTCAGATGTATATTATGGCCTTCAAATACAGCTGGTCACCTATCTGGGCGCAGTGATGGACAACGGCAGGGGAATATTGGGGGACAAGATTCTGCCCGCCGGGATGCTATATTTTAAGATAGATGATCCTCTAATCCGCTTGACCGGTGAAGCAGATGAGGGAGATATAGAGAAAGCCATAATGAAGAAGCTTAAGATGGATGGTTTGGTATTGGCAGATGTAAACCTTATAAGGGAAATGGATCGGGATATCGAGGGGGCCTCCCTGATCGTACCGGCACGGATCAATAAGAACGGTAAGCTTGGGAAATCTTCCGCAGCCAGCATGGATCAGTTCGACAGTCTTTGCAGATACAGTAAGGACCTGCTGATCCGTATGGCCCAGGAGATAATGGAAGGCAATGCCCATATAAATCCCTATAGGGATAAGAAGACGACAGCATGTAAGTATTGTCCCTATTCATCGGTTTGTCAATTCGATCCCTCTTTTCAGGATAACCGTTATCGCTTTATAAAGGATATGAAAGAGGAAGAGGTCTGGGACAATATGAAGGACGGGAGGGATGATAGTGGCCGGTAAAATAAAGTGGACAAGTGAGCAATTGGATGCCATAAGGGTAAAGGACAGCAACCTATTGGTAGCAGCCGCTGCGGGAGCAGGAAAAACGGCGGTTTTGGTGGAGCGAATAATACAAAGGATTATGGACCCAAGGGACCCGGTAGATATAGATCGGTTGTTGGTGGTCACCTTTACCAATGCGGCTGCCACGGAGATGAAGGAGAGAATAGGGGATGCCCTCTCTGACGCTTTGGAGAACCAGCCCGAATCCGAGGTTTTACAGCGCCAGCTGGCTCTTTTAAACAGGGCCAGTATAACCACCATACACTCCTTCTGCCTGGAGGTTATAAAGAACAATTTCCATCAATTGGACATTGATCCCAACTTCCGAATAGCAAATGAGACCGAAGGGCTTCTTTTAAAGCTGGAGGCTTTGGAGGAGCTTTTTGAAGATAGGTACCTGAAAGACGATATGGACGAGGATTTCCTGGATTTGGTGGAGAGCTACAGCAGCAATCGGGATGATAAAAGGCTTCAGGACATGGTATTGAGGCTCTATGATTTTGTACAAAGCCATCCCTGGCCTGAAGAATGGCTCCATAACCATAGCCGGACCTTTAATATTCCGGACGGTACAGATCTGGGCAATACCCCATGGGGAAAGGAACTTCTGGAAAGCACAAGGGTAGAGGTGATGGGGCTGGCAGAATCCATGGCACAGGCTATTGATATAATAGAAGGAGATCCGGGATTGCAGCCATATCTTAAAAACTTTGTGGAGGAGCATTCCGCTATAGAGGCTATCCTAAAGGGCTTTCATGATGGTTGGGAAAGCGTCCAGGACTATGTATCAAAAGTGGATTTTAAACGGCTGTCCAGATGCGGCAAGGATGCGGACAAGGATAAGCAAGAGCGGGTTAAGAAGATACGGGATAACGCTAAGGCCGGTATAGGGAAGATAGAAGACAAATTATTCGCTGTAGAACCGGATCAGGTAATTAGGGATCTAAGGAGCCTTTATCCCAAGATGAAGTGCCTGACAGACCTGGTTTTGGAGCTGGGAGAGAGGTATCGGGCGAAGAAGAGGGACAAGGGACTGGTAGACTTCAACGATTTGGAACATATGTGCCTTGAAATCCTGCTGGATGAGGATGAGGACGGCAAAAGAATCCCCTCAGAGATTGCCCTAAAGCTTCGTGATAGATACGAAGAAGTTCTGGTGGACGAATATCAGGACAGCAATCTGGTCCAGGAGGTGATCCTTACCACCGTTTCCAGAAAGGATGATCAAAGGCCCAATATGTTTATGGTGGGGGATGTTAAGCAGAGCATCTATCGTTTCCGCCAGGCAAGGCCGGAGCTGTTTCTGGAAAAGTATGCTTCATATTCCCTAAAGCCGGGATCCAGAGACCGAAAGATTCAACTCTTTAAGAATTTCAGAAGTCGAAAGAGTGTTATCGACGGGGTAAACTTCATTTTCAGTCAGATAATGTCCCAAAACGTTGGGGAACTGGATTATAATGATGAAGAAGCACTAAACCTCGGTGCAGTCTTTAAGGAGGGGGCACATGGTGAATCGCCGGAGGGAGAACCTGTAGAATTTCATATAATCGATATGAAAGTCGATTCTTCCCTTGAAGATGCAGAGCCCTACCAAAATACGAGCCCTGACTATAGGGACTTCGGCGAGGATGATGAGGATAGTGAAGACGGCGACGAAGGATTGACAGGGGGAGAACCCCTGGATATTATCCAGACTGAGGCCAGAATAATTGCCCGCAGGATATTGGAGCTGGTTTCGCCGGAGGGCAAGGAGAAGCCCGCCAGGATTTTTGATAAAGCCAAAGGCGACTATCGGAAGGCAGAATTCAGGGATATAGTCATACTACTTAGGACTACCGTCAATTGGGCCGATACTTTTCAGGAGGAATTATCCTTACAGGGAATACCGGCATACTCCGACAGTGGTACCGGTTACTTTAAAACCATTGAGGTACAGACCATGCTATCCCTGCTTCAGATAATCGACAACCCCATGCAGGACATCCCATTGCTGGCGGTATTAAGATCTCCCATAGAATCGTGGAGCCCTGAAGAGCTTATAGATGTCAGGCTTGTGGACCGGGAATCTACCCTCTACGAAGCCCTCGTCAAAAAGGCCCGGGAAGGGGAGGGCAGGCTCGCCCAAAAGGCTCTGGCCTTTATAGAAAAATTAAATAGTTGGCGGGACATATCCCAGTATATGTCCACCGATGAGCTTATTTGGTATCTCTACGGGGAAACAGGATATTACAGCTGTGTTGGAGCCCTGCCCGGCGGGGTGCAGCGACAGGCGAACCTTAGAATCCTGTTTGAGAGGGCACGCCAATATGAGGAAACCAGCTACAAGGGGCTATTTAATTTTATCCTCTATATTGACAGGCTTAAAACCAGTCAGGGGGATATGGGCAGCGCCAAGATCCTGGGAGAAAACGAGAATGTGGTCAGGATAATGAGTATCCACAAAAGTAAGGGACTGGAATTTCCCATAGTATTTGTGGCTGGATGCGGCAAAAAGTTCAATCTTATGGATACTACACGCAACATATTGTTTCACCATGACCTGGGGTTAGGACCGGATTATGTGGATTTTGACAGGAGGATCATATATTCCACATTAGCCAAGGAAAGCCTCAAGCACAGGATTACCTTGGAGACCCTTTCAGAGGAGATGCGGATCTTGTATGTTGCATTGACCAGAGCAAGGGAAAGGCTGATTATAACCGGTGCTGTCAAAGACCTGGAACGGGAAGTCGGCAGATGGGCTGATGCCCTTGCATTTGAAGGTTTAAAGCTTCCCGAATACGAAACAATGAGAGCAAGGAGATTTCTGGACTGGATAGGCCCGGTTATAATCAGACATGAGGATGGAACACCTTTGAGGCAGATCCTTGATCCGGAGAACACGGAGACATATGGGCTTATAAATCATGAGTCCAGATGGAAACTATACCTTCATAATAAGGCGGATGCCATGGGCGTTGAAATTTCGCAGGATAGTTCCCTAAAATCCGGGGATTTTCTATGGGAAATCGGCGAAGAAGATGAGATATCCCTTATGGATGAGGTCACAAATAGATTGGGGTGGAAGTACTCACATGAGCAGGCCAGCAGGCTGCCTGTAAAGGTGTCGGTAACGGAACTAAAAAGGCATTTGGATACGGAATTTTCAGAGGAAATCCCTACTATGTCCCTGGCTATGCCCACCCTGATAAGAAGACCGTCCTTTTTGGAGGAAGAGGCCAGGAGTCTGACATCTGCTGAATGGGGCAGCTTACTCCATTTCGTTTTACAGCATTTGGATTGTAAGAGGGCAACATCCGGGGATGCCATAAGGGATCAGATAGAAGATATGGTCAAGGTTCAGCTCATTACCGAGGAACAGGCTCGGGTGGTTGATATCCTTAGGATTGAGAGATTCCTGCAGTCTCCCTTGGGAATTAGAATGCTAAGGGCAGAGAAAATCTTCAAGGAAGTTCCCTTTACCATTGAACTTCCCAGCACCAGGCTCTACCCCGAACTATCCGGTTCGATCTGTGAAAATGATGGGATTATACTCCAGGGGATTGTGGATTGCTATTTTGAGGAACCGGAGGGGATTGTCCTTGTAGACTACAAGACGGATTATGTTGCACCGAAGGGAGGACTCCAAGCGATCCGTGATAGGTACAAAGCCCAAATTGATTACTATGCCTATGCCTTGGAGGGAATCACTGATAAAAAGGTTATAGGTAGGTATATATATCTTTTTTGGAATGGACAGGTCCTGGAATTCTAACTAAGTTTTAGTCGCTATTCATAAAAATAAAGAAGGAGATGATAGGATGTCAAGGTTTAGCATTGGTGTTATGGTGGATTCCTTTAGGTTATCCCTGGAGGAGGGTATAGCGAAGGCTAAAGAGGTAGGGGCTACCGGTATACAGATCTATGCGACATCAGGTGAAATGGCTCCGGAAAATCTTTCACCGGCGAGAAGGAGAGAAATTTTAGACCTTATTAGATCCCATGGTTTGGTGGTTTCTGCCCTATGCGGGGATCTGGGAGGGCACGGATTTGCCATAGCCGAGGATAACCCCGAAAGGATTAAAAGATCCAGGATGATAATGGATCTGGCAAAAGATCTGGACACCAAGGTTGTAACTACACATATCGGCGTAATTCCGGAAGATTCCAATCATCCAAGGTACAAGATCCTGCAGGAAGCCTGCGAGGAGTTGGGGGAATACGGGGATGAGCTGGGAGCATATTTCGCTATTGAGACCGGGCCGGAGACAGCCGATGTCCTTAAAAACTTCTTGGATTCCCTTAGGAGCAGGGGTGTGAGGGTTAACTATGATCCTGCCAACTTCGTTATGGTGACAGGGGATGATCCGGTTAAGGGCGTATATACCTTAAAGGACTACATCGTTCATACCCATGCCAAGGATGGTATTATGAAACAGAAGAGCGATCCGGAAAGGATCTATACATTCTTTGCAGAGGGCGGTATAGAGGATCTTCGATTGGAGGATTATTTCCTTGAGACACCCCTTGGTGAAGGACATGTGGACTTCCCCAATTGGCTGAAGGCATTGGAGGATATAGGATACAAAGGATTCTTAACCATTGAAAGGGAAGTGGGAGATAATCCGGAGGCGGATATCAGAGAGGCAGTAAGGTTCTTAAAAGGGCTAATATAAGAATTAGATATTGAGAAAAGAAAGATCCTGGTATATGGGATCTTTCTTTTTTAATATATGCCCTTATATATAGATAAATCAACACGTTGTGCTAGTTAATCATATGCTGGTAATGGCCATTGACCGCTCCTTAATCTTATAAGAGTGACATCATCAATGAAGTTTCAAAGAAATCTATTATAGTTTTTTATATAGCAAACGTTGATGCTAAGGTGTTTTTTGAAACTTCCCTTTAAACTTCATAAGAGTAACTACATCAATGAAGTTTCAAAAAAGCCTATTACAGTTTTTATATAGCAAGTGTTAATGGTAATGTATTTTTTGAAACTTCTCGGCTTCCAACATCAATTTGGAGAAAACTAAGGCTAATTCCATTTATAAAGCCTATCGCTTCCAATCCGGCGTCCTGCCGGAAGGAATCTGCTTCAAACGTCCTGCTTAAAGCCACGGCTTTTCTGCATTCCATAAGCCAAGTTTTCTTTGACAAATCAATGAAGTCATCCGCTTGTCAATAGCTCATTACTTAGAATTATGAACTAGCACAATAGGTTAAATCATTGTTATATACCAGATTTAACTGAATATTGGGAAGAGTTGCAGCATATTCATGAAAAAAGTATTGACATTAACAAAAAAAGGATTTATAATTGTTATGAAACCGGTTTCATGTGCTTGAAGGTAACATCTCAACTTCTTATTTCACCCAATCGGCATAGAATATATTAACCGAATTCAAATTATCACACATTTTAAGCGACCCAACTGTTTATGAAGACAAGATAGCAGATTAATCCATAGTGCCAAATAAGTCAGGGAAAAGACCTGGTATTATATAGTCGGCTAACTTATCTGATCCAGTGCTATATCAACGCAATGTTGACAACATATATATTTGACGACATCAAGGCAGTATCCCAATCTACATCCATACCATGGCATTATTAACTGGCTTAAGAAGTAAAACTTCACTGGTAATAATATTTCCTATCGACTTCAAGCCCCTTTTTTAACTTCGTTGGAAGACACCAATCAAAGGTGGTTAAACTCTAGGGAAGGAGAATTCATATGGAACTGAAAGCGGCAAAGGCTAAAGCTGCTACTACCCTCGATAAGAAAATATCCCATAGAAAGGTGAAAAGCCAAACATCTTTTCTTAAAAAGGTAAGGAAAAACAAAACTCTTTTATTGATGACTCTTCCGGTGATAATCTTTTTCTTTATATTCAGCTATCTGCCAATGCCCGGGATTTATTTGGCCTTCATAAAGTATAACTATGGCGACGGGATTCTAAAAAGTCCCTTTGTGGGATTTGAGAACTTTAGATTTCTTGCACGTTCCGGGCAACTGGCGACAATTACTATCAACACCGTCCTATATAATATTGCCTTTATTTTATTGGGAAACAGCCTGCAAATCCTTGTAGCGGTATTACTGAACGAAGTAAATAGCAGTAAATTCAAGAAAGTAACCCAAACTATCATGTTTTTACCCTATTTTATATCTGCTGTTATTGTAGGTCTTCTGGTTTATAACATTTTAAATTATGATTATGGATATTTGAATGCAGTATTGAAAAATCTCAATATGGAGCCGGTGTCAGCTTATTCTACCCCTGGGGCCTGGCCTTTTATCATTGTTTTGACAAATCTATGGCAAGGGGTTGGTTATGGTTCAATAGTATACTTTGCACAAATCACCAGCATAGATGCAGAGATGATTGAAGCTGCTGAAATAGATGGTGTTAATGCCTTTCAAAAGATCAGATATATAATTTTACCCATGCTAAAGCCAACCTTTGTAATATTGCTTCTCTTCTCCTTGGGCGGCGTTTTAAGGGGGAATTTTGGACTGTTCTATAATCTGGTAGGTAACAATTCTGTGCTGCTGCCAACGACGGACATAATTGAAACCTTTACTTTTAGGGCACTCATGATTAATTTTAATTTTTCTCAAAGTTCAGCGGTCAGTTTATATCAATCCGTGTTTGGTTTTGTATTGGTACTGTTTTGTAACTGGTTGGTAAGAAGAATTGAACCCGACTATTCATTATTCTAGAAAGAGGGTAAATAATATGGCCAGAGCTAGCATAAAACAGGATGCATCATCCTACTTTGTCAAGGGTTTTGCCTACATTTTTATATCCTTTTTGGCAATTTCATGCTTAATTCCTTTTTTGCTTATGATAGGGACATCATTTACCAACGAAAATACCATAAGGGAGTTTGGGTTTAATATTTGGCCCAAAGAGTTCGATCTCCTTGCATACAGGTTGGTTTTTGAAAACCCGGATCTGGTTATCGGATCCTATTTGGTAACCATAGTCATGACAATATGTGGCACCGTCCTTGGCCTATTTCTTATAACTATGACGGGTTATGCCCTTCAAAGGCCCGATTTTGAATTTAGAAACCAGATATCCTTTTATATATACTTTACAACCCTGTTCTCCGGGGGCCTGGTTCCCTTTTATCTTCTCATTGTAAAGGTATTGGGGCTTAAGAACAACTATCTGTCAGTTTTCCTGCCGGGTCTTATGTCACCCTGGCTGATAATACTAATGAAGAACTTTACCAAATCCATTCCCTTTGCCATAACCGAATCTGCCAAGATAGACGGAGCCAACGACTTCAGAATATTTCTGAATATAATCCTGCCTATGTCAAAACCTGCCTTGGCAACTGTAGGGCTGTTTCTTGCCCTGTCCTATTGGAATGAGTGGTACAATTCCATGTTGTTTTTAGAAGCAAATGTAAAATACAGACCCCTGCAACTGTTTCTTTATAATGTGGTCAACAAGGCTGAATATATAAGAAATTCAGCTGCCAGTTCCAATATACCACCAATAGATGTTCCTCAGGAGTCAATGAAGATGGCCACTGCTATAGTAGCCATAGGGCCTATAATGCTGGTCTATCCCTTTATACAGAAGTATTTTATTAAGGGAATAACAATAGGTGCTGTCAAAGGATGATACTTTGCATAAGACCCCGGTGCAGGGTTTTATAGAAAATCATTAATTAAAGGAGGGTATAAGATTGGGTAAACTAAAGAGCATTATTGCTATGTTGCTTGTCATGTTGCTGGCTTTGTCCCTAATAACTGCCTGCGGTCAAAAACCCAGCGAGGAAGCGGATAAACAGCCAGACCAGGAGGTAGAGGTAGAGGATAAGGACAAGGAAGATGACAAAGAGGATGCTCCGGAACCGGAGGATGATGTAGAGATCGATACATCCAAATTTGTTGAAGTGGTTTGGTATCATCTGGGTGATCCGCCAACCAATGAACAGCTGAATTTGGCTGCAGAGGAATGGAACAAGATACTGGAGGAAAAGGTGAATGCCCACTTGAAGATAAACTTTATCGAATGGGCGGATTATCTGACAAAGTACAATTTAATGTTAGCATCAAGGGAAGTATTGGACATGATCAACACTGCATCTGATTGGCTGGATATGTGGCCAAATGCGGCAAAGGGAGCCTTTATGGATATAACAGATCTATTGCCCAAGTATGCGCCACAGACATGGTCTGAAGTGCCGGAAGAGCATTGGGATCAATGCAAATTCGATGGTAAGATAATAACAATACCTGAGGATCAATACACACAGTGGGTGAACCATGGATTCTACTATCGTGGTGATTGGGCCGAAGAATTCGGTATTACTGAACCCATTCGCCATTGGGATACCCTGGGTGAGTACCTCCAAAAGGTTAAAGACATAAAGGGTGTTATCCCCTACGATGTAGCAGGGAGCAAGGCCAATGAAATTCTTGACTACTGGATGGCTGCGTATACGGATTCAATCTGTTTGGAGATTCCGGGAAATATCTTCTATTCCAAGTCCTATGACGATCTCTATACAGTATATTCCCCCATATTTGACGACACTATGGTGGAAATGGCCAAAAAGATGAAGGAATGGGGAGATGCCGGCTACTGGAGGAATGATGTACTAAACTACACCGGAGATACCCGTGAGGCCCTTAAAGCAGGTCAAACAGGTTTGGACGGACACCACACCCAAACATATGCAGGCTTAAGGGTGGATATGGATGAGAAACAACCCGGATCCGATCTGCAGATGTTTCCGATGCATCTACAGGGTGGTAAAAATCTTGTGGAAATGTCTATAACCCATGGTGCCCAGTCTGTAGCAGCATCCTCGGAAAACCCCGAGAGGGCTCTGATGGTTTATGATCTTATGAGAAACGATGAAACCCTCTATAGGCTTCTTAACTTTGGGAGAGAGGGTGTAAACTACGAAATTGTAGATGGAAAACGAACAAGGCCTGCAGATTTTGATGAGACTGAGCATGGCTTCTATTCTAACTTCTGGGGCGGCCGTATGGATAAATTTGAGATGGCCCTTCCTTCGGACAGGGTATATGACAAGATTGGGGACCTATATGCCATATACGATCAATACAAGAAACCATATCCCTATGCAGGGTTTGTATTTGACAAGACACCTGTAGAAACCGAGCTTGCAGCATTAAACGATGTCAAAACAAGACATCAGGGGCCATTAGCATTTGGTAAGGCAGGAGATCCTGTAGCTGCCGTTGAAAAATTCCGGGAGGAATTGATGAGTGCCGGCTACGATATAGTGCTTGCAGAGGTTCAAAGACAGATTGACGAATGGAAGGCATCAAGATAATTCAATAAGAATTGAGTATATAGGCTCTTGGGCTGCCTATCCCGGCAGCCCTTTTTTACGAAACCGAATTATACACTTATTTTCGAAAAGGATGAATTGCATAGGAGGGAAGCCATGGAGAAGACTGATGCAAGGGCAGTTTTAAACATAAATCTGGGATGGAAATTCCACCTGGGTGATGAACCAAGGGCATGGCAGAAGGGGTTTGATGACGGGGAATGGGATTGTATTGATCTACCCCATGACTGGGCTGTTCAGTATCCTTTTGACAGGAGATATTCCAGCGGAACCGGGTATTTACCTGGGGGAATTGGTTTTTATAGAAAGGTTTTCTATCTGGGAGAAGAACTGAAAGGTAAAAGAATTTATCTTAAATTTGACGGTGTATACAAGAACAGCATGGTCTGGTGTAACAGTTATTACCTGGGTAAAAGGCCTTCCGGTTATACGGAGTTTATATATGATATAACCGACTTTGCCTGTTTTGGTGAGACGCCAAATGTTATAGCGGTCAGGGTCGACCATAGCCATGTGGCAGATTCCCGCTGGTATACTGGTTCGGGAATCTATAGAAAGGTAACCCTGGTAATCAAGGACAGGATATCCATCGACAATTATGGATTATTTGTTAGCACTAGAGAGATCAATGAAAGAGGAGCGGAATTGGAGGTTCAGACCTCAATATCAAATACTACAGATGAGGATGCAGAGATCGAAGTTAACTACTATGTTGTAGATCATAATGGGGACCTAGCAGCATCAGGAAGTGGTGCGCATGAGATCCGGGCTCAGAATAATGCCCGGGCTAATGCAACCTTGTTGGTAGAAGGCCCCAGGCTATGGTCAACAAAATCCCCTTATCTATACGATTTTATCGCTGAAATTGTAAAGGATGGAAGGGTTATAGATAGAGAAGTGGTAAAGATAGGGATTCGTACCTTTGAATTTGATGCAGACGGTGGCTTCTTCTTGAACGGAGAAGGCATGAAGATTAAGGGGGTATGCGTCCACCACGATGCAGGTTGTTTAGGTGCTGCTGTTAGAAAAAAGGTTTGGGAAAGACGGCTTATGATCTTGAAGGAGATGGGCTGCAACGCAATACGAATGAGCCATAATCCACATATGCCTGAATTATATGACCTATGTGATTCCATGGGATTTTTAGCTATGGATGAGGCCTTCGACGAATGGGAGGGGGTAAAAAACAAGTGGGCATATGGTCATAATGTGTATCCACCGGCTCATTACGGATATTATGAAGATTTCCCGGAATGGCACGAGAGGGACTTGACAAATATGGTGCTGAGGGGTAGGAATCATCCCTCCATCATCCTCTGGAGCATTGGCAACGAGATAGATTATCCCAACGACCCTTATGGGCATCCGCTTTTCCAAAACGTCACCGGTAATAACGATGCCAACAAACCTGCCACAGAGCGCATCTACGATGCAAATAAGCCTAATGCCGAGAGACTGGTTCCTATAGCGAAAAGATTGGTATCCATTGTCAAAAGATATGATATAACCAGGCCTGTCACCGCGGCCTTGGCCTTGCCCGAGCTTTCAAATATCACGGGTCTGGCTGATTGCCTGGATGTTGTTGGATACAATTATAAGGAGCATCTCTACGAGGAGGATCATAAGAGATGGCCCAACAGGGTGCTTCTTGGAAGCGAGAATGGTAAAGAACTTAACCAATGGCTTGCTGTTAAAAATAATGATTTTATATCAGGACAGTTCCTATGGACTGGTATTGATTTTCTTGGGGAAACGAGGGGATGGCCCTCTCATGGCTCGGAAGCAGGACTTTTGGATGTTGCCGGCTTTAGGAAGCCCAGCTTTTATTTCAGAAAGAGTTTATGGTCGGATAGGCCTATGGTAAAACTCTTTGCCGGTTATGCCAATCAGTTGCTTGATGGGAGAAAATATATCCTGTATAATAAAAACTTGAAATCCTCATGGAACTTTGTGGATGGTAGTGAGGTTGAGGTAATCTGCCTGACCAATTGCACCACAACTGAACTCTTCTTAAATGGAAAATCCCTGGGAGTAAAAAAAGTGGCCGATCATACAGAGGCTTACTTAACCTGGAAGATACCCTTTGAAAAGGGGGAACTAAAAGTACTTTCTATTGATAATGAGGGTAGGATATATGAAGATATACTGAAAACCACCAAAGGAGCAGCCGGTATAAAACTAAGAAGCACGGACAAGAGTATAGCCGCCAACGGTTTGGATATGACCCATGTGATATTGGAGATTATCGATACCGATGGAAATCCTATTGATAATGCCCATGATATAATAAGGGTCTCCCTTGAAGGGCCTGGTAGGATTTTAGGCCTCGAAAACGGCAACCTGGAGGACACAACACCTTATGAGCTACCATATAGGAGGGCCTATAGGGGAAAACTGTTAATCTATATAGGATCATCACCTGAGAAGGGACTGATTAAGGTCAGGGCTGAGGCAGAGGGACTAAAGCCTTATGAAATTAGTATCATAAGCGAATGATCAATATAAAAAAATCAATCTATAAAAAAACATATTAGGTGGTCACCCATGAAAAAAAACATAACCATATATACTATAGCAGAAGAGGCTGGAGTATCTGCAGCAACTGTATCAAGGTTCCTTACCGGTAAAGCCAAAGTAAATGAGAGTAAACGAAGGAAGATAGATGAGATCATAAAAAAATACAACTATAGACCAAATGCTGTTGCACGCAACCTCTCTAATCAAGTAACCAAGACCTTGGGCTTTATTATGCCGGATGTCACTGCACCCTTTTATGGCACCGTCTTCCTGGAGGCAGAAAGAGTGGCCCTGGAGATGGGCTATAGTATATTGCTATGCAATACCATGAATGACAACGTTCTTACCAACACGAACGTGGAGATGAATTACATAGATTTTATTCTGGAAAAGCAGGTTGATGGATTGATTATCATGGGTGGCCATATCGATAACCTACGCACGGCTCCTGAATACCTGGAAAGGATAAATACATTGACCAACCAGATCCCTCTGGTTATGATCAACGGTGAAATCAGGGGATTGGACTGCTACAACATAACAAGCGACAGCCAGGCTGGGATAAACCAGCTGGTGGATTACTTAGTATCCTTAAATCATGAGAAGATAGCTTTTATTGGCGGCTATATGGATATACAACCTACCATTAGAAGACTTCAAATAATCCAAGAATCCCTTGGTAGACATGGAATAGGATTTAACGATAAATGGTTTATTGAAGACGATTTCAGCGTACAGGCTGGTAAGGACAGCATGGAAAAACTTTTAAGGATGAGTGATAGGCCTACCGCAGTTATATGCGTTAATGATATGGTAGCAGTTGGGGCCCTTCATACTGCGACGAAAATGGGGGTTAAAGTTCCTGAAGAGATGTCAATTGCTGGCTTCGATAATACTTACTTGACGGAGTGTGTAGTTCCGGAGATAACTACCGTAGACCTCCAGCCGAAAAAACTTGCAAATACCGCTATAGAGACAATGATTAAACACCTCGAAGGAAACATGACGGATAAGAAGGAGATCATGATAAAAACTCAACTGGTATTGCGGGATTCCTGTTCCATGGCAGGATAGATATACCTTATTCACTAAAAATCGAATATAATATACTCGGAAAAAATGTATTGCATTTTTTTATTATAATGTATATAATTGTTATTGTGCTTAAAACCATACGATTTCTACCAAGGAAGGGGGGGCAGAACATGACTGTAAAGAAAAGTAAGAGCGTGAACAATGTCTACGGATTTTTTATCAACAGTATAGTATTGGATGATCATGGCCTGCCTGTACCTCTCGAAATTGGGGAAAAACTGTCCTTTTGATAGTTTTGTTTAATAGATGGGCCATGGGTAATATAATATGCCTGTGGTTTTTATTTGCATAGATTTATAGGTAACCGCGGGCTTCAGGTCTGCGGTTTTTTATGGTTGGATTCTTGGGTGAAAAAGGAGTGAAACCATGGAGGATAAGAATTGGGGTTATCTATGGAAAGTTTCGAAGGGTAACCGTATGCTCTATGTAGGGGCAATCATCAGCATGGCCCTGACGGCGGTATTGTCCCTGTTGCCCCCCTTAGTAATAAGCATCACGGTTGACTCGATAATAGGCGATGAGCCGTTTACAGCTTCGCCGATAGTTGTGTCAATGATACATAGATTAGGGGGAAAAAGTGTTCTGGCACAGAACCTGTGGATCTGTGGGCTGGCTCTGGTTATATTGAATATCTTTATCGGACTTTTCAATTTCACCAGGGGAAAATGGTCAGCCCAAGCGGCAGAAGGTATCGCGAGGAATATCAGGAATAACCTATATGATCATCTTCAGCGTCTTCCCTATGACGAACATGTAAAGGCTGAAACGGGAGATCTGATTCAGCGTTGTACTTCAGACGTAGAAACGACACGTAGATTCCTGGCTATGCAGTTGGTAGAGATGGGAAGGGCTATAGTGCTCTTGGCAGCTTCTTTGTACTTTATGCTCTCCCTAAGTGTGAAGATGACCTTTGTATCCATAGCTGTGATACCTATTATATTCCTTTTCTCCTTTATTTTCTTCAGTAAAATAAAGAAGGCCTTTAAGGAGGCCGATGAGGCGGAGGGCAGGTTATCAACCGTTCTGCAGGAAAATCTGACCGGTATAAGGGTGGTTAGAGCCTTCGGAAGGCAAGCCTATGAAGCCAGGAAGTTTGATGAAAAGAACACCGAGTATACAAATCTTTGGTACCGGTTAAACACGATAATGGCCTTGTATTGGTCCTCCTCCGATTTGCTGGCCATGGGACAGATAGGGGCGGTATTGGTGTTGGGAGTATACTGGGCTGCACTGGGCGAAATTACCCTGGGTACCCTTATGGCCTTTATGAGTTATGAGTGGATGCTACTTTGGCCGGTACGTCAACTGGGCAGGATCCTTTCGGATATGGGTAGGACTCAGGTGTCACTGGGTAGGATCAAGGAAATCTTGGAAAAACCCCTTGAGGATATGAATGAGGATGGATTAACCCCTCCTATGGACGGGGATATAGAATTCAGGAATGTATACTTCGAATACGAGCAGGGCAAGCCTGTTCTGAAGGATGTTTCATTTAAGGTAAAGGGTGGCCAGACCGTAGCTATACTTGGTTCCACCGGTTCCGGTAAATCTTCTCTGGTCCACCTGCTTCAGGGGCTATATGACTACAATAAAGGCTCTGTGACCATTGGTGGGGTAGAGTTAAGGGATATAGATAAGCGATATTTAAGAAGACAGGTGGGAATCGTCCTCCAGGAACCCTTTCTCTTCTCCAAGACCATAAAGGAGAACATTGCTTTGGCCAAGCTGGATGCATCAGATAAGGAGATATACAAAGCTGCAAGCATAGCGGCTGTCCATGACGTAATAAAGGAGTTTGAGCGAGGCTACGATACTACGGTAGGTGAAAGGGGAGTAACCCTATCCGGCGGTCAAAAGCAGAGGGTGGCCATGGCCAGAACCTTGATTTTGGATAGTTCTATCCTGATCTTCGATGATTCGTTAAGCGCTGTGGACACCGAAACCGATAATGCTATAAGACAGGCCCTCAGTGAACACAGCAAGGGTGTGACAACATTTATTATCTCCCACAGGATCACAACTATCTCCCAAGCAGATATCATACTGGTTATGGAGGACGGACGAATAGTACAATCGGGAACTCATGAAGAACTATTATCCCAGGAGGGGATGTACCGTCGCATTTGGTCCATACAAAATGCCCTGGAGGAAGAATTGGAAAAGAACCTGGCATTAAGCTAATGAATTTACACAGAAGGTTAACATAAGCAGAACTAAAGATACCTCGGCGGTATTAGCTAAAGGGAGGGAACTAAATTGAGCGCATTGAAGGAGCAGGAATACAGCAAATCCATTGATTTTGGATTGTGGAAGGATTTGTTTAAGTATATAAAGCCTTATAGAAATAGAATTATAGCTCTTATAGTAGTAATGATGGGATCCGGAGGTATCGATGTCATATTTCCCCTGATGAACAGATACGCTATAGATAACTTCATTGTCACGGGAAGACTTGATAAGCTATGGGTATTTGCCGGAATTTATGCGGGATTGGTAGCCCTCCAGGCCATTAACGTTTACTTCTTTATCTATTTTGCAGGACGCATAGAAATGAGCCTAAGTTACGATATCAGGAAGGCCGGATTTAAAAGACTGCAGGAGTTGTCCTTTTCATACTATGATAAAACATCGGTAGGCTGGCTGATGGCTCGTATGACTTCCGATGTGGAGCGTTTGGGGGCAACCATAGCCTGGAGTTTGGTGGACCTGACCTGGGGTGGTACTGCCATGGTGGGCGGATTGATAGCCATGCTCTATATGAATTGGAAATTGGCATTAATCTCCCTTGCAGTGGTACCCTTTCTGGGTGTGATAAGTATCTACTTCCAGAAGAGAATTCTCGGTTCCTACCGCATTGTAAGGAGAACCAATTCCAGGATAACCGGTGCCTTTAATGAGGGAATAATGGGAGCAAAGACCACCAAGACGCTGGTACGGGAAGAAGAAAACCTGAAAGAATTCAAAGCCCTTACTGGTGAAATGCATACTTCATCGGTAAGAGCGGCAGTCTTCTCGTCCATCTACTTTCCCATAGTTATTGCCATGGGAAGCATAGGGACTGCCCTTGCCCTGTGGTTTGGTGGCAGGGGGGTTCTGCTACAGACAATAGGATTCGGTACCTTGTCTGCCTTTATTTCCTATGTAACTCAGTTCTTTGGCCCAATCAATGAGTTGGCCAGGATCATTGCCGAATTCCAGAATGCACAGGCCTCTGCCGAAAGGGTAATGGCCATGATAAATACCGAGCCTGATATTGTGGATAGACCTGAGGTAATAGAGAAGTATGGCACAGAGTTTGAACCCAGGCATGACAACTGGGAGGAGATTAAAGGGGATATTACCTTTAAGGAGGTATCTTTTTCCTATAAGGAAGGGGAAGAGGTCCTGGAAAACTTTAGTTTGGACGTAAAAAGGGGCGAGTCAATTGCCTTGGTGGGGGAGACCGGCTCCGGGAAGAGTACCATAGTGAACCTTCTCTGCCGTTTTTATGAACCGGTAGAGGGCCTGATACTGATAGATGGCGTGGATTATCGGGAGAGGTCCCAGCTATGGCTCCAATCCAACATCGGCTATGTGCTCCAGTCTCCACATCTTTTCAGTGGAACCATAAGAGATAATATTCGCTATGGAAGGCTGGATGCCACTGATGAAGAGGTAATAGAGGCAGCCAAATTAGTAAACGCCCATGATTTTATAATGAAGATGGAAGATGGTTATGATTCAGAGGTGGGCGAGGGAGGCAGTATGCTTTCCACCGGTGAAAAACAGCTTATCTCCTTTGCCAGAGCTATTTTAGCAGATCCTAGAATTCTGGTCCTGGATGAGGCTACATCCTCTATTGATACCGAAACCGAGCAGATGATACAATACGCCATCAACAAGCTATTGGAAGGCAGAACCAGCTTTATTATTGCCCACCGACTTTCCACCATACGATCTGCAGATAGGATACTGGTAATTAAGGATGGCCAAATGATTGAGGAGGGCAATCACAGGGAATTGATGAAGCAGGGCGGATACTATTACAGGCTCTATACCAATCAGTTTAGGGAGGAACAGGAATTAAGCATTCTAAAAGTATAGAGGTATATAAACCCGGGGATCGTTTTCCCGGGTTTTTCTTATATTGCTTTTTAAGTGTCCTTACATTAGAATGTAATTGTTGCCAAGGAAGAAAAGTATGCACAACGCAATTTTGCAGGAGGATGAAATTAAGTGAAAGAACTTTGGGAATTATTCAGCGTTTTTTTTCGGATAGGCGCATTTACCTTTGGAGGCGGGTATGCCATGCTTCCAATTATCCAGAGAGAGGTGGTAGAGAAAAGAGGATGGGCCTCGGATGAGGAAGTAATAGATTACTATGCCATCGGCCAGTCTACTCCCGGCATTATCGCTGTAAATACAGCAACCTTTATTGGATATAAGAAAAAGGGGCTTATAGGGGCCATTTTTGCAACCTTGGGGATGATTTCACCTTCTCTGGTGATCATTACCATAATAGCCAGCTCTTTTATGCACTTTAAGGACAATCAGACAGTTCAGCATGCCTTTGCGGGTATAAGGGTCGCCGTAGTTGCTCTGGTAGTGAATGCCGTGGTAAGAATGTGGAAGAAATCGGTCAAGGACCTTGTTGGGATAATATTATTCATTCTGGCTTTTTTGGTCATAGCCTTTACCCGGATCTCCCCAATCATCATAATATTTGTGTCGGCTGCTACGGGAATTTTATTGAGCTATAGGGGGGCGGTCAAGGAATGATCTATCTATATCTTTACTTTGAATACTTCAAGATAGGGCTTTTTGCCATAGGTGGAGGGCTCGCAACCATACCCTTTCTCCAGGAACTGATACAAAAATACGGCTGGGTAACATCCCAGGAACTGGTGGATATGATTGCTATATCCGAATCAACCCCCGGTCCCATCGGAGTCAATATGGCCACCTATGTGGGTTTTCAAACCGCCGGTATAGGCGGAGCGGTAATAGCCACTCTTGGCCTGGTTACTCCATCGGTTATAGTAATTGTAATAATAGCCCATTATTTTATGCGGTTTGCCGAGGAACCCCTGGTAAAGGCAGGGTTTTACGGGTTAAGGCCTGCGGTTACCGGCCTAATCGCTGCTGCGGGTTTTGAAGTAGCCAGGGTCTCGTTGTTCAATCTGCAAGAGTACTTGGATACAAGGAAGATTCTGGACATATTCGACTTAAAGGCCATAGTGCTTTTTGGTATACTGATGTTTGTTACCAATAAGTATAAGAAACATCCAATAATATATCTCATTGCCGCGGGTGTTGTAGGGGTAATATTTAAGTTTGGTTGATGTCTACAGCGTTTAACGCAATGGCTGGAACCAATATTTTATAGGAGGAAGGTGAAATTCATGGTCAAGGTTTGTAGGTGGAAGCACTATAAGGACAGCGAGATTAGTCCAGCTATTTGGGAAGGAATAGACCCTGTTCTAATCGACAATTATCCATGGGATGAAAACGGATACAAACCAAAGGTCGAAGCAAGATTTTGCTATACCGAATCCCGGCTTTATCTTCATTTTACATCCTATGAGAGTGAAATCAGAGCAGTATATAGGAATATGAATGAGCCGGTATATACGGACAGCTGTGTGGAATTCTTCTTTAATCCGGATCCTGACAAGGATGACAGGTACTTCAATTTCGAAATTAACGCCATTGGAACATTATTACTGGAACTTGGTAGCGGTAGGAATAACAGGCTAATGATTCAGGATGTTTCGCAAGCTATCTTTAACATAAAGTCTTCCATTAGCCCGGACAGTGCAGTTGAATATAGGGATGACGCTTGGACCCTGGAATTCTCTATACCCTACTCCTTTATTGAGAAGTATTACGGCAAGCAGGATTTTTCATCGGGGAAGGTGATGAAAGGCAATTTCCAAAAATGCGGGGATATGACCAAATTCCCTCACTATGGAAGTTGGAACAGGATAGAGACCCCAGAGCCAGATTTTCACAGGCCGGAGTACTTTGGGGATCTGATATTGGATTAGTCTGGATGCTGCCAGCACAGTATGCAGACCATTTTCAAATCCCGGGTTAGTTACTGCCACTAAGAGGAAATGATGATGCCAATAAGGATAGGTATTTAAGATTAACTGGTTATTTTGGTATATCTATTGGCATAGCAGCTGGCGGCGTAGCTCTCGGGCTTTATTTTTGGTTCAAAGCCGGTGCTGTTGGCCATAGCTACCATCTCATTGATTAACTCACGGGTTGGGCCTATTGTGCCAACATCGATATGGAATTCAAAGTGTATGTCACCAGGGCGCCCCATGGTAGTCAGGATACAGTTCACCAATCTGTCCATTTTTTCATCAGTAAACCAGGAGGCTAGTTCCAGGGTTTTACTGGTTTCATAATAGATCTTTTCTCTCAGGCTTAATAAAGGTCTGGGGAAAATCTGTGTTGTAAAAAAACCGGTTGCGCCTTTTCCTATCTTGTGGAGGTGGATGGCTGTTACAAACACAGTTACATTGGTCCCGACCTGGGAATCAGTTCCGATGGACAGGCGATATTCATTATGAGGTGCTTGCTTCAAAAAATTAACAAGCATTTCGTATACCTGGTTCAGGGTCAAATCCTTATATCTTGAATTTCTGAACAAAGAATTATTTATGATAACCACTTCCCTGAGCTTTGAGATCATATTTGGCTTTCCTGCACCTATTATATATTATCTGCTGATAATTCGCAATTTTACATAGAATATCGTTATAATGGAAGTCAATATATATTATGTATCCCTACGGTGTTTGATAAAGTTATGGCAGGATACCTTGTGGTTTTATAAACGATGGTTTGGAAGACCGGTTATGTTTCCAGCAAATTCAAATGAGTTAAAATAGATTTATTAATCCGGCCCTATAAAGAGGATATTCACCAAAGATGTAGAATATGAAGATATTATGCCTGTAATTACTAGTCCTGGGGCGGAAGATAAAAGATTTTCCGGTGATACCCCTGGAAGGTTTTAGGTAGGATGAGGTGTACAGCATAGGAGGAAGGACGTGAAGTTAATGAGCCGATATACAGTAAGTATGGCCATAGCAATTTGCTTGTGTTTAGCATTTTTTACATCCTGTTCATATTTTATGGGGGATAATATGGATGAATCCAAGCCGGAGGATCCGGCACCCATACAGGAAGACACCATTGACGGTCCGATTGAGGGGGAAGAACCCGAAGACAGCAATGATAAACAGGGTGATATGGAGCCCATAGATGAAGAACCTATAGAGGAGGAAACGCCCCCGGAGGATATAGTAATCACTATTTCCCTGGCGGGTGACTGTACAATAGGTACGGATGAAACCTTTACATATACCAACTCCTTTCCGGATCGCCTAAACAAGGTTGACGGCGATTGGGGATATTTTTTTGATGGGGTTAAGGATATTTTTGAAGAAGATGATCTAACCTTGGTAAATCTTGAAACTACTTTTACAAAGGCCACCAAAAAGGCAGACAAGAGGTTTAGATTCAAGGGAGACCCATCGTATGTGAACATCTTAAAAGAGGGTAGCATAGAGATGGTAAACATCTCAAACAACCACATCTATGACTACCTGCAAAAGGGTTTTGACGATACATTGGAAACCCTGGACGATGCGGGGATACTCTATTCCGGCGAGGGCTATAAGGCCTTTTATGAATCACAGGGCATCACCATGGTAAGTTTGGGCTACCTGGGTTGGAATACCGATATTAAAGATCAGGTAAAAAGTGATATAGAAGAGGTCAGAGGCCAAGCCGATATAGTTATTGTCTCCTTCCATTGGGGAATAGAAACAAAAAATTATCCCAATGACGTACAGTTAGAACTAGGTAGATTTGCCATTGATGCGGGTGCCGATGTTGTAGCCGGTCATCACCCCCATGTAATTCAGGGCATTGATAAGTATAAGGGCAAATATATAGTCTACAGCCTGGGGAATTTTTGCTTCGGGGGGCATAGAAATCCCAAAGACAAGGATACCTTTATATTCCAAAATCAATTTACATTTAACGATGGAGAGCTAATAGATAGTCAGGGCATTATCATTCCCTGCAGCGTCTCCTCCAGAAAGGATGTAAATGATTATCAACCAACCGTACTGGAAGGTGAGGAAGCTGAAAGGGTAATGAATCGCATACTAAAATACAGTAGTAGCCTGAAATATGGGATTGGGAATGATACGTGATATTGGATGGCTAACTGGCACAAGGCACTGATTAAGCTCACCGTAACGGCTCAATTCAACTTGGAAATATGATTTGGGGGTAAATATGGGACCGTATATAAAGCGTCCTATTATATGGATAACGACATCCTATATAGTTGGGGTACTAATTGAAGGTTATATAAAATGGAAATTTATCTATCCATACATAGCCCTTGCGGTTTTGATTATATTTGCTGGACTTTTGATATTTAGAAGGAGAGAATTGTATCTACCTCTGGTCTTGATCATATTCTCCTTGGCAGGTGTACTCAACGCATATATCCATAGTATTCCGAACACTGATTTGGACGAGTTTGTCGGACAAGTTCCCCTAACCTATGGACAGGTTCTGGAAAAGATAAAGGAAAGCGACTCCAAATCGTCTTTTATTATGGAAGTACACAGGATAGACCACCATAATACCCAATATAATGTCAAATCCAAGGTTAGGATGACGGTTTATGCTGATCCGGATGAAGGAGATTTACCCATAATAGATATCGGAGATTGGCTGGAGGTAAAGGGTAAGATAGACAGACCGCAGGGACGTAGAAACCCAAAAGGGTTTGATTATAGAGATTATCTTGGCCGCAGAGGGATTTATTATACGATTGGGGTCCCCAACCGGAGTATTCTGTCTGTAAAGGTTGGAAGGTTTCCCTGGCCAAAATCCTGGCTAAAAACTGCGGCCAGTTACATGGCAGGGGTATTTGACAGATACGTTGGGGGTAGGGAATCCGGGCTTGTAAAGGCCATGCTAATAGGCGAAAAATGGGCATTGCCGTCTCAAATCACAGAGGAATTTAGAGATACTGGAATTGCTCATATCCTGGCTATATCCGGATTGCATATAGGCTTTATTATCTTGTTATTGACCTGGCTAACCAATAGCCTAAAATTATCACCCAAGACTGCCTTCCTGGTTCAGGGGACGGTCCTTGGGTTTTATTGTTTATTGGTGGGAGGTAGTCCATCGGTAATCAGGGCTTCCATCATGGGCATAATAATCCTGGGTGGAAGAGTAGTGGGAAGAAAACCTGAACCGATAAACAGCTTGTTTTTGGCTGCTTTTATTGTCCTCCTCATTAATCCCCTGGATTTATACGAGATAGGGTTTCAGCTTTCCTTCTGCGCAACGGCAGGCATCATACTTTATGCAAAACCAATAAGCGTTAAGCTGCAATTGGTGCCCAGAGTGATTGCCGATTCCCTGGCCGTCATGCTCTCAGCCCAGATAGGCACATGGCCCCTATTGGCATATCATTTTAATGTTTTTTCGCCCATAGGAATTGTAGCCAACCTCATCCTGGTGCCCATAGCCGGCACAATCGTTACCTTGGGATCAATACTGCTGGTTGTCGCTGCCATTTTACCTATCTTAACGAGATTTTTAGGCTGGTGGCTGTGGATAATCTGTCATGTCCTTATTGATGCCAACTCCTGGCTATCAAGTTTTTCATGGTCTGTTCTTAAAGTGGCATCCCCTGGGCTCTTATTCCTCCTCGGTTATTACGCAATATTTTTCATATTGTCCGAGGAACGTCCCAGGTGGATCAAGAAGCCTGTAGTCCTGTCTGGGACATTAGCCCTGGTAGTATTTATACTTATAATTATGAGGCCGATTTTCGACAATGACCTGAAGATTGTCTTTGTGGATGTGGGTCAGGGGGATTGTATATATATAAGGTCGCCCGATGGAAAGCATATCCTGGTGGACGGCGGCGGGATGCCGACAGAGATGACCGATTATGATATTGGCGCCCAGGTAGTTGTTCCATTTTTGCTGAAGAATGGGGTTAAGAAACTTGATGCGGTGGTTATGTCCCATGCTCATGATGATCATATGGGAGGACTGCTATCGGTTATTGAGGATCTTGAGGTGGGTACCTTTATGGAATATCCTCCAAGGGAACAATCGATACAATATCAGGACTTAAGGAATCTGGTGGACAATAAGGGTATTGAGAGATTAGTAGCAGAGAATGGACAAACCTATAAAATAGGCAAGGATATGTTTCTGGATATATTATATCCTGTCACGGATACAGAAATATTAAATAGACTATATAAACAGAATGAAAACAATTTATCATTGGTAATCAGGGTAAGGTGTCAGGACACCAGCATCCTTCTCACCGGGGATATAGAGGGAGATGTGGAATCCTACCTGACGGATGTTTGGAAGCAAAATGTTTCGCTGCTTAAGGTAGCTCATCACGGAAGCAGGACTTCATCTACAGAAGAGTGGATTGATGTATTGGGACCTGATATTGCGGTAATCCAATGCGGAAAAAACAATTTTGGGCATCCGGATCCTACTGTGGTACAAAGGTTTGAAGAACGTGGAGTCCAAGTCTTTAGAAATGATAAAGATGGTGCAGTTACCCTTAGGTATAATGAAGGGAAATGGTATATATCTACCATAGTAAATGATTGAAAATCGAAAAATGTCGTGGCATATATTATATTGTTATGATAGAATGGTTTTTGTACATTTGGAGTTTCAAAAACGCATTTTCAATAGGTATTGATATTGATTTGTCTGGCATACGAGTTGACTTAAACTCTGAAACTCCGGTTGATTGGTTATTTAGGCAACGCATTATATAGTTTTGGAAAGGGGTATATAGTAGTGAAAAGGTTTCAGGATAAAAAGTGGAAAGAAGAAATGAAAATAACCTTTGATTATAATCATATGATGTCTGAATTCGTAGGCGATGAGGGAATAGAGTGGAGTCAGCTTGAGGCTTTGGAACCTACTCTTAAAAAGGCATCTTTGGCCATGATTGAAAAAAGGAAAGCAGGACAGATGAGGTGGAGGGAACTGCCCTATAATCAAGAAGAAATTGTACGTGATATTTTGGATACCGCCTCTGGCATTAAGGACAGATTTGACAATTTCGTAGTTCTTGGTATCGGAGGTTCTGCACTGGGACCTATTGCAGTACAGCAAGCCTTAAACCATATGTTCTATAATGAACTGCCAAAGGAACAAAGAGGGGGATGTCCCAGATTATATGTTATCGACAACGTCGACCCTCAGCGTATGAAAGAGCTGTTTGATATAATTGATGTAGAAAAAACCATGTTTAATGTCATTACAAAATCCGGTAGCACCTCGGAGACCATGGCCCAATTCCTCATAGTGACGAGATTGTTGAAGGAAAAGATGGGAGACAGCTATAGGGATCACATTATAGCTACAACTGATCAGGAGAAGGGCAGCCTGATACAGATTGCCCGGGATGAAGGATTCAAGACCTATTACATTCCGGAAGGAGTGGGCGGAAGGTTTTCAGAGCTGTCCCCCGTAGGACTGTTGGCAGCGGCAGTCTGTGGAATCGATATAGAGGAGATGCTGGCCGGAGCTGCCTATATGGACGAGATCGCCAGCCAACCCGATCCCTATAAGAATCCTGCTTATATGGCAGCGACTCTGCAGTATTTGGCTATGAAGGCAGGCAAGAATATCTCGGTTATGATGCCTTATGTAGATTCCCTTAAGTATATGGCTGACTGGTATGCGCAGCTATGGGCAGAGAGTTTGGGGAAGAGATATGATTTGGAGGGTAACGAGGTTTTTGTAGGACAAACACCAGTTAAGGCCCTGGGTGTTACAGATCAGCATTCCCAGGTACAGCTTTATACCGAGGGACCCTTTGATAAGGTTATCACCTTCCTGGGAGTTAAGGAATACAAGTGCAAAGTGGAAATACCTAAGGGATTCGAGAATCATCCTGCTGTATCTTTCCTGGCTGGCCATACCCTGAATGAGCTGATTCATGCTGAACAGATGGCCACTGAATATGCTCTGCTGAAAGCAAAGCGACTGAATAGGACCATTACCCTGCCGGAGGTTAATCCCTTTACCATAGGCCAGCTCCTATACTTTTTAGAGGTGGAGACGGCTTTTGCCGGAGAACTAATGGGTATTGATGCCTTCGATCAACCTGGGGTGGAAGAAGGTAAGAATGCTACCTATGCGCTCTTGGGCAGGCCCGGATACGAAGAAAAGAAGGAGGAACTGGATTCGAGGCCGAAGAAGAATAGCAAATATATATTATAGTACAGGAGGAGATAGGAATTGAAGGAATTTGGGATAGGTATTATCGGATACGGTTTCATGGGCAAAGCCCATACCTATGCCTACAGGACCATGCCCCTATATTATGAGAATTTACCCTTTCGTATTCGATTGGTAGGGATATGTAATCGAACTTTGGAGAAAGCCCAAAGAGCAAAGGAGGATCTGGGTTTTGAATTTGCCACAGATGATCCGAATGAATTGTTTGCAGCAGACAATATAGATATTATCAATATTTGTACGCCTAACAATCTGCACAAGGATCATGTTATCGGTGCGCTGAAGGCAGGTAAACATGTATATTGTGACAAGCCCTTAACCGCTACCTACAAGGAATCGGAAGAGATCCTAAAGGTGCTGGATTCCACTAAGACCATTACCCAGATGGCATTTCAGAACAGATTCTTTCCTGCTACCATGCGGGCAAAGGAGCTAATAGAGGCCGGCTTTCTAGGGGAAGTTCTTTCCTTCAGGGCATCCTATCTACATTCGGGATCCGTGGATCCCGAAAGGCCCATGGGTTGGAAACTGGAGAAATCTGCAGGCGGAGGGGTTCTGGCAGATTTAGGCTCCCATGTTTTAGACCTCATCTATCATCTTCTTGGCAGATATGAAGAAGTATTTGCCTACAATAGGATATTGTACCCCCAACGCCCCCATCCATCGGGTAAGATGGTGGAGGTAGAGGCCGAGGATTTGTCTTTGCTTATAGTAAAGATGGAGAATGGTAGTGTCGGGACCATAGAATCTTCTAAGATAGCCACCGGGACTAATGATGAGCTGGTTTTTGAAATCCATGGCACTAAGGGGGCCATGAGGTTTAACATGATGGATCCGAATTGGCTTGAAGTTTATGACAATACTTTACCTGAAGCGGATTTAGGTGGCGATAGGGGATTTAAAAAGATAGAATGCATCCAGCGTTATAAAAGCCCGGGGGGAAAGTTTGTTGCACCTAAGGCACCTATTGGCTGGATACGCTCACATGTTCATTCTCTGTATAATTTCCTGGACAATATATATAACCATAGGCCTTCTGTTCCCTCCATTGAGGACGGGGCTTATATCCAGTATGTCATAGAAATGGCTCAAAAATCCCATCGCACCAAGCAATGGGTTAGCCTCGATTGAGGTATAAAGCAAGGCTCCCATAGGTTGACTGAATCTGTAGTATTAATGTTCAGTCAGGCAAATGTTGCCTTTTGAAAACATATCCGATTCACCCCATTTTGTATTAAATATTTCGGTGTTACGAAGTGAAAGAGCATCATATATATTAGATAGCGCAGTTGTTGCATCGAAGATTCTAAATTACATGGGGTGAATGAGTGTGGAAGTATATCAAGTTGCAATTATTCCCCTTATTGTAGGGGTGGTGGAGCTGTTTAAAAGCCTGGGCCTGCCTAAGAAGTTTAGTGCCCTTACAGCAGCCCTTCTGGGTATACTAATAGGGTTATTCTATGTATATCCCAGGGATGTACCAAGGGGTATTTTGGTGGGGTTATCCTACGGATTGGCAGCATCAGGTTTGTATTCGGGAACAAAGAACACTGTTCAGGGCGTTAAAGAGATGAGAGTTGCTGGAAAAAAATAAGAAGTCCTATTGAAGAGGACTTCTTATTTTTTCCTGGAAGTTTACACTTAGGTATTAAGATTCGCTTACCTTGCCCATTGTCTATAAATGAATCAGCTTCATATACTTATCTTTTGTCTTAAGTAATGCGCTATTGACTAACGGATGTGTAGCGTTCAATAGCTATCATCTATTTACATGTCTGAATAGCACAGCTCTTCAAACGGGCAAACTCGATACAAATCATTAATATGCTTCTTTAAACAATTGGAAATGGGGTTGCTTATGGAGACATGTGGGGCAGATCTCCGGGGCTTTTTCCCCTTTGTGTATGTATCCGCATTTTCTGCATATCCATTCCGTTGGCTCATCTTTCTTAAAGACCTTCCCATCCTTTACATTGTCGGCAAGTTTGTTAAATCTGGTTTCATGGTTTACTTCGGCTTTTGCGATCATGGTAAAGGCAGTTGCTACTTCAGGGAAACCCTCTTCCTTGGCCACCTGAGCAAATGCCGGGTAGAGATCTGACCATTCCTCATGCTCGCCAGCTGCGGCTGCTTTTAGATTCTCAAAGGTGTTACCCAGGGCAACGGGATAATCTGCGTTAATTTCTACGCTGGTGGGTAGCTCGTCACCGAAACCTTCTACCAGGAACCTGAAGAATCTGTTGGCATGGATTCTTTCGTTATCAGCTGTTTCTAAGAAGATTTCTTCAATTTGCTTGTATCCCTCTTTACCTGCAACGCTGGCATACATAAAATACCGATTGCGGGCCTGGGATTCTCCGGCAAAGGCCTTCATTAAGTTTTCTGCAGTTCTTGTACCTTTTAAGCTTTTCATACCTATATTCCTCCATTAAAATTATTCCTAATATAGATAATACCCAATTTGGATAAAATGAAACAGGCAGCTTGGCCGATTGATAGAATTGTTCTTGTCGATTGATGCTATTTCTCTTGATTTTATGCGGATATATGTTTACACTTGAAAAATAGGAAGAGGGGAGGGTATACCATGGGCTATACCGGAAAGGTGAAGAAGACCTTAAAGGAATATTTTGAATATAATAGCTTTCTTGTGGGCCAGGAAGGCGTCATTCAAAGCATTTTGGAAGGTAGGGATACAATAGCGATATTTCCTACCGGTGGAGGAAAATCCCTATGCTATCAACTGCCTGCCCTTATTTTCCCCGGCACCACTATAGTTATTTCACCCCTTATATCCCTTATGAAGGACCAGGTGGACGAGTTAACAAAGTTAAGTATAAATGCCGCATATATCAGCAGCATCTTACCGGACAAGCAGGTGACAAGGACCATAAGGGATATGAAGCTGGGTAAGTACAAAATAGTCTACATTGCCCCTGAAAGATTCTATTCGGATGATTTTCTGACAGCCTTGCAGGATATCCAAGTTCCCTTTGTGGCTGTAGACGAAGCCCATTGTATATCCCAATGGGGGCATAATTTCCGCCCCGCATATCTTAAGATAAGGAATCTAATAGAGCACATGGGTAATCCCATTCTGGCAGCCTTTACCGCTACGGCAACCAAAAAGGTACAAAACGATATTGCAAATCTACTTGGTATGAAGGGGAATTGCAACGTCTTTGTTGAGAGCTTTGACAGACCAAATCTGGAGTTCAGGGTGGAAAGATGTGAAGATAAAAGGACCTATATCCTAAGGTACATACAGAAAAACAGGCACAAGTCCGGAATTATTTATGCAGCTACCCGGGCAAAGGTAGAGGAGATTCATCTTATTCTGAAGGATAGGGGTGTATCCAGTGGGATGTATCATGCAGGCTTGAATAGGATGACCAGGAATAATACCCAGGAAGCTTTTCTAAAGGATGAGATAAAGATTATGGTAGCTACCAATGCCTTTGGCATGGGCATAGACAAGAGTAATGTAAGGTACATTATACACTGGAATATGCCAAAAAGTCTTGAAAACTACTACCAGGAGGCGGGACGTGCCGGCCGTGATGGTTTGGAATCAAGCTGTATACTCCTACACTCCGAAGACGATTACAGGCTTAATCGCTTCATGATAGAAGGAAATTATCCTCCCATTAAACTGGTGGAGGGCTTATACAAGCGGATAAAGGCCGGAAAGCATGAGGGCATTCCCCAGGAGCTCCTGTTAAGAAGCAGATCAGTAGATAGGCATGCTCTCCAAAGCGCCTTTAAGAAGCTTTTAGAATACAACTATATCAGGTTAAAGGATGGCCTTGTGTATCCAATGTATAGCAGGGAATTCGACTTAACCCAGGAGGAAATCGATTGGCATAAAGAAGTAGAGATAAGAAGATTGGAGAAGATGGAGGAATACTGCAAAGGGGAGAAGTGTCTCAGACAATTTATTTTGGACTACTTCGATGAGCAGGTTGAATTCAATAATTGTGGCAACTGCAGCGTATGCAATAAGGAAAGGATATCCAAGACAAGCCAATGGGATTTGGACAAACTTATTAGGGATATATTTAGCTAAGATGTATTGACTGGAACCAGAAACAGGCCCTGATACCATAATAAGAGTGAAAAGCTGCTACACACAAATGTTGGGAGCGTAGCAGCTAAATATCAGGGTGTGCAGTCCTGTTCAGATCTCAATACTCCTGTAGCGCAGGTTGGCCAGGGCAAACAATCCGTACATAGAAGGCACCAACAATACTATAATGATCAGGGCCAGGATCCCGTAAATCCAAAACTCCCCGACCTTGGCAGCTATAAGAATTATAGATAAAACAGCCATAATAGCTATAACGAGAAGAACTATCAATAGGCTGAAAAACGCATTGAGGTTTTGCTTTATGGCCTCCTGGGGATCATTCCATGATAGCTTTGGCCGTAGGAGATCAACCATAAGACCCAGTACGTTAATAAGCCCGGTGGCGAGGAACCCCAATATGATAAGGATCGTCAAATGCAGTAATGGGATAGCTACAACTATATAAAGGGGTATAGCTACTATAATTAATCCCAATAAGGATAAGATACTGCTATGTATGAGTTTCGCCAGAACCTGATCCTTTGGGGGTGTGGGTATAACCTTAGAAATCCAAAAAGTAGCCCCTTCCCTTGAAATAGATGTGCAGGAAACCACGTTTATACCGGATGTAAACAGCATTATGCCAAGGGAGATCAATATGACTATTAGGGAATATTCAGGATTTCTTGCATATTCAAGGACCTCCGTCAATTCCTCGGAATTGGTTACCAAGGGCATAAACATGAAGATCGGAACCATAATCATACCCGCCAGGCCGTTCATCACATAGATGGGGGTACGCATGAATAGTTTCCACTCCCTTTTCAGCAGGGCGAGGATGGGTGAGGAGGTTCTGGTTATATGCCTTTGCATCTCCCTCGTTGAGATGGCTGTGTCCTTACGTCTGATCTCCTGGCCTGTCAGGTAACCCTTATAGAAGAAGCGGTTGCCTATCCAATAGAGTAAAAATAGCAACAAGAATGAGAGACCAACAAAGAGCAGGAAGTAGGCCCACCCCTGCCATCCCCGGTAGGTTAAGGCCAGGGTAGCCCATATGCTGGGCGGAAATTTGTTGCCTATAGCTTCGATAAGTCCGGTATTGCTCTCTATCATTTGCATTATGAACTCTTCTTCGGTGCCCTGTGGAAGGTTCAGGGAAAAGAAGTTTATCCCAAGACCCACCATTAACGCCAAAAGGCTCCCGATTATCACCATGACATCCTTGCCTTTTCGAATATTTATGAAGCGCATCAGCAGAACAACAATCAGGGCTGCGATAACCAAGGGTAGTATAGGAGCCAGAAGTATCAGAAAAGCTCCCTTCAGCCAGTATAGTATACCCTGCCAGGAGCCTGCACCATATATGATAAATGCGGGTAGGAGCATTGGGAGGGCTATCAGATACTCGCTCAGCAAAATGGTGATAAATTTCACCCCTAAGACTTCTCCCGGCTTTATGGGCAGGGGGATAAGGATGCTCATATCGTTGGAAAAATAGAAGGCCGATATAATATAGAATATACCAAAGATCAGTATTATCAGCTGTGACGCCACAAAGGCCAGGGTGATGACTATCTCAGGATGACCCAGTGACTGTCCTGCCATAAAGACAGCCAATAGCAAGAAGCTATACATGGCCAGGATGCTACCGCCTCCTACTACTATGGCAAGAAGTACGACAATAGGCTCCCACAGACGCTTTTTTTCTTTTGTAAAGCGATATTTTAAGGAAGAGATACCAAAATGGACGTTGAGACTTGTTTTTAAAAGGGAAACAAAGGTTTTCATTGCTCTGTCAACTCCAGGAAGATATTTTCTAGGGAGCCGGCCTGGTCGCCATGTCTGAGTTCATCCATACTCCCTATGGCTATCAGCCTTCCCTTATTAATGATAGCGATCCGATCGCATAGCCTTTCGGCTACTTCTAATATATGAGTAGAAAAGAAGACCGTATTACCCCGCTCACAGTGTTCCCGCATATACTCCTTTAGAAGATGGGATGATTTTGGATCCAGCCCCACCATGGGTTCATCCAATATCCATACGGCGGGATTATGAAGCAATGCTCCCGTCAAGACCATCTTCTGCTTCATACCATGGGAATAGCTCTTAATAAGATCCCCTACTGCATCGGTCAGATTGAACATATCCAGAAAATAATTAATGCGTTCCTGTCTTTCTTCTACAGATACCTTGTATACGTCAGCCATTAAATTCAGATACTCCATACCGGTTAATCTATCATATACATCAGGGTTATCCGGTACATATCCAATGTTCTGTTTGGCCTCCAATGGGTTTTTGGCGTTATCATATCCTGCGATACTTATAGTTCCTTTGTCAGGTATCAAGAGCCCCACCATCATTTTGATGGTCGTTGTCTTGCCAGCCCCGTTGGGGCCCAAAAAACCAAATATCTCCCCGGGCTTAACATGGAGGTTCAGATCTTCTACTGCCCTAACTGCACCCTTGTTGTAGCTCTTGGAAAGGTTCTTAATCTCTATCATGTCATCACTCCCTTAACTTTAGTAATTTTATCATAGTTTTATACAAATTTCACCAGTGGATTTTTTGATTTAATTGAGGCAGAGTCCCTGATATGCTATAATCGATAATATATGGAAGAATGCAAATTATTAGATTGGAGTGTTTAAGTTGAGGATACGAAAGGCTATAATTCCGGCAGCTGGCTTGGGAACCCGGTTTCTGCCAGCAACCAAGGCACAACCCAAGGAGATGTTGCCGATAGTGGACAAGCCAACTATCCAATACATAATTGAAGAAGCGATTGATTCTGGAATTGAGAGCATAATAATAGTTACGGGGCGAAATAAAAGATCCATCGAGGACCATTTCGATAGGTCCCTCGAATTGGAGCTGGCCCTGAAAAAAAGTAAAAACGAAGATATGCTAAAGCTGGTTGACGACATTTCCAATATGGTGGATATCCATTATATCAGGCAAAAAGAGCCTAAGGGTCTGGGACATGCCATAAATTGTGCCAGCGCCTTTATTGGAAATGAGCCTTTCGCCGTGTTGCTGGGGGATGATATAGTGCACTCCAATGTCCCATGTTTAAAACAATTGATAGAGGTCTATGAGAAACATAAGGCTACCATAATAGGCTGTCAATTCGTAGATCATAATCAAGTGGACAAATATGGCATAGTAGACGGAATATCCGTAGAGAAAGATCTGTATAAGGTGAAGCATTTGGTGGAGAAGCCAAGGATAGAAGAGGCGCCCTCAAACCTTGCCATCCTGGGCAGGTACATAATTAGCCCCAACATTTTTAAACACCTGGAGGAGACCCAACCTGGTGCCGGAGGGGAGATCCAACTCACCGATGCATTGAGAACTTTAGCCATGGAGGAGGATATGTACGCCTTTAATTTCCAGGGCAAACGCTATGATGTGGGTAATAAGCTGGGATACTTGCAGGCTACTATGGAATTCGCTCTGCGTAATCCGGAGTTGAGGGATGATTTTAAGGCTTATATTCAAGATCTGATAGATACCGATCTGTTTACAGAGGAGAATAGCAAATAATCTAATTTAGCGAGGTGGAGCTATGGAATTTAAGTTAAGATATCAACGGTGGCTTGATAGCCCCATAATTGATGAAGTAACAAAAGAGGAATTAAGATCTATTTCCGGAAACGAGAAGGAGATCGAGGAGCGTTTTTATAAAAATCTGGAGTTCGGAACCGGTGGATTGCGGGGTGTGATAGGTGCAGGAACCAACCGGATGAACTTATATACCGTGGGAATGGCGACCCAAGGCTTTGCCAACTATATCAAGGAACAAGGCAAGGATGCTATGAACAGGGGCGTAGTAATCGCCTATGATTCCAGAAGGATGTCACGGGAATTTGCAGAAAGGGTAGCCTTGGTACTAAACGGCAATGGGATCAGGACCTTCCTGTACAGTGAACTTCAGCCTACCCCCATATTATCCTTTTCAGTAAGGGAGCTGGGTGCAATTGCCGGGGTGGTTATAACCGCCAGCCACAACCCACCGGAGTATAACGGCTACAAGGTCTATTGGGAAGATGGAGCCCAGATAACCCTTGGGCGAGCCAACGATATAATTCAGGAGATCGACAAGATACAGGATTTTGATGAGATAAGTGATATCCCCAGGGAAGTGGCATTAAAGGAAGGCCTCCTTAATATAATAGGGGAGGAAGTCCTGGAAAAATTTTTTGATAAGGTAAAGAGCCTGATCCACAGCCCCTCTCTGATAGAGACGATGAGCCATAACCTCGGAATCATATATACACCCCTTCATGGGACCGGAAATAAACCTGTTCGTAGGGCATTGAAGATGGCAGGCTTTAAAAATGTCACCGTTGTACCTGAACAAGAATTACCGGATCCCGAGTTCTCTACAGTAGGTTATCCAAACCCTGAGGAAGAGCGGGTCTTCGAGTTAGCCATAGGGATGGCCAAGGCACGGAACAATGAGACCGATATTATCATTGGTACCGATCCGGATTGTGACAGGGTAGGCGTGGTAGCCAAGAATGCATCAGGGGAATATGAGATGTTGACAGGTAACCAGATTGGTGCTCTGTTGACGGATTACATATTGGGAGCCAGGAAACGGACAGGCAGGCTACCGCAGAACGGTACCATTATAAAGACCATAGTAACCAGTAAGATGGGTGAGAAAATAGCCCAGTCATACGGTGTAGGGGTTATTGATACCCTTACGGGTTTTAAATTCATAGGTGAAAAGATCAAAGAATTTGAAGAGACTGGCAGCCATACATATCTGTTTGGGTACGAAGAAAGCTATGGGTACCTGGCGGGTGATTTTGTCAGGGACAAGGATGGAGTTTCTTCTTCCATGCTTATATGTGAGATGGCAGCCTATTACAAGTCCAGGGGCATGACCCTGCATGATGCCTTAATTGACCTATGGAATAAATATGGTTATTTCTATGAGGAACTTAGATCCATTGAGATGGAAGGTAAAGAGGGGATGGAACGGATCCAGGAATTGATGGGTGATTTTAGAAACCATCCACCCAAGGAGCTGGCTGGGGTCAGGGTATCTGTAATTGATGACTATATGGACAGCAAAAGCCAAAATCTGAAGACGGAAACTACATCTACTATAGAGTTACCTGTTTCCGATGTCTTGAGATATACCCTGGAGGATGGGTCCTGGTTTGCTATTCGTCCTTCCGGAACCGAACCAAAGGTAAAGCTATATTTCTCTACTATCGGTAGCGATATGGAAGAGGCCAGGGACAAGATGAGGGGGCTGGTGGATGCCGTTCATGCCAGAATATAAACCGAATAATTAGAATTGGAGCGGAGGCGACAGCTATGCGTGACACTTTTTTGTTCGACCTGGACGGAACACTGCTGCCCTTTGATATAGATGAGTTTATCCACATCTATTTTAGGGAGATGGGCAGGCACTTTCATGATATGATAGACGGAAAAAAGCTGGCGGAATATATAATGGCATCTACAGAGGCTATGATAAAAAACCTTGAGCCATTGCCCAATGAGGAAAAATTTATGTTGCACTTTTCAAAATTAGTTGGAGATGATGCTCTGGCGGTATATAAGTCCAGATTTGATCAGTTCTACGATGAAAGATTTGACCTGGTCAGAGAATGTGTTCTCCATGTTCCGGAAATTGTGGAAAGTATAGAGCTATTAAAGGATAAGGGATATGAATTGGTAGTCGCTACCAACCCCATATTCCCTATTAAGGCCGTACATAAGCGAATAGAATGGGCTGGTCTTGACATCGATGACTTTTCCTACATCTCCTGTTATGAAAAAAATTCCTTTTGCAAGCCCAATATACAATTCTATCAGGAAGTACTGGATGCTATCGGAAAGGGACCGGAGAATTGCTATATGGTAGGCAATGATGTACAGGAGGACCTCATAGCCGGCGAGCTGGGCATGGAAACCTATTTGATAACAGACTATTTAATAGATAGGAAGAATGGTGATACTGAAAGTACCTATAAGGGTAACTACCAGGATTTTTATGAATTCGTTAAAGGTTTAGAGGCAATTGCCTGACTCACAGCAAATCAGGTCTGTAGAGACCGGAAAAAGGGAGGGGGAACGGATGAGTACATTGGACTTACTGGCCTTTGATCTTGGTGCCAGCAGCGGAAGAGGTATTTTGGGAAGGTTTGACGGTAAGAAGCTTATTATGGAGGAACTCCATAGGTTTTCCAACGATCCTGTTGAGGCAGGGGGACATCTCTATTGGGATGTATTAAGACTTTTTTGGAATATGCAAAACACCCTTCTAAAGTATAGTGTCCAGGAGAAGGGCAAGCTTTCATCTCTGGGTATCGATACCTGGGGCGTGGATTATGGGTTATTGGATAAGGACGGAGATCTGCTGGGCAACCCATATCACTATAGGGATAACCGTACCGAGGGGATGATGGAGGAAGCCTTTGGCAGAATGCCAAGGGAGGAGATTTTCCAAAAAACAGGTATCGCCTTTCAAAAGTTTAATACCCTTTATCAATTGTTGTCCATGGTAAGCCAAAAACCGGATATGTTGGATAGGGCAGAGACACTGCTCTTTATGCCTGATCTTTTGGCTTATTTTTTATCCGGTGAGAAGGCTACCGAGTTCACCGAAGCCAGTACGGGACAGCTGTTGGATGCAAGGACCGGTGGTTGGTGTGAGGAACTGTTAAAGGTCATGTCAATACCTGGGGAAATTTTTACACATATCCAGCAACCTGGCAGCTTAAGGGGCATGATAAGGCCAGATTTGGCACGAAACCTCGGGATTGACAGTATACCTATCGTTGCAGTTGCAACCCATGATACCGGTTCTGCTGTAGCAGCCATTCCCAATACGGAAGGGAGCTATGCCTACTTAAGCAGTGGTACCTGGTCCCTTATGGGGGTGGAGGTTGACAAGCCCGTTATAAACAAGAAGACTCTGGAATGGAACTATACCAATGAAGGGGGCGTAGACGGTACCTACAGGCTCCTCAAAAACATCATGGGACTCTGGATCATTCAGGAATGTAAAAGAGAGTGGGATCGTAGAGGCGAAGTATACAGCTATGATCAGATGGCGGAAATGGCATCAACGGCTGCACCCTTTAGAGCCTTTATCGATCCGGATCATGACAGTTTCTACAGCCCGGGGGATATGCCCAAAAAGATTCAAGAGTTCTGCAGGGGTACAGGACAGCAGGTTCCCGAAAGCAAAGAACGGATAATAAGGTGCGTATTTGAAAGCCTGGCTATGAAATACCGTTGGTCCTTGGAAAAGCTGGAGGAGATCATAGGTAAGAGGCTGGATGTTCTCCATATCGTGGGAGGAGGCGCCCAGAACAAACTCCTAAATCAGTTAACTGCCAACGCTATTTCCAGGCCGGTCATATGCGGTCCTGTTGAGGCAACCGCTATTGGTAATCTCATGGTTCAAGCCATGGCCTTGGGCGAGGTAGCCAACCTGGGGGAAATACGTGAAGTGGTTAAGGGATCCTTTCCCACGGAAGATTATATGCCTCGGGACACTCAAATATGGGACAGTGCCTATGAGGAATTCCTTAAGTACAATCAGGGATAACCTTATTTTGATGCTACTATAAGACCATATTTCATTTTTATATAAGGGAAACGATTTGTACATTGAGATCACAGGGGTTTGTCACCATAACTCCACAGTCTTTATGCAATTTGGGTTCATACAGTGAAACCCATTAATTGAAGCAATAAGAAAGGGTGGTAAAATGGAAAATATACAGCCAGGCGGAGAGCGAATCTGGTATATACCAGATTGCTACTATCCGGAAAAGACTACCCAGGGACACTATGTAAGTCATGAGGCCATATGTGTTTTGAACACCGGCAAAGAAGACGCCAAGCTGGATATAATCCTATACTTTGAAGACAGGGAGCCAATGAAGGACTTTAAGGCAGAATGCAGGGCAGAGCGTACTAACCATATCCGCCTGGATGAAATAAGGGATGAAAAAGGTAACGGGATCCCCAAAGGGGTGGCATATTCAGTTATGCTTAAGAGCAATGTGCCCGTAATAGTGCAATACAGCCGCCTGGATACCACCCAGGCTGAACTGGGATTAATGACGACTATAGCCTATCCTCTTAGATAGGGAAGGTTGACTTAACATACATTTTTCGCCAGCATAAATCGGGGAGAACACGGTTTTCGTATATTTCAGAAGGAGATAAAATACCATAATATAAAGAAATACATAAGGGCGAGTATCGAAGGTGTAATGATACTGGCCCTTATTAAGTCAGAACTCCCGATTCCTGTATATATTTAAGGAGATAGAATATGAAAAGGATAGGATCAGCAAGGCTATGACAGCCAGCATTGAAGCAATCTGCCAATCGGACCATGACGATAATTCTCTTATGATGTCATCGATGGCTGTGCTGTACTTGGGATTCTTATATAAGCTTGCCAACCCCATGGGTATACAAAAGAACAACAAAAATAGGATCATGTTGAACATCTTTGCCCTAAGATATCCAATCCTGAAGATTATTGGAAGATAGATGGAACTCATGAGGGATACCAGAACAAGGCTTATGGTTATACCTTGTAGGCTAAGAAATTCCACCCTTATAGGAATCTTTATGGCTGATACCAGGAGGGTGGCAACCATATAGGCCAGTACAGCGAGACCTATGTACACAAATATGGATAAGTATTTGGCCAGGACTATTTCCTTTCTTGAAATAGGAAGGCTGTTGAGCATGATATCGGATTTATTCTTATCCTCATACGCGAAGGAGTATTGGATCAAGAGGTAGACCATAGCAGTAGTAGCGGCAACAGGAGTTACTCCCTCCAGGCTTTGAAAGACAAAAACTAAGAAAAAACAGTAGCCCAGGGCAAAGAGCAGGGATTTTTTCTGGACTAATAAGTCCTTAATGATTAGATTGAGCATATTGATTCCCCCTAACTGTATATAGCATGATATCTTCAAGACTGGGTTTATCTATGACTATATTATCCTTGAACAGGTTGCGGGCTTTTACCCTGTCGTCAACCAGGCCTTCAAACCCGAAATTGTTTTTGCGGATGCCTATAAAGGCTTTTTGGGTATGGTCATTCAATAAATCCGTGCCCCCTTTTACAATGCCATAATTATCCAGGATGTCATCCTTAGTGGCAGACAGAATTATTGACCCATCGTGGATAAAGGTTACATAGTCTGCTACCTTATCCAAATCAGAAGTTATATGGGTGGAAAAGAACACGCTTTTATTTTCGTCCTGTATCAAATCACTCAATATGTCCAATAGTTCGCTTCGTACGATGGGATCCAGGCCGGAAGTCGGCTCATCCATAATAAGGAGTTCCGGATCATGGGATAGGGCTACGGCAAGGGAATATTTCATTTTCATTCCTTTTGACAGTTCTTTTATCTTTTTATTTGCAGGAAGTTTAAAGATCTTCATGTATTTATCAAATAGTTTATCGCACCACGATTTGTAGAAAGGAGCTATAATGCACTTCATTTCACGGAGGGTTAATTCTTCGTAGAAATGGTTTTCATCATAGACAAAGCCAATACGATTCTTAATTTCCCTTTCATGCCTGATATGGTCCATACCAAAGATATTAATATGTCCACTCTCTTTTTTTAGTAAATTCATGATAAGCTTTATGGTGGTGCTCTTTCCAGCTCCATTGGGTCCAATAAAGCCCATGATATAGCCCTTAGGAAGTGTGAAGCTTATATCGTCCAGGGCAAAGTTCTTAAAGCTCTTTCGCAGTTTTTTCACTTCCAAAATGTTTTCCATACTTAAACCTCCTTGTACAATTGATGCAGCATCTTACTTAGTTCTTCACAGGAAATATCCAAGGACTTGCCCGCCGAAACTGCTTCCGCAAGTTTTTCTTCTACGATGGCCAAGCCTTTTTTTCTCAATAATTCCCTATTTTGAACAGCAACAAAGGAGCCCTTACCGGGCACCGTTTCAATGAACCCCTCTTTTTCCAACTCTTCATAGGCCCTTTTAGTTGTAATGACGCTTATATGAAGTTCTCTGGCAAGGCCCCGTATAGAGGGTAGGGCACTACCTGCTGCCAGGCGCCCCTTCAGGATCCCTTCCTTCAATTGGTGGACTATCTGCTGGTAAATAGGTTCGTTTGATGAGTTTAATATCAATATTTTCATTAGTGCCTCCACAGTGTCAATACCGTACATATACAATATATACAGTCGCTAGTGGTTTGTCAAGAGTAATTTTAAATGGTCCGATCTGTCGGGTTATGGATATTTTGTAATAAATTTAGCCCATAAAGAGGATATTTTCCCACAGTGTAGAATAGAGGAATAGAATGGGAGAATACTGACAAAATGACTATCTTTCCAAAGATCCGGAAGTGGTTGGGATAGATCAGGGAGGATTAGGGTTTAGTATAGTAGCTGGGAAGGGAGTATTGATATGGAAACCCTGATTACAGAACGGCTTGTATTAAGGCCTTTTAGGAACGAGGATCTGGAAGATTTCTATGAATATGCCAGGAATCCAAATGTGGGCCCAAATGCGGGTTGGAAGCCCCATGAAAGCAAGGAAGAATCACGTGAGATACTTGAAAGGTTTATAGCAGAGGAGGAATCATGGGCTATTATTCACAAGGATACTGATAAGCTTATAGGTTCAATTGGACTACATAATGATGCAAGGCGTAATAATAGCAGGGTTAAAATGCTGGGATATGTTTTGGATGAAGCCTATTGGGGACAGGGTATAATGACGGAAGCTGCGAAAAGGGTGCTTAAATATGCTTTTGAGAATTTAGATCTAAACCTGGTTTCGGTGTATCATTATCCATCTAATAATCGTTCAAAAAGAGTGATAGAAAAATGTGGTTTTCACTATGAGGGTACCCTTAGGAGGGCCAACGAATTATATGATGGCAGTATTCACGACAGCATGTGTTATTCATTGACAAAGGGAGAATACAGAGGATATAGAGACACCACACAGGCCTGTCCAAACTACTAAAGCAGTGCCTGGTACCAGCTGGTCATATATTGGTAATGGTTCTAAAATACCATTCCGTATTTCAAATAAAAGGGGTGTAAAGAATGCTTAACATCTACAAGGAAAGAGACATAAATGATAGCTATGAGCGGGCAAAGGAACTATATGGTTCCTTTGGGGTTGATACGGATAGGGTCATGGAGGATATAAAAAAGATTCCAATCTCTATCCATTGCTGGCAAGGCGATGACGTAGGCGGGTTTGAAGTAGATGCTGACGGTGTTTTGGGTGGGGGAATCTTGGCAACGGGTAATTACCCGGGAAAAGCTCGAAATGCCGAGGAACTTCGCCAGGATTTGGATAAGGCAATGAGCCTTATACCGGGTAAGCATCGAGTGAACCTCCATGCCAGCTACGCAGAGACGGAGGGCAAATTTGTAGAGAGGGATGAGCTCGAACCCCGACACTTTGAAAAATGGATAGCTTGGGCCAAGGAAAAAGGAATAGGGCTTGACTTTAACCCTACCTTCTTCTCCCATAGGATGGCGGACTCAGGTTACACCTTGTCAAGCAAAGATAAAGAGGTTAGGGATTTTTGGATTCGCCACGCTAAACGTTGCAGGGAGATCGGGGCTTATATGGGAAAGGCTCTGGGTACACCCTGTGTTAACAATATATGGATTCCCGATGGCTCCAAGGATTTACCCGCCGATAGGATGGGATACCGGGAAATTCTCAAGGATTCTTTGGATGAAATCCTGGAAGAAAAATACGATAGAAGATATCTACTGGATGCTGTAGAGTGCAAACTCTTTGGAATAGGGTCAGAGGCCTATGTAGTGGGTTCCCACGAATTCTATATGGGCTATGCTCTAACCCGGGGTACCTTGTTGTGCCTGGACGCAGGCCATTTCCACCCAACAGAGACGGTCTCGGATAAGATATCATCCCTATTGACCTATATTGATGAGCTACTCTTACACGTAAGTCGCGGAGTTAGGTGGGATAGCGACCATGTAGTTATACTCAACGATGAAGTGTTTACAATTGCCCAGGAATTAAAGAGATGCAACGCCTTTAATAGGGTTCATTTTGGCCTTGACTTTTTTGATGCCAGCATAAACAGGATTTCGGCCTGGGTAATAGGAACCAGGGCATCTTTAAAAGCTATTATGATGGCATTACTGGAACCCACACACCTATTGAGGGAAGCCGAGGACAATGGTGATCTGGGAAGACGCCTGGCCCTGATGGAGGAGTTTAAGAGCCTGCCCTATAGTGCTATATGGGATAAGTACTGCCTGGACCAAGGTGTAGCGGTAGGGGCAGAATGGCTAAACCGGGTTGATGAGTACGAGAAACAGGTATTGTCCCAAAGAGGATAGGAAGGGAGAAATATATGGATCTGCAGGGATTAAAGGAACTGGCGAGGATTTCACAAGAAGTAGGAAAGCATCCCGATTTCGTGCAAGGTGGAGGTGGGAACACATCCGCCAAGTTGGATGACAGATATATGGCTGTGAAGGCTTCCGGCTATCGGCTGGATCAGGTAACAGAGCAGGACGGTTACGTTATTGTGGATTATCAGAGGGTACGGAACTACTATAACAGTGTGGATCGGAATAGAGATGTGGATTTTGAAAGGGAAAGCGCCGGTTTTATGAAGGAGTGCGTTTTAGAGGAGCACAACCCCAAAAACTTGCGACCATCTATAGAAACAGGATTTCATTCCTTTATGGATAAATATGTTATCCACAGCCACTCGGTGTACGCTAATATATTGTGCTGTTCCAAAGAAGGGGAAAATATAGCGAAAAGAATATTTGGCGATAATTTTAGGGTGCTATGGGTTCCCTATACAAATCCGGGCTTTGATCTGACCATTGAACTCAACAATGCAATCCATCAGTATAAGGTAGAGAAGGGCTATGCACCAAACATAGTCTTTATGGAAAACCATGGACTTATCGTATCGGGGGAGGATGCCCAAGGATGCCTGGAGCTGCACGAAAGGGTTAATGGAGCCATCGTGGATCATTTTAATCTGGGGAATACCTACCCGGAGATCAGAATAGAGGGTATAGGCGAGAAAAAGTATAGGAGTAAAACGGTATATCTGCGAGATACTATCATAAAGATGGATGTAGGACCTGAATTGTTTAGAGAGGTCATCCTCTATCCTGATCAACTGGTCTATCTCGGGGAGAACGTTTCCTTTGAAGGCATGGGGAAGGTGAATGTTGATTCGGATACAGGTGAGGTAGTTTACGTGACAAATGAGGCAGAGGCTATCACCATAGACGAGACTTTTACCGCCTATATATATGTAGTGGATAAGGTTAGGGAATTGGGGCTTACCCTTCAGACCATGACTGAAGAGGGGATTGCCTTTATACGGAATATGGAGGGGGAAAAATACCGCAAGAGCCTGCTAAAGAAAGATTCTTAGCTCTGTTAAGGGAATGGATGGATAAACCCATCCTCTATGCAGCAATTGAGAATCAATGCCAGGTATGGATAATATATCGGTTCAATAGGATGATGGGTAAAAAAAGGGAGCGGTAGGTAACCGCTCCTTTTTGTTGCCTTGTTATTAATCATATTTTTCAAGGTTGTACCTTGATACATTCTGAAATACTTAGGCCTTATTGTTACATCCCAGTACATTTACAATCTTGTGGCGTACGATAGTTCTAATGGCATCCCTGGCTGGACCTAAATACTGTCTTGGGTCAAAGGCCCCAGGATTTTCGGCCATGAACTGTCTGATAGTGCCGGTCATGGCCAGTCTCAGGTCGGAATCTATATTAATCTTACATACTGCCATGGAAGCTGCCTGTCGGAGCATATCTTCAGGAACACCCTTGGCACCGGGCATATTACCGCCGTACTTGTTGACAATCTCTACATACTCCTGGGGGACTGAAGAGGCACCGTGTAAAACTATAGGGAATCCGGGAAGCCTCTTGCCGATCTCTTCAAGGATATCGAAGCGAAGCTTTGCTTCACCTTTGAATTTAAAGGCACCATGGCTGGTTCCTATGGCGATTGCCAGGGAGTCCACCCCTGTCCTTTCAACAAATTCCTCTACCTCATCCGGATTTGTAAAGCTTGCATCCTCTTCAGATACGTTTACAGCATCCTCGATACCGGCAAGCCTGCCCAGCTCGCCCTCTACCACTACACCGTGATCATGAGCATAATCCACTACCTGCTTGGTGAGCTTGATATTCTCTTCAAAGGGGAGGTGGGAACCATCAATCATAACTGATGTGAATCCACCATCTATACAGGATTTACACAGTTCAAAGGTATCACCATGATCCAAATGCAGGGCAATGGGCAGATCTGTTTCTTCAAGGGCTGCTTCAACCAACTTGACCAGATAGGTATGGTTGGCATATTTTCTCGCACCGGCGGAAACCTGAAGGATTAGAGGTGCATTTTCCGCTTTGGCAGCTTCTGTGATGCCCTGAATAATCTCCATGTTATTGACATTGAAGGCTCCGATGGCGTATCCGCCCTCATAAGCTTTTTTAAACATTTCTGTAGTTGTAACTAATGGCATATATATTCACTCCTTAAAAATTAATATGTATAGACTCAGCTACTAAAGCCATTCTATCAAATCCAGTAGAAAAATCAAGAATTAGTCTCAAAATTATGAAAAATCCCGCGGACTTTGTTCCAGTCCCGCGGGATCGGTTGGTTTTATCTTTCAAGTGTGGCAGCTACCAGCATCTCTTCCATCCTTTGAATCAGCATCTCGGCCGCCAGGTAAACGTTGCCGCATCCCGTGGTAAGAACCACGTCGCCACTTCGGGTGTTGACTGCAAGGAAATCCACAACATCATCAAATGTTGGAAGATACCTACAGGGCTGCCCCGTAGCCTTTATAGCCTTTACCAGGTCGAGAGCATGTATCAGGCCGGTATCCTTTTCCCTGCCGCCCATTATATCGGTGATTATGACCTCATCAGCCCCGTGGAAGGAATCCACAAAGTCGTCAAAGAGCAGTTTGGTACGGGAAAATGTATAGGGTTGGAAGACACACCACAACTTTTTATGGGGGTAGCTCTGGGCCGCCTCCAGGGTGGCCTTTATTTCCGTAGGATGATGTCCATAGTCATCAATAACCGTAACACCCTCAACTACGCCCTTTATCTCAAACCTTCTGTGAGTTCCCGTGTAGGATGCCAGGCCGTGCTTTATTGTTTCAAGGGAAATTCCTGATGCCCAAGCCGTTGCAATTGCCGCCAGGGCATTATAAACATTGTGTTTGCCCGGCACGTTTAGGATAAATCTGCCCATGTCCTGGCCTTTATATACGGCCCTAAAGGATGTATGGTCATTGGAATTATAGTTGATATCCCTTGCTACCCAATCGGCTTTACTTTCGATACCAAAGCTGATGGTTCTATTATCGATCTCGTCAAGGAGCCTCTTAACCATGGGATCGTCATAACAGCCTATAACGAATCCCCGGCTTGGAACCAGGCTGGTAAACTCCATAAAGGTATGGTAGATCTCTTCCATATCCTTAAAATAATCCAGGTGATCGTTATCGATATTTAGAATAACCGCTATATAAGGGCTCATCTCCAGAAAACTACCTGAAAACTCGCAGGCCTCCACAAGAAAGTGTGGACTGTTGCCTATTCTGACATTGCCTCCGATTGCATCAAGCTTGCCTCCGACAAAGATAGTGGGATCTAATCGCGCATCAACCATTATATGGGATAACATGGAAGTAGCCGTGGTTTTTCCGTGGGTACCGGCAACACCTATAGCATTAGGAAAGTCCTTCATGATCTGTCCCATAAGAACAGCCCTGTTCATTAAGGGAATATTTCTCTTCTCCGCCTCTAAGATTTCAGGGTTCTCTCCGCAGGTGACAATGGCAGATGTATATACAACAAGGTCTGCACCTATAACCTTG
>LSQX01285740.1_pt1 | contig 50351 bp, 40 predicted proteins | sample 654561 | NCBI WGS metagenome assembly LSQX01 (sample SAMN04489861, study PRJNA283612) | anaerobic digester metagenome | isolation source: 4 biogas reactors fed with cattle manure at either 37C or 55C with and... | place: Denmark: Kongens Lyngby | collected 2014
ATATATAAAAAATAAAAAAATCATACTATTTCCAAAAGGATCTGTTTTTTATATTATATATCTAATGATATCATTTATTTCTATACTAAACTCAGAATCCAGAGTGCACTCCGGATGGGAGCTTCAAAAAATGCTATTAATGTATTTATTTTTTTTAACTCTTTATAATTATATAGTTTTTAGTAAAAACATAGATATAATTTTAAAATCACTATGCTTTTTAATAATCATAAACTTTATAATAATATTAAATCAAAAATACATCACTGGGTACTACCAACCTTCTGGTTTGTTTGCGCATAGAAACTCAACATCTATGTTTATAAATCTCATAGCTCCCATATTTTTGTCCCTTCTTCTAAATCTGAAAATAAAAAACTTAAGTTTCTATTATTATTTAATTATATATGCTTTATGTACTATCACTGTAATTTTCGCTTTGTCTCGTGGAGCTATCTTTTTCTTTCCTATAGCAGCGGCAATTGTTGCTTCCTTTTCAATCGCTTCAAAAGTTACAAATCGGAAAATCCAAGTCATTGCTTTGTTTTTAGTACTTGCTATTTTGGGTACACTAAAATCAGCTCCAATGGTGGTTGAGCGTTTTGAAAGAGCATCAGAACGTTCAGGAGAAACCAGAGTTAGACTTGCTAAAATCGCTGTTCGAATGGCAAATGATAAGTTTTTTGGTATTGGCCTAAATAATTGGGGTATAAAAGTTAATCCACCCTTTACCTACTCTGAAGGATTAAGATCTCTGGAAGATGAAGAGTATAAAGACGGAATTGTGGAAACCACCTATCTATTAGTTGCTGCTGAATGTGGATGGATTGGGTTTACCTCTCTTCTGTTCTGGTTTGGATATTATTTGTTTCAAAATGTCCTCAATATTCGAAGATATAAAAACACACTCTCAGAGTATCTGCCTATTGGAATCCTGGCGGGTCTTATTGCTGTTTTTGGTCAGTCAACTTTAGAATGGGTTTTAAAGCAAAGGCCAAATTTTTACGAACTTATGCTTATTTTTGCAATCATAGCCGCAATGGCGAAACTCTATGAAAATCATAAAAAAATAACCCAATTATGAAAATAGTATCTGTCTATCTTTTCATTGATGCTCTTGGATGGGAGATCGTTCAAAATAATAATTTTTGCAAATCAGATCTTCCTTTTCGTTATCCCGTAAAAATGCAGTTCGGCTACTCCTCTACAGCTATACCAACTATTCTTTCAGGCGAATACCCAAATAAACACAACCACTTTTCTTTTTTCTATTATGATCCAATCAATTCTCCTTTTAAAGCTTTTAAGTTTGTTAAATACTTTTTTGGAGCTGGTTTACATCCTAACTGCCTCTTAAATAGGGGAAGAGTACGCGGTTATCTTTCTAAACTCTTTGCCTGGATTAAAGGTTATACAGGCTATTTTCAACTCTACCAGGTTCCCTATGAAAAGCTACCTTACTTAAACTACTGCGAAAAAAAAGATATTTTTGCAAAAAAAGGTCTTTCTCCCTTAAAGAATCTCAAAGATTTTTTAGGGGAGTCAGGCATTCGTTTTCTTATTTCGGACTGGAGAAAACCAGAGTCTTATAATTTAGCAGAAGCTGAAAAAGCTTTGCTAAATAGGGAAGTTGATTTTGCCTTTATCTACACCGCCCAACTAGATGCGTTTCTTCATGACAATGTCTTAAACCCAAAAGCAGTTTCTGAACGCCTCTCGCTTTACGAGGCTCGCCTGAAATCTTTTTTTAAACGTTTAAAAGAAAAAGAAATATCTATAAAATTTACCATCATCTCAGATCATGGCATGACTCCATTAAAGGGAACAGTGGATTTAATGAAGCGCATTGATGAGCTAGAGCTTAAGTTTGCCAAAGACTATGTGGCTGTTTATGATTCCACTATGGCCAGATTCTGGTACTTAGATTCGAAGGCTAAAGAAAAGATTCGAAACAGACTTTCTAATCCAGACTGTAGGGGCACCTTTTTAACGGAAGAAGAAAAAGCTCACTATGGCATTAACTTTGCAGCCCAGAAATTTGGAGAAGATATTTTTTTAATGCATACTGGTGTGCAGATAGCCCCTTGTGACTTAGGTCAAAAGCCACTTAATGGGATGCATGGGTTCAGCCCTGAGGACAAAGACTCTTATGCTTGCTTTCTCTCAACCCATGCGCCAAACTTCATTCCGAAAGAAATAAAAGATTTCTTCCATCTTATGAAAAATGATATAAATTCCTTAAAATTAAATTTTTATGACTTCTAAAAAATATACATATCTTCCATCCACCATTATATCTTATAACCCTAATATATTTATATGTTATTTTGAAGATTATATAAAAAATAAAAAATTATTTGAATTTTGGGTTAAAAATCAAAAATTAAAATTAACATATGTTATCTTTATGTTTGGGTGGCATTATGAGAGCGCTGAGAGAATTGATCAGCTAAAAAAAGATTTAAACTCTATCCGATCTACTCTTCCAGAGATAAATATTATATTTTTAGCTAATTCAAATCTAGAGAAAAAAAATATAGAAAACATCGGAGAAAGAGTCGTTTTTTGTAATAAAAATGTATTTTTAAAAGAATGTCGATACAAAGTATCATCTCAAAAGAAAATATATGATGCTATTTACATAGCTAGAATAACACCTTTTAAACGTCATCATTTGGCTTTAAAAATACCTAATTTGCTTCTCATAGGATCTTATTCTGAAAAAGAAAAAAAATATGCCGAAAATACGATTTTAAAGTTTGAGAAAGAAATTAAATATATAAGAAAAGTTAAAGGTGTCTTCATATACCGTTATATTAATCAAGCTAAAGTTGGTCTGGCTCTTTCTGACGAGGAAGGCGCAATGTATGCAGCAATTGAGTACGGATTATGTGGCATCCCTCTGGTTACCACGCGAAATAAAGGTGGTAGAGAATTCTCTCTCTCTCCCGAATATGTGCATGTTCTGGAAACTGATATCCCCACAGCCGAAAATGTTGCCTCTGCTGTGGACCTAACAATAGAAAAAAAGTTTTCACCTGAGAGAGTTCGTGCTGCAACCATACAGATCGCAGAACAACATAGAGAACGCTTTAGAAAATTAATAAAAAATCTATTTGATGAATCAGGATCATATGGCTTAAGAAAGTTTAAAAAATCTATCATATTCCCTCATAAATTCGGTCTCCGCAAACGAGTTAGCCCTATTTTTAAATATTTTAAAGGCATGAAGATAAAAACATAAAAGCACAATAGATTTTAATCCATAAAATGCCTAAAATTAATATAATAATTCGATCGAGAAATGATTTTAATTATATTAAGAAAACCTTAAATAATATTCTATATCAAAAAAAAATTGACTTTGAAATTCTAAGTTTCGATAATGCTTCGACTGATGGAACTAAAGAAATCATTTCCCAATATGAGAATATTCGCTCCTTGCCCATTTTAGAAGGAGATTATATCCCAGGTAAAGCTCTGAATTANNGAATTATGCATTCAAGCAATGTTCTGCAGAGATCATTGTTTTCAATAATAGTGACTCTATTCCAGTAAATGAATTTTGGCTGGAAAATCTGATCGCTCCTCTTTTGACGGGCGAGGCACAGGCAACTTATGCTCGACAGCTTCCCAGATCTGATGCATTTCCATGGGTGAAACGAGATTACGCAAGAGCTTTTTCTGACAAGCCTCTTTCAGATACGTTTTTTTCACTGGTAAGTGCAGCGACCACCAGAGAGGTTCTTGAACGTTTTCCTTTTGATTCACAAATCTCATATTCTGAAGATGTTTACTGGGCGAAAACCTTAAGAGACAGCGGCCTCAAAATAGCCTACACTCCGAACTCAATTGTTGAGCATTCTCATAACTATACAATTGAACAAGTTAGAAAGAGGTTTTATGGGGAAGGTTATGCTGATGGAGAAATTTGGAAAAAACGTCAATCTTATTCAGCCTACATTAAAGGAGTAGTCGGAGGAATGCTACGAGACTTTTTATGGCTTTTAAAAACCAATCAGGCCACTCAGCTTTTTCCCTGTTCAAGATATCGACTAGTCCAGAAAAGTTCGTATAGAAAAGGTCTAAAAAGTTATTTCAAAGAAAACCAGATATGAGGATACTAAACATCATACGCCGTTTGGCCTTTGATGAGTGGGGAGGAACAGAGGCGACTGTATGGAATTCCTCTAAAAAATTTAAAGAATTAGGAAACGAAATAGAAATTTTAGCGACCACAGCTCTCTGCAAAATAAAAAGAGAAACTAGAGACGCTCTGGAGATTCGTAGGTTTAATTACTTTTACCCGCACTTTTTCCTTTCACAAAAAAATTCACTAGCCCTCGATAAAAAAGGCGGCAGTCCTTTTTCATTATCTCTCTATCGATATCTAAAAAGAACAAACTGTGACCTCATACACTCACATGCACTGGGACGTTTGGCGAAAGTAGCCCTTAAGGCAGCTCAGGTAAAGAATGTCCCTCTTATACTCTCCTTTCATGGTGGAAACTATGATGTTCCTCCATCAGAGTTAGAGGAGATGCTCAAGCCCCTTAAAGGAAGCATTGGGTATGGTAAGCTCATTGAATGGATATGCGGTCTTGAAAAAGATGTTGTGGAGCAGGCCGATGGAGTGGTATGTGTTGGGAAAAATGAATTAGATTTGTTCCAAAAAAAATTTCCTAAGAAAAAAGCTGCCTATATTCCCAATGGTGTTGATACATCTTTGTTTAACCACATACCACAAACTAGTTTTAGAGAGGCTTACAGCATTCCCAAAAACAAGAAACTGCTCCTTTGCGTTTCACGTATAGACTATCAGAAAAATCAGCGTGTTCTTGTCGAATTAATTAAAAATCTGGTTACATCTGGAGAAGACGTACATTGTGCAATTATTGGTTTTATTACATCCTTTACCTACTTTGAAAAACTAAAAAAAGATATCTCTCAGTGGGAGCTGGAAAACCGATTCACTCTGATAGAAGGGCTCCCTCCACAATCTGAGCTTCTTATAGCAGCTTACAAGGAAGCGGATATTTTTGTGTTGCCTAGTATCCACGAACCTTTTGGAATCGTTGTTCTCGAGGCTTGGAGCGCCAAGTTGCCTATTATAGCCTCCGCTGTAGGAGGACTAAAAACGCTTATTCGTAATGGAGAGAATGGTTTTCTTTTTGATACCTCTAACCCAAAGTCAATGACTTCAGCTTATTTTAATGCCTTATTTAAAAAAAATCAGCTTATAGAACATGCTTTTAGAGAGGTTGTTAACGATTATTCTTGGGATATGATGGCTGCTCGACAACTTCAATTTTATGAAGAAGTGATACATGAATTCAAAAAGAAATAAAATATTATTTATCTCTCAGTATGCTGGTTTTGTTGGTGGCCTGGAGCGTTATATTTATAACGTTGCGTCGTTATTGAAGGAAAATGAATATCGAGTTTATTCGTTATATCTTCAAGAGGCTCAAGAGAAAGAGAAATTTCTTTCTATTTTTGATCAGAACTGGACTTTCAAAGAGATTGAAGAAATTTCTGAAAAGGATTTTGATTTCACAACTATCCATAAAATATCTCATCCGATTATATTAAAAAAAATTTTAGATCGTTTTTCTCCTACCCTTTTCGTACATGATCATGACTATTACTGTCCTAAAGGTTTTAAATATTACCCATACAAACGGATAAACTGCCATCGCTACTATTCCCGTTTTTTTTGTGCAGTTTGCTCCTCCCTAGTCCCTCCAAGACATATGACTCATGGTCTTAAACACGCTCTTCGAAAAAACTTCATTGAATCAGAAAAACTTTTTAGACAAGCTATAACTTGTAAATCTTTTGTAGTTCTTTCTGAATTTATGAAATGGAATTTATTAAATAATGGTGTTTCTAAAGAGAAAATAAAAATCATTCATCCATTTATAAATCCACCTTTGCTTGAAAAAAAGGAAAATCATGATGAAAGTCCTTCTCAAATAGTATTTGCAGGGCAACAAGTTATGTCCAAAGGGACACCTTTATTTCTAAAAGCGCTCTCTAAACTAAGTTCTCCTGCAGTTGTCTCTATTCTAGGGTCAGGCTCTCGACTTGAAGATTTCAAACAACTGGCAAAACAGATGAATCTGGAAGATCGGGTGACTTTTAAAGGCTGGGTGCAGAACCCATTGGAGGTATTCATGAATTCCAGCATTGCTGTTTTTCCATCTCTTTGGCAAGAGCCCTTTGGCCTCACTGGTATTGAAGCTATGAGTTGCGGCATTCCTGTTGTAGGTTTTGATGTAGGAGGGGTTTCAGAGTGGCTTAAAAATGGGTATAATGGTATTCTCGTTCCAGAACGAGATACTACAGCAATGGCAGGCGCTATCGATCAGTTGCTTAATGACAAAGAACTCCGAAAATCTTTGGGAAAGAATGCCCGACTGAGCGTTGAAAAAAATTACTGTAAGCAAAAATTTTTGAATCAGTTTAAAAATCTTTTATGAACATTTTGGTCAGTTGCATGGGGTACGATGGAGGTAAGTCCGGCATTTCTATCTATATGCAAAATGTTGTGGCTAATTTGAAAGATAGCCCACATTCTATTACTCTGGTTCTGGAGTATGATAGCGTTGAGAATTTTAAAGATTTTAAAAAAATAGTTGTTTCAAAATTTTTTTCAAAATCTTTTATGGGAATGCTTTGGCATTTTTTGATACTTCCTTTTTTTACGTTAACTAAAAAATACGATTGTGTTTTAATCCTTGCCGCCAGCAGACGCTACCTAGCCTTTAGCACGATTCCTCAAATTGGCGTTATTCATGATCTATCTCCCTACCATATCGATGGAAAATATGATCCTATTCGTATGTTCTATCTTAAAAAGTTACAACCCTGGCTTGGCAAGAGATTAGATGAACTCATTGCGATCAGTCAGTCTACAAAAAATGATATTATTCAGTACTGGCAAGTTCCGTCCGAGAAAATCACTCTAAACTATAATGGTTTAACAAAACTTCCTCTACCAGACGACCGTATCCAAGAACGATTGAATTTGGAGAATTATATTCTCTACGTATCTCGGATTGAGCATCCGGGGAAAAATCATTTAGGTCTTATTAAAGCTTATGAGTTATTGCCTTTATCTATTCGAAGTAGATATAAACTTGTGCTTGCGGGCTCTGAATGGAAGGGAGCCAAGCCAGTTAAGGACTATGCAAATCAGTCTCCAGATGTCGAGCAAATACTTTTCACTGGTTTCGTAACTCACGAGGAACTGGCAAGCCTGTATAAACATGCTTCCTTGTTCGTATTTCCTTCTTTTTCGGAAGGTTTTGGTCTTCCCCTACTTGAAGCCATGAGTCAGTCAATCCCTTGTGCCTGTGCGAACACAACCTCTTTAGCAGAAATAGGAGGAGATGCAGTTTTATTGTTTGATCCCAATTCTATTGAAGAAATAGAAAAAGCTATTGAACAACTATTGATTGATCAAGCTTTTGCTCGTCAATTAACCTCAAAAGGAGTAGCGCGCTCTAAAGCTTTTTGCTGGGAAAAACATACCGAAATACTTTTAGAACTCTGTGATAAAAATTTGACTCGCTCTAATATTTTAAAACAATTTTAATTATTTTAATCCCATCAGTTAGGTATCGTTTAAACAGTCTTTTGGGCTCAGCACAAATCCTATATAACCACTCCAACCCAGCCTTTTGCATCCAGCGAGGCGCTCTTCTAACGCTTCCTGCTTCAAAGTCAAGGCTAGCCCCTATTGCCAGACTTACTGGAACGTTCAACTCTTTCTTATACCTATAAATAAACTTTTCCTGCTTTGGACAGCCCAGACCAACTGCCAAAATATCCGGAGAGGCGCTTTGTACCATATCAATAATGCGATTAATCTCTGCAGAATCTTTCTCAAAACCAAAGGGCGGTGAGTAGGTACCAACAACCTTCAATCCCGGGTATTTTTCTTTCAATTTTTCTGCTGCCGTTTTGGCAACCTCTTCCAGCCCCCCTAAAAAAAATATTGTGAAATTTTCATGGGCAGCTAATTTGCAAACTTTCGGAAATAAATCTGACCCGGATATTTTTTCTTTTATAGGATTTCTTTTTAGTTTAGAAAGCCATATTAAAGGTAAGCCATCCGTCAATATTAGGTCTGCATTCTGATAGACTTCTCTGAACTCTTCATCTGCATCCAGTATTACTATGTGATTAATATTGGGCGTCACAACGTAACTTGGAGTTCGTTTCTCTACCAAAGCCTTGATTTCGTGAAGAGCTTCCTCAAACGTAACGTTATCAACTTCTGTATTTAAAAATTTTATTCTTTCCATTGAATAGTAATTGCTGGAGACACTATTCCATATACTCTAAAATATCAAGGTATAGCACCATACCCCTTTAGATATCTTATATCTTGGACGGGCTTGCGGTTCTTAATTTTTTCTGAGGGCTCCCAGGGTGAACTCAAGAGCCACCCTGTTACAGCCATGGCTGGGCCAATTGTCTCGAATACCGTATATTCGCTAGCAGCCACACTGTAGGACTCTATATTTCCAAAGCGCCTCCAGATGGGCCATAGTTTGCCCAGCTCGGAGCTAAATTCCTCCACAGTTAGATTTGTAGAGTCCAATACAGACTCGGTGAAAAATAGCTTTGGTTCAGGAAAGAACTTTCTATCTGCTCTGCTGTCATAAAACAAAGCGTGAGCAAGCTTCACTGAGTCGCGCGGTATTCCAAAAGTGTTTCTATAGGGGGTAATCCCTAAAACATACTCAGGAATATTGTCCGTATGAGATTGCAAGTCTAAAAACTTTACAGGATAATTAACACCTAAACCTGAGGTCATAGTCTGTCCAAACGGATTTGCTCCATTGTGCCAGTCATTACAAAGGTAAACAGCATCTCTATATATTTTCTGACCTGTCAACTCATAGGCCGCTATAAAATGGAAAGAGTTACGAAGTGGATGAAAATTCCCCCAGGACATGTGGGAGACATAGCCGTGGTCTGCAGGATACCATGGAATTCGGTATGGGTAGCTGTTGTCCAGCCAGTTTAATCTCTCTGCAGCAACTTTTAAGACTCTCTCTTTATAGGTCTGGTGCAACTTTTTCAACCAATCCTCCTCTTCCGCTCCATACAGCAAAAATTCACTGTAGAAGAGTACAGTATTCCTCCAAGAAATATCTGCTATGTTTTTTTCAATCTCTTTTTCTCTCTTCTTAATTTCTTCTAAGTAACCTTTTTCTGAGGTCAGCAAATAGAGGTTGAAAGCTGCTTTGAAGAGAAACTCTGACGGGACAGTCGGTGCCTCCTTATAGTGGTATGGGACTTTTTTTATGACTTTTTTTCCATCAACCTGTTCTTCTACCGGATAGAGGTAGGTAGCCTCAAAGCGGTTGGCGGGGTTTATGGCAAACTCATAAGCTGCCAGTGCGGATTTTAAGTAGAGATCGCTTAAATCTTTCTGTTCAGCTTTTTTAAAAGCAAGGGCAAGCATGGATGCGTATGCCGCATATTGCAGTGAGCTCTCTCTGGTAGCCGCAGAGAGGTAGTAGCGCTGTGTATCTGTACCAGGGTCCCAGTTGCCAGGATGACTGGTTGCCTCAATCCACCCTCCCGTTGCTCCGGTATCTAACTGAGCTTTCCGCCACACTTCTATCCCCCAGGCAGCCTCGTTGAGAATATCGGGGATTCCATCTCCAGATTCAGGGATATTTAGCTGGCCATCCACGAAGTTCTGAGGGCGCATTAAGTAAACTGCCAGAAGGTTATTAACAACTTCATAGTGATAGGGGCGGCGATCGTAATCTGCAGCATCATGCCAGCCTCCACTTACACCTTCAACCACTTCGTCTGTTTGAATTGCATCTATCAGCTTAAAATGGTGCGCTGCAACGGATTGACCCTCTTCGTCAAAGAACCCGTAATCCCTTTCGGGGTTAGCTGCATAGTGTCTATCATTTGGAGGAAAGTTGGCCTTGTAGGTAAGCGTATGGCATTTTCCTGCATGCCATTCTGTGTAGGGGCTTTCTTTGGCAATACCACACCGTTTGTGGAAAAGCCCCTTTGCATGAGTATAAAAAGACTCTCCAATCGCATCATCTCCTATTGTAAATGTGTAGGAGCGTCCCACGGTGGGAACCTGAAAATAATACTCACCTTCATTGTTAAAATTCGAAAAATTGAGTTCATAAACATCTTCTCCAGTAAATGAAGCCCCCGATTTATATATTGGATCAGCTATTCTGGGAGAGATGATCCCTCTATAGACAGTTTTGCCACTTTCTTTTTCACAGAGAGAAAAAAGTTTTTTATCCAGATGAGAAAAATTTAAAGCTTCCAAAGTCCCCAACCATGAGCCGAGATAAGCATATTTTCTTCCAGCACTGGTTGAATATCCAAGCTGGTTCACTTTGATAGCAGCACTAATATTCTCGCCTTCGTCGAAATAAAATTTGATACTCTCACCTAAAGAGTTTTCAAGGGTGTACTCTGTTCCGCTTTTAAGTGGAGAGAGGAGGCGCAAAAAAGCATAGTGGGCAACCTGGGCATTCCGTGTGAGATGCTCTTCACCCGTTTTAAAATTAGGCACTCCCAGTTGGCCTATAGGGTTAATCCAATAGCCTGAGGTTAGTATCCCAATATCGGGCGAGAGCTTAAAACCTTCCAGATTATTGTACGCAGCCGCAATCTTGGGACGATATTTAAGAATAATTTCGGCCATCTGAGTGTTATAAAACATATTTTTAGACCACTCAGGAATGTTAGCAGTTTCGCTTTCCACCCCCCTCATAAACCCGCCACACTCCTCAACAAATCTTCCCGTTAAAAAATCAGTGTAGTCGCCGATTAAACAAATGGTCTGGTTGTCAATAACTTCTATTTTCAGGAAACCACGAATAGACGTTTTTATTTTTTGATCTGGTTTAAAAGTACCACTCTCATATTTAACAGCACTCACTGCGGCACTGATAACATCTTTCATCCCGGCTCTGGGAGAAATATCATGCTTTTCGATGAATTTTTTGGCTTGAGTTGCTCTTTGACCCAACTTCGTCAGCTGAGAATCGAAAAGCAACAACACCAATGCTGCCAAGCCGAGAATTACTAAGGATACATTTAATATGGTTTTCTTTTGCACAGCCATAATTTCAATCTCCCGATAATATAAAGGAAACTCTGACGTCAAGTATACGAAAAAAAATTCATCAGTCAACTATTCTCTTGATTGACAGGTAGTTTTATGTTACTGATCTGTCTGTCTGATAAGGATTCATGCTGCTTTAAAGTCTGTGGGGCATGAAAGAGTGAGATGATGCAACTGCGATTTTTTTTAGGAGGTGTCCCCTTTGGATGCAACAATATAGGCGATGAGGCTATTCTGGCCGGAGTCGTCTGTATTTTACGACGCACCTTCAAAAATCCTGAAATTACAGTCAGTACCGGAGAAACTGAAAAGACCGCTTCCTTGCTGGGAGTCAATACGGTTCCGCTATATGGTTTTAAAAAAGAACATCCTCTCTCGGAACTTCCAAATGCTTTAAAAGAACAGGATGTTTTTATCTGGGCAGGTGCAACAGGCTTGTCTGACTACCCCATTTTAGCAACTCAAATATTGAGTATTGCTCAAAAGGAGGCGTTGCAGACAGTTATTTGGGGCGTTGGGATGGATTCCACCTTCAATCCGGCTTTTTTTAAGTTGAGTGGCAAAAAACTTTTTTTCTGTAACCTGCTTAAAAAAGCTACTGCCAATTTTGTAGACGTTCCTGGGAGAATAGAAAGGTATCTGGTCAAAGACATACGCAGGCGTATTGCTGCTGCATTGTCTAAAGCTGACCTCCTTGTATGCAGAGACCCAGAGTCACGCGAAGAACTCCTGCAGTGCTCCCCTGCGCTTCCCATAACCGTGGGTGCAGACTCTGCACTTATCTTTGATCAGCCAGATACTGCAAGCATCAGTCATCTGCCAAAAACAGTTCTGGAAGCATTGTCGGAAAACTGTGAAAAAGTGGGCGTCTGCATCTCCTCTCAAAGAAGCATCCAGAACATGGATTCTTTGGTTGGCACATTGGATTCAATCGTTTCTCCTCCTTCGCGGCGCATATTCTTCATTCCCATGAATCCCAAAACAGACTACGAGCTGATGAGAAAACTCCATGCCCAAATGACGAATCGCAATAAGTGTTTCCTTTTAGACGGGTGTGAAGAGCCGCAACAGGTGCTGACCGTGGTCTCTCAATGCTCTGTGGTTATCTCCAGCAGGCTCCACCTTCTGATACTTTCGGCCAATGTAAAAACTCCTATTATAGGAATCTCCAGAGGAAGTAAGATAGATAACTTTTTGGGACAATTTGGATTAAGAAGTGCAGGTGATGTCTATGACTGCGATTTTGATTTCATTCTGGCAGAGACAGACCGTCTCATCTCCAATCCCAAGCCTTACCAGGAAAAGAGAGCGCAGGTCTACAGTCAACTCCTGGAGCGGCTCGCAGCAGCAGAGTCACTCTTGTTTAACAAACTCACCTCTGTTTGACAGAGGCTATGCATCGGGCCAAAGTCTTGCAGCTTCCTCCCTGAGCTTATACTTCATCACCTTACCGCTTGCAGTCAGAGGGTACTCATCCACAAAAGCAATGTATTTTGGTATTTTGCACCAGGCAATTTTTCCACGGCAATAATCAGCAACGTCTTCTTCTTTTATACTTGATCCTGGTTTTGGGATAATGAAAGCTCCAGGCTGCTCACCATACTTTCTGCTGGGAACACCTATCACCTGCACATCCAGAACACCGTCCATATGGTGAATAAAATCCTCCAATTCTTTTGGATATATATTCTCTCCACCGCGGATAATCATATCTTTGAGTCTCCCAGTAATAGAGAAATACCCCTCTTCATCCATGACCCCAATATCTCCAGAGTGTAGCCAGCCATCTTTATCGATCACTCTGGCCGTTTCTTCGGGCATTTTATAGTAGCCTTTCATCGTATTGTAGCCACGAGAGCATATTTCCCCGGGCTGATTGGGTGGGCAGATTTCACCAGTTTCCGGATCCATTATAACAACCTCCATACCAGGCATCGCCTTGCCGATCGTTGAGCATTTTCTTTTCAGATCGGTTTCGTCATAACGGGTCTGAGTTGTTACGGGTGAAGCCTCGGTCAAACCATAGCAAATGGTTATTTCCCGCATTTTCAGCCTCTCCACCACTTCATGCATGGTTTTGATGGGGCAAGGGGAACCGGCCATAATGCCTGTACGGAGGGTTGAGAAATCAAACTTTTCAAAAAGTGGATGATCCAGTATGGCAATAAACATTGTCGGCACACCATAAAGAGCTGTACACCTGGCCATTTCGATAGACATCATCACGGTAACCGGATCAAACCTTTCCACAAATACCATTGCTGCTCCGTGATTCACGCAAGCCATCACTCCCAACACACATCCAAAACAGTGAAAAAGAGGGACAGGCAGACAGACACGATCCTCTGTGCCCAGGTTTTGATTGTGGCCGATCCAAAAACCGTTATTGCCGATGTTAAAGTGTGACAACTGCACTCCTTTTGGGAACCCGGTAGTTCCCGAAGTGTATTGCATATTGACGACATCATGGCAGGAAACCTGACTTTCACGCTCTTTGTACTCCTCATCAGAAACCAAAACACTAATGGATTGGAGCTCATTGAGGGAATACATCCCTCGATGCTTTTCCGCGCCCAGAAAAAACACACGCTTGAGAGAGGGATATCTGGAAGATTTTAAGTTTCCGCGAGGGCACTCTTTCAGCTCGGGCACCAGTTGATAGACCATCTGCACATAGTCCACATCCCGAAACCCATCGATTAAAAAAAGATTTTCACACTCTGACTGTCGAAGCACATAGTCCAATTCGCTGTCACGATAGTTGGTATTGATGGTTAGTAGAACAGCTCCGATTCTGGCTGTTGCAAACATCAAGGAAACCCAGTCTGGCACATTGGTAGCCCAAACAGCGACTTTTTCATTCTTTTTAACCCCCAGCGCCAGCATTCCCTTGGCCAGACGGTCAACACGTTCAGAAAACTCCCGCCAGGTCCAGCTCATCTGTCGGTCTGGATACATTATTGCCGGATTATCGGGACAGCGCTCCAGGTTATTGCTCAGCAGCCTACCTAATGTCCAAGGGCGAGTAACCGGCACGCCGTCGTACATTTCAGTTGTTTTTTCTGCCATCTCAATCATTTTTAAAATGGAGTGAAAACGGTGGCTACAATCTCTGCGGTATCAGAACCGACTGCTCTTAAGGAATGTGGCAAAAGGGAATTGTAATAAACAGAGTCTCCCGGCTCTAAAACCTGGACTTTATTGCCACACCTCAACTCAAGGCTTCCCTGAACCACATATATAAATTCCTCTCCTTCATGGGAAGATAGCGGCATCTCATTGGGGCCCACAACTACATAAAAGGGTTCCATGTGACGATCTGGTTTCCCCTGCCCCAGGGAATAGTATTCATAGGGGTTAGCATTTGAGCCGATATTTTGCCGACGGTTTATTCGCTTTGTTTTTAGGACAACCAGAGGGTCTTCCTTAAACTGATCATCCATGAAAGAGCCGAGCCTAAGCCCCAAAGCTCTGGCCAGCTTAATCAATACCCCGATAGCCGGGTATACATCGCCACTTTCAATCGCCTGAAGTACCTGAGTTTTGATTCCGGCAGCTTCAGCCAATGCCTCTATAGACAAATCTTTTCTTTGTCGGAAAGATTCTATGCGTTTTCCTACACTCATACGCGCTTAGCCAAGCATAATTGTATTTTCGCATCTCGCAACTTTTTTTTATTAGCGGCAAGAAAAAGCAAAACTATCCCTGTGATATTAAAATCAAAAGATGCAGTAGCCAGAGCTCAAAACTAACCAATTCGGAAAAGCATTTCTCCGGCACGTGGAACGAGCAGAACTCCTTCATCCTCTCGCCCTGCATACTCCTGGACTGACAACGAAGCTGGATCTCTGTAACCAAGATTCAGTTCTTTGCAAACTGCCTCAGGTATCTGGCTGGCCAGGGTAACTCGAGCCCTTGGGGTCTCCAAACCAGATTCCAAATCATAGGTCCCACCACCATAAACATGTGTGCAATGAGCCAGAACCCCCCAGGGAATCTGCTTATACTTCTCCCACTGTTTTAGAAAAAAATCGCGACAATGGTAGCCTGTACTGCGAATCAACTCCCCGTGGGTGTCAGAAATTTTAGATAAATGTGGCGCATAGATAATGAGTTCTCCACCATCAGCCAGTATTGGCTCCAGCTTATACATACACTTGCCTGCAACCCAAAGTTCATCGTACATTTCCGGGGCGCAGGAAAGGATTGTATGGAAAGGTTTCGGCTTAAAGCTGACATGGAATTTTTCAGCTAACGGCCATGCCGCTTCCCACGCTTCCTCAGGCGTACCGGCTGATACAGCGGCTAAATCCCCTTCATGGTTTGTCACCATACAAAAGCAGCGTTTTGGCATTTGAACAAAAGAGGCTGCGCGATCCACAACTGCTCGAACTGGAGTATACGCTTTACCGATAATTTCCGGATTAGTGACAATAGCCCCCAGCCAGTGAAAGAAGTTGGTGATTTCCGCTCCTGATATCCCAGGAAACAAATACTTATTACCAGCTGAAAATCCGACAACCTCATGAGGATAAACAGGTCCCATGATCACTATCTGGTCGTAATCGAATATCCTGCTGCTAATACTTACTGCGACATCCAATGAAAAGAGCCCGTCGGTGATTTCTGAAACCACATCACCCGTCAAATGGCCCACTGTCCGCAGCTGGGTTGGGTCATCCCAAACATGGTTAAAAAAACGCACCTTCCCATAAGAAGTAAGGCGCTCTTTTCGGCTTATCTCAAGTCGCTGCTCAATGGCCTCCTCTGTCATGGGTGGATGGGTCCCTAGCGCAATTAGAACATCCATCTGGGCTGCTGAGTCTAGCCAAAGTTCGCAAAATGCTTTAAACAGCACCCCTAAAGGGGCTGTGCGGGTCTGGTCAGGAACAATTAATAAAATTTTCTGATTTGCAATCCCCCACTCTTTTGTTTGTTCACTCAGCCATTCCAGCAACTGAAGCTGGGTCAAAACACCGTCACCTGCATCTAAAAGATTCGTTTTCATTTCAATGAGTATTTAGGACTTTTGCCTATAAGCAATAGAGACTATTTTGTATGAGTTTGTCTCGGCGAAAAACAAAGCGGTGTTGCTCAAGCGCACTCATTAAGTAAGCTGCCGGAATCTGCCTCAGGTCATAAAGAGATATCTGCAACCAGTCTTTAGAGCAAACAATCAGATTAATCTGAAAAATGATTTCAGCCAAATCGCGTGGAGTCGGAGTCTCTTTAACAACCTGCTGGATATCTAAAACAAAACGTATTCCTGTTGGAGTCTCTATCTGGCTTCCATAATATAGAGAGTCCATGAGATCACTCATAGCGGCAAAATCATTGGAGCTAAAAAAGGCAGGAATCTGTTCTTCCTCCAAAAATTGAAATGAATTTGAATCCTTTAAATAAACGAATTCATCTGAAAACTTTTCTGCGTACGCATCCAAAAGGTGGGAGCGCACAGAAGGTGGGAGCGCACAGCAAAGACGGTTTTTGGCAACTACCCCCGCATGCAGCATTCCAAGCAAAAACGCCAAAAGATCAGAGTCGTCATCGTAAAGCAACGCTATATGGGTACCCCAGTTGCAGGAGTACTTAAGATAGCCCAAATCGAGAATCCCCCGATCAGACGTCCATATGTGAAGCTGAGACATTTACAAAAACAATCTAGCAGGACAAACAGCTGGTTAAGAAACGGAGTCAAGCTCCTTCAGCTCACTTTCCATTAGCTCCAACAACCCTTCAATAGAACCTTTTTTCTCAGGGTCGGTGATGAGTTTTAGCAACGTCTTGTGAGCCAAAATAGAGTTTTCTAAAAGAGTTCGTTTATCAGCGAGTGGCTCTTTTGGAAGATCTGAAAATTTGAGGTCAGAGTCATACTGCCCATCCAGAACAGTGAAAAGCTCCGAAGCCCCCAAGTCTTCAATTAAATCCAAAATACAGGGTATCGGTTCATATAAAGCGGCGGTAATGCCTTCTACATTTGAATCACTGTGAAGAGGCTCAACAAAATGAACCAGTATGCCTAGGAAAGTACTGTCCATAATAATACACTCGGACAGATCAAGGATGAAGTGCCGCATCCCTTTTTCCCATTCATCGGTTAGCAGACGTTTAAAGTTCTGAGATGAATTGGAATTCGCCCTTCCCGAAATTTTGATTACAACACAGGAATCCGTGCGTGCCACACTAAAAGAAGCTTGTATGATTGCCATATGCCAAAAAGACCACCAGCCCTCATTCTAATACTTCCAGCTTTTCAGGTCAAGGTTTCAATACTAAAGCAGGCACTAAAACAGTATAATAAAAATTTATTAACTTGATTTAAGAAAATGCAAAAACCACAAAACCGGAAAACACCTAACAGATATTGTTTTTTAATCATTTTAATTAAAACTATCCTTGCTTTAACAGCCATAATCTCCTTCTCAAATCTGTAGCTAAGCTCTAAAATACAGCCCTATGAGAAAAGAATCTCTGAGGTTTTTAGAAACACTGGTTAACACTCCCACCCCAGCCGGCTTTGAGACCAAAGGCCAGCAGCTTTGGCTCGATTATGTAAAGCAATTCGCCGATACAGTTGAAACAGATGCCTATGGTAACGCTACGGCAACTTTCAACAAAGGGGGCAGTCCCCGCCTTATGGTTGCTGGCCATGGAGATGAGATTGGCCTGATGGTCAACTACATTTCTTCTGAAGGATATCTCTATTTTCGCAGCATCGGCGGTGTTTCTCCGGAGATTCTTAAAGCACAGCGAGTAAATATCCATACAGCCAGCGGCCCCATCACTGGTGTTATTGGCTCTCTTCCTCCTCATTTAACGGATAAAAGAGGCGAAGCAAAAGTTCCAAAATTGCAGGATCTCTATATTGATATTGGAGCTGTCAGTAAAAAAGAAGCGTTAGAACGGGTCCGTATTGGAGACCCGGTCACCTTACAAGGCTGTTTTGAGCAGCTGACAGACAATATAATGATAGCCAGAGCTTTCGATAACCGCGCGGGCTCCTGGATTGCTGCTGAAACCATTCGCCTGTTGAGTCAATCGGCTAAAAAGTGTGAGCCTGAGGTAATCGCCACATCAACAGTGATGGAAGAAATTGGTTATAAAGGGGCCATGCAGATTGCCTATTCAGTAAAACCTGACCTGGCCCTGGTCGTCGATGTAACCCATGCGACCGATTATCCTGATGTCAAACAAACAGCACACGGTGAAATCAAGCTGGGCGGAGGCCCCGTTTTAACCAGAGGTACCTGTAATCATCCTTTACTTTTTGAACGCCTGGATCAAGTCGCCCAAAGTGAAAAAATGACGGTTCAATATGAAGCCTCTTCTCGAAGCACCGGAACAGATACTGACGCCATTTTCACAATGCGTGGGGGAATCCCCAGCGCTCTGGTGAGCATTCCCAATCGTTACATGCACTCTCCTGTGGAGATGATACATCTGGGTGATTTAGAGGCGATTCCCCATCTTTTTGCCGCCTTTGCAAACAGGCTTAAAAAGGGAGAAACCTTTAAGGTCATCCCATAAGAAAACGGCTCTTCCCCTCAGCTAATAGATTTTAGAGCAAAAGGATATTCACTACAATCCCATGAAAGGGTTCCCCAGCGGACACAATAAAAGTGCTTTTTTTTGAAACCGTGCTTGCCAGAAAATAGATGGACCTTTAGAATAGCGTTTCTGGAAGCGGAAGGAGCAATGAACGTTACGAAGTTTTTAGGATACGATGGTAAAACTGAAGGCAACGTGGTTATCACCACGCTGGAAGCCTTAATAAACTGGTTTAGGAAATACTCGCTCTGGCCCATGCCTATGGGGCTGGCCTGTTGTGCCATTGAGCTGATGGGTACGGGAGCCAGCCGATATGATATCTCGCGCTTTGGTGCTGAGGTGATGCGGTTTTCTCCGCGCCAGTCAGATGTAATGATCGTCGCTGGCACTGTAACTTATAAACAGGCCCAGGTGGTTAAACGAATCTATGACCAAATGGCGGAGCCTAAATGGGTTATCGCTATGGGGGCATGCGCTTCCTCTGGTGGTATGTTTCGGAGCTACTCTGTTCTTCAGGGAGTGGACCAAATCATCCCCGTAAACCTGTACCTTGCCGGATGCCCGCCGCGGCCCGAAGCACTGCTAGATGCGCTCATTCAGCTGCAACATGATGTAATGCAGGAGCCTGTCCTGAGAAACCAATTTAAAAAAGCCTGATAATCTAAAAAACGAGAAGCTGTGAAAAAAACCGTTAAAGATTTGGCTCTGCGCCTAAAAGCTGATTTTCCGGATATTATTGCTGAGCCTGTGGAGTTTCGTGGCGAGTACACCTGTACACTATTGGATTCTGACCGTCTTCACGAAGTAGCTGAGTATCTGAGAGATCAACTGGATTTTGATTTTCTCAAGGAATCAACCAGTATTGATGAACCTGATAAGCCTCTGCGCTTCACTCTGGTCTATGAGCTTTATAGCTATTATCATCGGGTCCAATTGCGTCTCAAAACCTCTATAGCTGAAACGCCCGGTAAAATATGTTCACTTAGTGATCTTTGGGCTTCTGCAAACTGGCAGGAACGCGAAATATATGACCTGATGGGGATTCAGTTCGAGAACCATCCCGACCTTCGCAGAATTCTGATGTGGGAGGGATACCCGCACCATCCGATGAGAAAAGATTTTCCTCTGGAAGGCAAGCCAACAGAGTGTGGAGTTCTTTTTACAAGAACAGCGCCGATGGAAGGCGGCCCCTTTGTAACCGAGGCTGGCTTATTGGATGATGATCAGCGAGAGCCCAGGTCCAGGACGCCCGAAAGTAAGTTTTAATTCCTATAGAAAGAGAAGAGAAAGGTTATGGCGGAAATTAAAAAGTTTGAGTTCGAGGATGTAGGGTCCAGAAAGATGAGCAATCCCAATCCTGTCGATGAAAGCCTGGGAGAGGTAATGTCACTCAGCATGGGGCCCTCACACCCTTCCATGCATGGTGTGTTGAGGTTTGAAGCAGAGCTGGATGGCGAAATATTCCATCGTATTATTCCCGATATCGGATACCTGCATAGAGGAGACGAAAAAATAGCCGAAAACACTACCTGGCATCAATTTATTCCCTACACCGACCGCTTAGACTATCTGGCGCCCTTATGCAATAACGTTGCCTATGTGATGGCTGTAGAAAAACTTTTGGGAATTACAGACCTGATCACTGAGCGCTGCCAGTTTATTCGTGTAATCTGTTGTGAGTTGGCCCGTATCTCCTCCCACCTGGTTGGAATCGGTTGCTACGGGATGGACCTGGGAGCCCTCACAGTCTTTCTACACGCCTATAATGAACGCGAAAAAGTGTTTAATCTTTGTGAGTCCCTTTCCGGAGCTCGGTTTACCACTTCCTATACAAGAATTGGTGGTCTGACGCGGGATCTGCCAGATGGCTGGCTAAGCGAAGTGAGTAAGTTCTGCGACGAGGTTTTGAAAGCTATTGATGATCTGGAGACCTTCTTAACGCGTAACCGTATTTTTTTAGACCGTACAGAGGGAGTTGGAGTCATTAGCAAAAAAGAGGCTATCTCCTGGGGGCTAACCGGCGCGAACCTGCGCGGCAGCGGTGTGGACTTTGACTTGCGCCGTGACCATCCTTATTTAGTTTATGACCGTCTGAACTTTGATATACCTGTGGGCACCAAAGGTGACTGCTACGATCGCTATATTTTAAGGATTCTGGAAATGCGTGAAAGCGTGAATATTTTGCGCCAATGCGTAAAAATGATTCCTCCAGGTCCCATCAATATAGATGACCCCAAGATTATACTTCCATCCAAAAAGAGGGTTTTGACTCAGATGGAAGACTTAATCCATCACTTCATGCTTGCTACTGAGGGCATCAATGCTCCCGCAGGAGAGATCTACTTTGGCGCTGAGAATCCGAAAGGCGAACTGGGTTTCTATATCTATAGCAAAGGTGGAGGCACTCCTTATCGGCTAAAGATACGTCCGCCCTCTTTTGTTAGCATCAGCGTTATGCCACTTATGCTTAAAGGGGCAATGCTTGCCGACGTTCCGTCTGTCATCGGTTCGATGGATATTGTGATGGGTGAATGTGACCGCTAGTTTTTCTTCGTTTTAATCGCTTTTTATCAACCGGCTGATCTTGCTTTTTGACACGTACAATGCTACAGTCTCAGGCGATGCGTGTTTTTTTCCTGAAAAAGTGCACATTTCTTGTAGCAACTTTCTTTATACTGGGGGCTCTGGGAAGTTTTGAGACCCACGGAGGGGTTCGTATCTCTGAGTTTATGGCCTCCAATTCTCGCACACTGCTGGATGAGGACCGAAACTACAGCGACTGGATTGAGATTTATAACAGCGCCCCAGAGGCCGTTTTGCTAAATGGTTGGGGGCTTACAGATTCTGCAAGTGACCTTTTCCGTTGGACTTTCCCAGAGATTCAAATAGCTTCTGGAGAGCGTCTTGTTGTTTTTACCTCAGGAAAAAATCGCAGCAATCCAACTTCAGAACTTCATACTAACTTCAAACTTTCAGCCGAAGGCGAATATCTGGCCCTGACAAGCCCTGATGGAGTCAAACGAAGCGAATTCTCACCCGGTTTTCCTCCACAATATCCCGATGTTTCCTATGGAGAATCCTCTGTTTCATCGACCATCACTCTTCTAAAAAAAGACTCGCCACTTCAATATTATGTACCACAGCATGCTGAAGAAGAACTGGACAACCAGTGGATGTCGGTAGAGTTTGAAGAGCACTTTTCTGAGCACTTTTCCAAGTTTAAAGATGGCTTAAACGGCATCGGCTATGAGATGGGCTCAGTACAGCCTAATCTGCCGGCAGTAGAGGCGGCTCTACTTACCAGTCCTGAAGGATACTGGCGCCTTAATGAAACAGAAGGCTTTCAGTTTATAAATAGCGGAACGGCCGGGCCCAGCCTCAACCTGTCTTGTGAGGGGGAGGTGTTGCCTGGTGTTGAGGGAGTTCGGGGAGAAAACTTTCCAGGATTTGAAGAGGATAACACGGCGGTTCGCTTTGGTGCTCTGGAAGCCCATGCATCCAGCGGGACTCCCCTGCTTAATGATTTAAATGCCTTTACACTGGTGGGTTGGATACGTCCCCATTCATCCTCGGCTAATAGAACAGGTCTTTTTGGCCAAAATGATGCCATTGAATTTGGAATAATCAGCTGGGGCACCTTGCATTTTTGGACCCCTACCGGCGTTAGTTTCAATACCGAAGTTAACTTTGAGATTGGAGAGTGGTGCCACATTGCTGTTACAGGAGATGGTGAGCTGGTCTCTGTTTATGTAAATGGAGAACAGATAAATTCATCTTGGGGTAGAGTCTCTAACTATGGAAATTCTGAGTACCCTTTTACCATTGGAGCCAGAACGTTTGATGCCGATGGGGGAGAGTTTGACGGGGATATCGATGAAGTTCTTTTTTACAGCAGGGCGCTCAGCTCTTCAGAACTCAAAAGCCTTTACAGCATGGCCGTAGACCAGAGAGATGCAAGCAGCTATATATCTTTGCTCAATCCACTCATCTGGTGGGAAATGGAGTCTCTTCAGCAAAATTCGGGCAGTCTCGGTAACGTTTTTTCTGTGGATGTTAATCGTGTTAGCCAGGTAGATGGTCCGCAGCCTTCAGATAATTTTCCGGGTTTTTCTCCAGAAAACCGGGCAGCTTCTTTTAATGGCACCAGCAGCCGCATACAGCTCTCCCACAGTCCCTCCCTTAATGGAACCGAATTTACTATTTCCGCCTGGGTCAATCCCGATAAAAAAAGCGGATTTTCTCCCATATTTTCCAGTCGCAATTACAGCCCATACAATGGCTACATTTTGATGATAGACGAAGAGGAACGATGGAGCTTTGTTTTAACTGAAACAGAGTCTTCACAAGCACGGGTTACCGGCAGCCTGGTTGAATATGGCGAGTGGTCCTTGATTATCGGCACTTACGATGGAGCTGTTGCGCGTCTTTATGTCAACGGCATTGAAATAGCCTCACGGGTTATAAAAAACTTTTTGCCCAACCCAACACAAAGACAAAGGATAGGCTATGGTTCTCCAGATAGTGGTCACTATTTTAGTGGAAAAATCGATGAAGTTTTTTATCTCGATCGCGCTATGACGGAGAAGGAGGCCAAGGAGCTTTATGCGCTGGCCATAGGAGAGTCAAACGATGGAGGCAAGACTTATTATCTGAGCAATTCGATTGCCACCGACATCCAGCAAGAAATGTATGGTATCAACTCTTCCGCCTATATCCGGTATTCTTTCGAATCGTTAAAGGGAAATGATCTGGAGAGAATTAATCTCAAAGTAAAATATCTTGATGGCTTTGTTGCCTGGCTCAACGGTCATGAAATTCTGAGAGAAAATGCACCCGAAACACTTGCATGGAATTCTCAAGCCCTCTCCGAAAGAACCCCTAAGCTGGGAGCAACCGCTGTCGAATATGACCTGACTCCTTACAAGGATTTGCTTTTGGCTGAAGAGCCAAATATATTGGCAATCCAAGCTCTTAATTCGAAAATAGATTCACCTGATTTTCTTTGCCATGTAGAGCTTCAAGTCTCATACATAGATGAACCCACCAGCCAGTGGCGTTATTTTTTAACCCCTTCCCCCGGCAAACCTAATGGACAGGGCTCCAAAGATATGGGGCCTATTATCAGGGAACTTGAAAGCGATCCAGCCCTCCCTGCTCTGCCAGGACCCGATGATCCCATTATTATCAGAGCCAGGGTCCTCAAGGCTCAGTCTGATATTGCCTCTGTCAAACTCACCTGGAGAACCATGTTTGGCCCTTCTCAGAGCATTGAGATGTTTGATGACGGTGAGCATGACGATGGAGCCGCTGGTGATGGGGTCTATGCTGCCAGTATTGCACCCCGCTCAGCTCTGCCAGGGCAAATGGTTCGCTGGTACGTCACAGCAGCTGACACAGAAGGCAGGGAGTCTAGATGGCCACTTTTTTACAATTCTTCTGGTTCTGAAGAATACTTGGGCACGGTAATACGCGACTCATCTCTAGACTCCAGTCTCCTGCCGGTGCTGCACCTTTTTGTTCAAAACACCTCAGCTATGAACAACGGCTCCAATACTCGGGTCTCTGCTTTTTACAATGGTGAGTTTTACGACAATATTTTAATCAGGCGACGTGGGCAAAGCACATCAGGCTTCCCCAAAAAACCTTACAAATTGGATTTTAACAAAGGCCACCGTTTCATGTATGGGACAAATACGGCTCGAGTAGGCAAAGTCAACCTGATGTCCAATTACGCCGATAAAACCAAAATTCATAACTCTCTGGCCTATGAATATATTGTCAAAGGAGGCTCTTTGGGACATTGGTGTTTCCCTATCCGGATTCAAAGAAATGGAGCTTTCTTCTCAGTGGCTGAAATGCTGGAGAACGGAACCGAAGATTGGCTTGAGCGCGTAGGCTGGGACCCTGATGGGCTTCTGCTTAAAATTTATGATAACATAGCCTCAGTCTACTCTGCTGAGAAAAAGACACGCTCTACAGCAACGGAATCTCAAGACCGGCAAGCCTACCAAACTTTTATAGATGCGCTGAGCGAAGTAAAACCGCTTTCCCAAAGAGTTACCTACGCCTACGATAACATTAATATACCTCAGACAATCAGTTACTTTGCTACGTTGGCGTTGATTAGCAGCCAAGATCACGGCCACAAAAACTTTTATCTTTACCAGGATTGCAACAATACGGGCGAGTGGTCGCTTCTGCCCTGGGATGTCGATCTGAGCTGGGGACGCAATTGGATTGACAGTGGCGGCTACTTTGTCGAGACCCTCTATACAAACAACGTCCTCAATTTTTACAACTCAGCACAGCAGTCAAAGAGCGCAAATCGGTTTTATAACCTCTTTTTTAACCACCCTGACTTTCGCATCATGTACCTCACCCGCCTGAGGACTCTGGTGGATACCTACTTGCAAAATAACCAAATGCCTGCTGTGGAGAGTCCCGCAGCGGATTCCATTAACAGATATCTTGCTCTGCTTGACCCCGACAACAGCCAATATACAGATGCAGCGCTGGACAATGCAGCCTGGTCCTCATGGGGAGCTAATCGGACAATGCGCCAAGAGTGTCAAAGAACTATCGATACTTACATCGGAGGCCGTGCTGCCTGGATGTCCTCACTGTCAGCTCAGCTCAATACCACAAGAGTCCCCGATGCCACTCCAGCAAATGCTGTAATAAAACTTCACAGTCTGGACTTCCTGGCATACTCAAAAAATCCAGCCCACAAATATATCTGCCTCACCAATGAAAATCCTTTTGCACTTGATATTTCCGGCTGGAAAATTAAAAGCCCGGTCTCCTTTACTTTCCATGGAGGGACTGTTATTCCAGCTGGCAAAAGCATCTACGTCACCGCATCCCAGGCCGGCTTCCGCTCACGAACCCAGGCGCCGACATCCGGAGCAAATCTTTTCATAACAGGCCCCTGGGAAGGAGAGCTCACTGCCCGCGGTGGAGTTATTAGCCTGCAGGATGCTGCGGGAAATCTTATTTTTAGTGACGAGTATCTGGGAAACCCCTCTCCCATGCTTAACCATTTACGCATCACAGAAATTATGTATAACCCCCTCCCCTTGCAACCCGATTATCCTGTAGGCGATGATTTGGAATATATAGAACTCAAGAATGTCAGTGCAAACTCCATTTTCAATATCAAAGGAGCCTCTTTCACAGATGGTATTTACTATACCTTTACTGAGGAGCTCAGGTTGATGCCTCAGGAGCGCGTTATCGTGGCTAAAAACCCGGCGGCATTCAAAGCAAGGTATGGAGAAGTTTCCAATTTGGTTGGACCGTACGAAGGGACATTGAGCAACTCCGGCGAGCTCATTCGCCTGGTTGATGCAAACAACGAGGTCATACTCGAATTTGAATACAAAGACTCCTGGCAGCCAATAACCGACGGAGAGGGCTACTCGCTCATTTGTGTGGACGATCAGGCTGACTGGACTACCTGGGGCAAATCATCGCAGTGGCGAGCTTCTTCTGCTGTCTATGGAGCCCCAGGTCGTGAGGACACCCCCCCAGATCTCCCCCTCAAGGTTAAAGTAAACGAGATTTTGCCTTCATGGGAAAATAAGAGCGGAGGCGTTATTGAGCTCTTCAACTCAGAGGAAACCCCTGTAGATATTTCCGGATGGTATCTGACTGACAAATATGGAGAACCGAAAAAGTATCAGTTGCCTCCCGACACGCTGATTAGCCCCCTGGGATATTTAGTGATTGATAGCAGCTTTATGTTTGATCCAAAAGGTGGAGAAGTCTGGCTCTTTAGTGCTAATAAAAAAGATGATCTCTCCGGCTATATTCACGGTTTTCTTTTCCCTGCCCAGGAACCAGGGATTACATTTGGCAGACTGACCACTTCAACTGGAGAGGAGCACTTTGTCGCCCAAAATCAGAATACCCTGGGATATCCCAACTCAGGGCCTCTTATTAATTCGGTGGTAGTTGAAGAAATAATGTATCATCCACCTACAGAAACCGATACCAGCACTCGAGATGAATATATAAAACTGGTGAATACAAGCCATGTAGCGCTGCCGCTGTATGACACGGAGACTGAAATAGGTTGGTATTTCTCTGAAGGCATCTCTTTTCAATTCCAGCAGGGCGACTACATTCAACCCTTTGGTGTGCTTCTGGTCGTCAGTTTCGATCCTCAGAAAGATATAACTGCCCTGGCAGAATTCATGGCTAATTATGGCATTGAGCAGTGGGATGAGCGTGTTTTCGTTGCGGGTCCCTACACGGGGAAGCTCAGCAACTCTGGCGAAACAATCCGTCTTGTACGACCAACTTTACTTGACGAAGAGCAGGAGCCCGTGGAAATCATCGTGGATACCGTAACCTATATGGATTCCTCCCCCTGGCCAGGCAAAGCAGATGGAAAAGGAGATGTTTTGCGAAGAAGAGACCTTTTTGCCTATGCCAATGACCCTGCTAACTGGAGCAGCAAACCGCCCTCACCCAACCAACCGTTGCCTTATGAGCAACCAGAAATCTTCTGGACTTATCAAGATAATGTTTTAACCCTAACCTTTACTGGTAAGCTTTATGAAAGTTCAGATATGAAAACCTGGAGGTTAGTTGAAGGGGCCAGCAAAACTTACGCTATAGAAGTAACCAACGCAAGAAGCCAGTACTATTGCACCGCGCCTTAATAAAAAAGAACTCAGAAAGATACGAGACTCGTCCTAGCTATCACTCTCGCCAGTTTTGGTTGTAGAAGGCTCTGAACGCGCTTTCAAAAACTCAACCAGTCTAACTGCCATTTGCAGGCCAAAGTAAGGAACTTTTGCTATCTCTTCTACAGAAGCTCGCCGAAGCCGATGCACCGAGCCAAACCGTTTCAACAGGGCGCGCTTTCTCCGTTCGCCAATACCCGGAAACTCGTCCAAGATACTCTCCTGAATTTTGCGTAACCGTAGCTGGGCATTGTAATTGTTGGCAAAACGATGTGATTCATCCCTGATACGCTGCAATAATTTTAGTGCTCCCAGCGAGTGGTCCAAAACCAGTGGAGTAAAATTTCCTGGCCGATAAATCTCTTCCAGTTTTTTAGCCAAACCTATAATCGGGATTTTTTCCAAGTTTAGTTCTTTTAGGACACTATAGGCTGCGTTCACCTGCCCCAAGCCGCCGTCAACCACGATTAGATCAGGGAGTAAGATGTTTTGTTTTTTAAGGTCAATTTCTTTCTTTAGCCTTGTATATCTGCGCTTAATAACTTCCGCCATACAGGCAAAGTCATCCTGCTGAAAAACCCCTTTAATACGAAATCTCCTGTAGCTGGAGCTGTCAGGTTTACCCCGATAGAAACTCACCAAACTGGCCACGGAAAAAGAACCGCTAATATTGGATATGTCATACCCTTCAATCCGTAAAGGAGGCGCTGGGAGGCCCAAAATCCTGCCCAGTTGTTCCATATCTTCCTGGGGGTGGATTGCTAAAGGGAGGCTATAAGGAATACGCTCGAAAGCACGCTGCTTTTGGGTGCTGACTTCCAGGCTGGCGATGGCATCACGCAGTTGAGCTGCTTTTTCATAATTCATCGCCCTCGAGGCTGCCTCCATTTCATGTTTGAGCTGCTCTCGAATACTTTCTATTTGTCCATCCATGAACTCACAGGCCGCTTCCACCTGAAGCTTATACTCCTGCAGTGTCACGTTGCCTATGCAAGGGGCAGTGCAGTATTTTAAGTGCCTGTAAAGGCAATGTTTGTAGTCAGTTTCATCAGGGGTAAAAGCCTTACAGCCTCTAAGCAGAAATTGTTTCTTTGCAATATCCAGCGTCCTTCGCGCGGCAACAGAATCTACAAACGGCCCAAAGTATCTGGCTTGATCTTCCTTTTTAAGACGGGTGATAACAAAGTTGGGAATCGGGTCATTGAGGTTCACCTTTATCAGCAGGAAGCGCTTATCATCCTTAAAGCTGATATTGTATCTGGGTTTAAATTCTTTGATTAGTTTTCCCTCCAGGAGCAAAGCTTCCGCTTCGCTGCTTACCTGGTGAATATCAAAGTCACTAATTGCCTCCACCAGTGCTTGGAGTTTTAAATCCCAGGAGTGCCGGCGAGATGGATGAAAGTACTGGCTTATGCGGCGGCGCAAATCCCGAGCTTTACCCACATAAATCACCGTTCCAAAGCGGTCTTTCATCAGATAGACGCCTGGCTTATGGGGCAGTTTTCTTAATTTTGATCGAATGAGTTCGTTTGCAGACATCGCCAGTCTCCGTGAATTATAGGAAAAATGCCCGTGAAAAGAGAAGTTAGAAATTTCAATTGCATTGAGCAATATAATTGTGTTGAATTCATCAGAAGACATTGGAGGAGTGGCTCCAACTTTTCCTTTTTAAAAACCGGTATGATAGAAAAAGCCTTAACACTTGAGGAACTGGTTCAGCAAACAAAAAAGAAGTTTGAAGAACATTATGGCCGCCCCGCCCGCTGGATAGCTGTTGCGCCCGGGCGGGTCAATATCATTGGTGAACACACAGACTATAACGGCGGTTTTGTGTTCCCCATGGGTATAGAGCGCTACACGATTTTAGCAGCTGATTCACCACGCAAATCCGTGCATGACACTGTGATGGTAAAATGCATGAGGTTTAATGAGACTGCTCACATTAAACTTTCGCAGATCGCTCGCGGTGAGCCCCGCTGGTCAAACTATATACGCGGTGTTATTTTTGGCTTTCAAGAAAAGGGTATCCAGACACCACCTTTGGATGTAGTCATGGATTCCACGGTTCCTTTGGGGGGTGGCCTCTCAAGCAGTGCTGCTTTGGAAGTCGCCACTGGGACGCTTATTGAAGCGGTCACAGAGGAAAAAGTATCCCCTCAAGAAAAAGCTCTTATAGGACAAAAGGCAGAGCATGAGTTTGCGGGGGTTCCCTGTGGTATTATGGATCAATCCATTTCCGCCATGGCTCGTAAAAACCATATTATGCTCCTGGATTGCAGCAACTATGAGACGCGTTGGACTGAGATAAAGAATCCTGACATTTCTTTCTTAATCATTAACACCAACGTCAAACATCAACTGGCCTCCGGTGAGTACGGAAAGCGGCGTTCCGAGTGCGAAGCAGCCTCCAACGCCATGGGAATCAAGTGGCTGCGTGATGCAAATATGGAGCTGCTGGAGTCATTTAAAAACAAAATGTCAGACATCTCTTTCCGCAGAGCTAAACATGTCATTACGGAAAACCAAAGAACGCTAAAAGCTGCTCCGGCGCTGGGCAGCTCTCTCTTGGAAGAGGCTGGTGCCCTGATGTATGAAAGCCACGAATCTCTCAAATCTGACTTTGAAGTAAGCTGCCCTGAGCTGGATTGCGTTGTGGAGATTTCCCAAAAAATAGGGCTCTCTGGTGGAATTTACGGTTGCCGAATGACAGGTGGAGGATTCGGTGGCTGCGCTGTAGCGCTTGTGGAAACAAAAATGATTCCAGCTATTGCTGAAACAGTCACGCAGGAGTATAGAGAAAAAACCGCTCTTAAGTGCTCGATTTTCGCATCACGCCCAGCTGAAGGTGCTCGCGTGATAGAGTAACAGCTCACCTGTAAGCCTTATGGAATTGCCGCTTAGCCAAAGCTCTCACAGAAGATTCAACCCCCTTTCCGGACAGTGGGTTTTAGTGTCCCCCCACCGAACCCAAAGGCCCTGGCTGGGTCAAAAGGAGAGTATCAGTGAAGAGCGCCCGCAGTACGACTCCAACTGTTATCTCTGCCCAGGCAACACAAGAGCTAATGGAGCACAGAATCCACAGTATCAAAGCACCTTTGTTTTTAAAAACGATTTTGCTGCACTTCTACCCGAAGAGCACTCTCTCTCACCCAGACAAGGTAAAAGTCCTTTTTACCGAAGCCAAACAGCTCATGGCGAGTGCAGGGTGATCTGCTTTTCTCCCCGCCACGACTTGACCCTCCCAGAATTATCTCTGAGGGAAATAATCCTGATTATCGATATCTGGAGAGAACAAACCCGAGAGCTTTCTCAAAAGTACCCATGGGTGCAAGTTTTCGAAAACAAGGGAGCTATAATGGGATGCTCTAACCCACACCCTCATGGACAAATATGGGCCAGTAACTTTCTGCCCACTGAAATCACAAAGGAAGATGAAAACCAGCGCAGTTATTTGCAAGAACACGGCTCACCTTTGCTGCTTGATTACGCCCACTCCGAGTTAAAAGAGGGCACGCGTGTCATTGCTTCAAACAAACAGTGGGTGTTGGTTATTCCTTTCTGGGCTCTCTGGCCCTATGAATATCTGCTCCTGCCGCTCTTTCCCGTTAGAAGTTTACTTGATTTGGATGAGGAACAAAAAAGCAGTTTAGCCGAAATTATGAAAGAAGGGTTGATACGTTACGACAATCTTTTTGAAACCAGCTTTCCTTACTCAATGGGCTGGCATACGGCTCCTTTCTTCAGCGGGCCTAATGACCACTGGCAGCTTCATGCCCATTATTATCCTCCCTTATTGCGCTCAGCTACCATCAAAAAATTTATGGTCGGATACGAAATGCTGGCCGAACCGCAGCGTGACTTGACGCCGGAACAGGCAGCGGAAAGACTCAGAGAGCTGTCGCCGGTTCATTATAAACTTAGAGGATAGAAAACCGGAAAGGATGCCTCCTCTGCCCTATTGTGGAAGAAAAAATTATAGACATACAAAGTGACGAGTATTACATGGGAGAAGCCTTGAGGATGGCCTTTAAGGCATACCGAATGGAGGAAGTCCCTGTAGGTGCCGTCGTTGTTCATGATTCCAGAATCATCGCCAGAGGCTTTAATCAGGTTGAGCTGCTTAAAGATGCAACAGCACACGCAGAAATGTTGGCACTGACAGCTGCCCAGTCTGTTATAGGAGATTGGCGCCTTAATGATTGTACTCTCTATGTTACCAAAGAGCCTTGTCCCATGTGCGCTGGAGCCTGTTACCACACACGGCTCAAGCGTGTTGTCTTTGGTGTTTCAGACCCCAAAGCGGGAGCTGGCGGCTCAGCCATGAATATCTTGCAATTTCCCAGTCTAAATCACTACTGTGAAATTACTGTTGGTGTACGCGAAGAAGAGTGTCGCCATTTGATTCAATCTTTTTTTCGTGAAAGAAGAGATATCAAAAACAGCGAATAGAGTTTGTCCCAAGCTGATTGCTACCAGCCTAGCCTCTCATCTCATTTTTGAAACACACCAGCCACTTTACTGCTAGTCACTTGCAGGAACAGGTTTTGCAAAAGCACTGAAATGAAGAATGTTGGCCTTCTTAAGAATATCCACCAAAGCAACGATTCTTCCAAATGCAGACTCTGTATCAGCACGAATAGAGACCGCTATATTTGGCGCAACACGTGCCCGCTCCGATAAATACTCCAAAAGCTGAATGTCGCTGTACACATCGGCTCCCACAAAGAAAACATTCGTTCCTTTGGGGACATTAATAATAATGTTTGTTACTGTCGTGCTTCCCTGCTGCGCGGTTTCTGATTCAGGCAGTGTCATCTTAAAGGCCGGATGCGTCTTAAAAGTGGTCGTTACAACAAGGAATATCAAAACCACGATAAGCACATCGACCAATGCTACGATAATGATAGGAGGTGTCTGTCGTTGCTTGTTTACTTTGAAGCGCATGGCAAAAATCCGTTCATCTCTATTGCAAAAAAATCAAAATTCGTTCAGTCGGTTTTTTTCTTCCCCCTGTATAGCAGCTGAATAAATTCGCCTAGAGATGTCTCCAGTTCCGCTGTCAAAATTTCCACCCTTTTACTGTAAAAACTCCAGCCTATCAACGAGGGAATTGCAATAGCCAGTCCCATAAAAGTAACGTTCAAGGTCACGGAAATACCTGCCGCAATTATCGCAGGGTCAGCAGCACCGAAGTTAGCTCCCAAACCGCCAAAGAGCGTAATCATTCCATGCAAGGTGCCCAGCAGGCCCATTAAAGGAGCTATCCCAACCGTGATTTCCAAAAAAACCAGCCACTTTTCCAAAAGGATCACCTCTTTTCGCGCCTGAGTTTCAACAGCATCCTGATTCTCTTTTCTGCTCTGTGAAGAGTGCTCCAATGAACATACTAACAGCCGGCTTAACGCACTGGGAGTCGCCTCGCAACTTCTTTTTAGCTTCTCTTTATTTCCATTTTTTTGAAAATCGTTCAAGCCTTGTAGTACTTCTGGAGGCAACACTTTGTCTCTTCGCAGGGCCAGACCTCGCTCTATCATAAAGCCCACAGCTGCCACAGAGACAAAGATCATGGGAACCATCATGAAACCGCCTTTTACAAAAAAATCTATCATAGTATCTCTTTTCTTTCTTTAATTATCTATAGTAAAAAGTAAATTTGACTTCTCGAACTTCTCCCTGCACAGCACGCCTCAGCTCGCTTGGCCAGGGGCTATAGGGGGCAGGGTCTGTTATTGCTTTTTGACACAACAAGCCCTGTAACGAATTTACTGTGCTGGAAATTTCTTCCACATCTCCAATCCGGCCATCCTGATACAGTTTAAAAACTACTACAACTTTTCCGGCAGCAGTCACGATGGAAGCCGCATCTATGAGGTCGTACCATCTTTTCTGAACCGCTGCGATGAAAGCCGCATCATAGTTTCCGAAGGGGGTTCCCCTCACATCCATTTGGGGTACCAGCGAATGCCTGTGAACACCCCCTTTTTGTTCAGTGGGGGTTCCTATAAGAGAAATATTCTTTCGGACTTCCTGTAACGTTCTCGGGCGCGGCTTCTCCTGCGCATTGCCAATGCCCAAATCGCTTGGTCTTGCAGCAAAAAGCGGCTTAGTTGTAGGCTCTGGCTCCAGTTCTTCGTGTAAGCTGGTACCTGAATCCTCTTGAATGGGAATCATCTCCTCAGGCTCCGAGCGAGCTTTTTCCAGTGTGCGCACCATTTCTTGTTCAACGCCATGTATTCTCGGCTCTTCTTTACTCACCAAGACAGGGTCAGGGTTGGAGGCTCGGGTGCTGGCGCTGGAATAGTACTTGGCATTGGGCGGTGGCTCAATATCTTCGTTTTCAGCAATCACTTCAATGAACATCAAAGGAATTTCCTGCTCTTGAGTAAATTGCTCAAAGGCAGCCTTGTTCTCAGTTTGAAGCAAAGCTTCTTTCAAAATTCGAGAAGGACGGCTACCGACGACTCCCACCTGATAGGCAATCTCCCAGCCAATAACAATCGTGCAATGAAGTATTAAAGAGAGAATAAAAGACTGTACCAAAGGTCGCCCAAGCCATACCAGCGATGCAGGCAGTGGCATGGGAGCCTCCAGTTCTCTTATAAACTCTTTGATAAAATTCATTTTAATGACTGCATTCTTTCCTTACGAAGAAGCATTTCAATATAAGGCAGGTCGTCAGGATTGGTAGCTTTGGGGTTAGGACGGGTGGATTCTACCAGATAGACTTTCTGACCGATCATCTCACAGGCAGCCGTATCATCGGTTAACTTTTCGCCTCTTTGAATCGCTGCAGCAATGGCCTTGTAGATTACCTTTGTTTGGAATACTTGCGGTGTCTGGACTGCCCAGAGTAGAGAGCGATCAAGTGTACGGTCTACCATTTGCCCATCGCATGACTCCTTTATCGTATCTGTGACCCTTTGAGCCAAAACGGCTGCTCCGTACTGAGCCGCTGTCTGGAACGCTTTTTCTATTGCTGCCAAAGGGGTGCACGGCCTGGCAGCATCCTGAATCGCAACTAAATCATACCCCTCTTCTTTCACCGCTAACAAGCCATTCCAAACAGAGTCTTGCCTTTCAGCTCCACCAGCAACTAACGAAAAAGGTTTTTGCTCTAACCCGTACTCAGTGGCCAAGCTGTAAAATTCTTTCTCCACTCCCGGGCGAACCACAAGCACTATTTTCGAAATAAAAGGCAATGATTGAAACCGACGCCAGGTATGAACAATAAGTGGAGCTCCATCAACTTCTAAAAATATCTTGTCGATTTCTCCGCCCATTCGAACCCCTCTGCCGGCACCTACAATAATTGCTGCTGCTTTCATCAGTATCTATCTCTCCTCAATCCAAACCAGGTCCCCCACCCTGCAGCGTTCAAACAAAGGCATTAGATCCGCTGCAGCCAAATGGATACATCCATAAGAAGAGGAGCGCCCCAGGGTCGTCTCATCTCCCACTCCGTGAATATAAATATACCGCTGAAAAGAATCTACCCCAGCTCCCTTGTTCTTCCCGGGTTCGAGCCCAGCAAGCCATAAAATCCGATGTGCAATCTTTGCCTCGGGCATTCCCTTCCAGGTGTAGCCAACAGGGAGGCGCCCTTTAAAAACAGTTCCTTGTGGGGTCCCTCCTCCTATTTTAGAAGCGATTTGGTGAAGGCCTGATGGCGTTTTATAACTGTTCAATTGGCAGCCGACCCCAAAAGAGCTGGTGGAAACAAGAAACTCCTTTCGAAAGAGATAAGTTTTTTTTTCTGAATCCCAGTGGTAAAGCTGCATTCTTTGTTGTTGGATATTTACGGATAAAAATCGAGGGCTGTACCTCACTCCATGGCGTCGGCATGTTTGCAAACTTTGAGATGAAAGCGAGAGCAACCTTTGTCTCATAACTATTCCGACTCTATGCCTGCTTCTTTTATATCCTGGACTTGGCGCTCTAACGCTCGCAAACGTTTCAAAGCATCAGGCATTGATTGCCAGGCCACCATGACCCGCTTTGCATCTTTATGCGGCATGGCCGGGGTTCCCAACCACATCTCACCATCAGGTATATTGTTCATGACGCCGGCCTTGGCTCCGACTGTCACCTGGCTGCCCAGCTTTAAGTGACCAGCTATGCCCACCTGGCCCGCCAAAACAACATAATCCCCCAGTCGAGTACTACCGGCAACTCCTACTTGGGATACAAGAATACAGTTTTCACCCACCTTTACATTGTGGGCAATCATAACCAGGTTATCAATTTTAGTCCCTCGACCAATCTCGGTAGCTTCCATGGCCCCACGATCAATCGTGACATTCGCGCCGATTTCGACATCATCATGAATAATCACTGTTCCTATTTGAGGCACTCTGAGATGGCGTCCCTGGTCCAGGACATATCCAAACCCATCGGAACCAATCACTGCGCCAGAATGGATTCTGACTCGTTTACCAATTTTTATTGAAGGATAAAGGGTGACGCGCGGGAATATCCGAGTCTTCTCTCCTATTTGCACTCCTTCGCCTACCTGGCAGCCATCTCCAATAACAACATCTTTTCCAATAATAGCGGATTTGCCGATTTTACAAAAAGCACCTATATGAGCTGTAGGATCGATTTCCGCCCCAGGCTCCACAACACTGCTCGGGTGAATGCCCGGCTCAAAAAGGGGCTCTGGAAAAAACAACTGCATTACATGAGCAAATGCAATGCGTGCATTCTTCACCCGAATAATAGTTTTACCGCTATTCGTCTTGAGCTCACCATCGAGCAAGATTGCGGAAGCTTGGCTTTTATCCGCTTTTTCAAGATAAAGTTCACTCTCCGCAAAGGTTAAAAAACCATGTGAGGCAGCAGCAGCAGAAGCAAACCCAGATAGCTGTAGATTTTCATCACCCTCCACCGTTCCAGCTAATTTTTCGGCAATCTCCGCCGCAGTAAAACTTATATTCATTTTTGTTTCTAATCTAAATACCCCGTTCGTCTATGATTTGATTTTCCTCGTTCAGGACAATTACACGAGGCTGCCAGTTCTCAGCATCTTCGGGGCTCATGAGTGCAAAATTCATAATGGTAAGACGGTCTCCCTTTTTACCCAGGTGAGCAGTGGCACCGTTGAGAACAATGGATCTGGAGCCAGGCTCCCCCGGAATGGCGTAAGTTTCAAACCGGGCTCCATTTGCCATATTGCTGCAAAGAAGCTTCTCATAAGGCAAGAGGCCAACCCGCTGCATCAGCTCAATATCGATGGTCAAGCTCCCCTCATAGTTCAAACTTGCACCTGTTACGGCTGCTCGATGAATCTTTGATTTTAATATACTGATTTGCATCTCGTTTGGCGGTGCTCCTGGAGGTATATCTTGCAATGCCTCCGCTGGCTCCAGTATGTCAGAAAAAAGAGGATGTTTTAAATAAAAAACACCAATCTATGAGATGTTTTAATCCCTCCTACATACGGCTGCCTGCAAGCAAATGCACATCTGCCAGAGGCATAGATAGAATAGTAAAACTATCTCTTCTTGCCAATGTAATTGATCGGATGCCGGTCTATCGGGTTTGGATAGATACCCTCGATTTTGTTGGTATCAAAACAGAGAACCCCCTTATAGAAATAAAGGGGGATTACTGGCAGAGCTTCTTTTACCAGCAAAGTTTCCGCTTCTTTCAAAATAAGCGCCCGCCTTTCAACACTCACTTCCTGTTCTGCTTGTTCCAAAAGATCGTCATACTCCTGGCTGGCCCACCCTGTGCGGTTGTTACCGCTGTATGAGGTAAAAAGGTTCAAAAAAGTCGTTGCATCATTGTAGTCTCCCACCCAACTGGCCCTGCACAAGTCATAGTCCAGATTATTCACCATAGATAAGAAAGCCTTCCATTCAGCCTGGCGTAAGTGAACAGTCACATTCAGATGAACCTTCCACATTCGCTGCAACTCAACAGCTATCTTTTGGTGAATTTTAGCGCTGCCTCCCGCAGCAGCATTAAAAAGATAGGTTACAGAAGGAAACCCCTCGCCATTTGAATACCCTGCTTCAGCCAGAAGCTTGCGTGCCAGTTCAGGATTATACCCTAAACCTTCAGGTGGCGTATAGTTGGCGCAAAACTCAGGTGTAAAATGAGAGGAAGGCGTTTCGCCGGCTCGGGTTACGCGAGTCACCAGAGCATCTCTGTCAATTGCCAGGGAAAAAGCTTTTCGAACTCTGGAGTCATTAAAAGGTGAGCGGGTTACATTGATGCGAACAAAGTAATTTCCCAGATAATCAAAGGGGTGGACATCCGGACGCTCCAGCATTAAGTCCAACAGGTCAGCCGGAATGAGCTCCTTGTCCCACAATAAGTCCACCTTGCCTTGTTGATAAAGATTCATTGCGGTCACACTGGAGCCAATGGGAAGCAGGTCAACGACGGCGCATCGAGTGCGGGGAGCATCCCAATAAAAAGGATTTTTCAAAAGCCTGATACGATCATTTAGCAGCCACTTTCCCAGCATATAAGGTCCACTCACAGGTAAAGATTTAGAGCGTATCCATTGATCTGGATTGGATTGAATCGCAAACGATGGAACAACTGCCATAATCGGCATGGCACATAAATCCAAAAAGTATGCGGTGGGGAGCCGCAGCCTGACTTGGAAAATGTTGGTATCCAAAACTTCCAGCCCAAGCAGTGAGGGAGATTTTATTTTTCCAGCGTTGAACTCTTCAGCATTCACTATGGGGTAGAGAATGCTGGCGTAAGGCGAAGCAGTCGCAGGGTCAAGGGTTCTCGTCCAGGAGTAGAGAAAATCCTCTGCAGTTATTGGCTCCCCTGTACTCCAGCGAATCCCCGAACGAAGATGAAAAGTGTAGGTTTTGGCGTCACTAGAAATCTCCCAGCTTTCGGCAAGGCAAGGCTCAGGAAGTCCCGTGAGCGGATTTGGACTGGTCAGGCCGGCAAACAGGGCGCTGGCAGCACGAATATCGGGCTGGCCCGTTACAATGGCAGGGTCTAAAGATTCCGGCTCCGCTCCATTAATGATTACCAATTCTGCAGGCTCCTGAAAAAAACAGGCAGAGAGCATGGTCATCAAAAGCAGGCTGAAAAAAAGAGAATTATAAAAGCTTTTTGTACTGAGCATCCTCACCCTGCGGAAGAAAAAACGCCGCATTTCCGTGGTGGCTTCGCGGCGTTCAAACAATATTTTGTTGGTTGATTAATCGGCTTCTACAGGCTCTCCAGCATCTGTGGCTTCTTCTTCAGCTGATAGTGACTCTGTAACGTCAGCAACAGGGGCAGTCTCCGTTGTGGGAACAGGTGCACCCAATGTGGTTGCCTTAGCTTTATCCGCATCCAATGGAGCCGCTGCAGATTCAACCGTTAGCATTTGGCGTGTGATCGCCTCTCGATCAGCCCTGGCATAATGGGTATCCGCCACGGCCAGCCCCAAAGAAAGGACGAAGAAAAAAACAGCGCACCACTTGGTAAGTTTGGTAATGGCATTGCCGGCACCTGCGCCAAAGAGAGCATCTGTTGCCGCACCGCCAAAGGCGACTCCCAATCCTGCTTCTTTTTTGGGAAGCTGAATCAGCACCAGGAGAATCAAAAGAGCGCAGTCTACAAACAGAATAAACCTGAATAAACCAATAATAAATTCCATAACAATTAGATACTATTTTTTACAATATCGGAGAAGCTACGCACTTCCAAAGCAGCACCCCCAACTAAAGCACCATCCACATCAGGCTGGCCCATGATTTCACGCGCATTACCAGGCTTGACGCTGCCGCCATAAAGAATGCGAACTTTTTTGGCCACCGGTTCGCCAAACATCTCGGCCAAAGTTTTACGAATAAAAAGGTGGATTTCCTGCGCCTGCTCAGAAGTTGCTGTCTTGCCAGTACCAATAGCCCAGACAGGCTCGTAAGCAATCACCGTCTCTTCCATTTGGTCGGCAGTCAGCTCTGCCAGGCTGCCTTTTACCTGAGTGCCAATTACCTCTTCTGCTTTTCCGGCTTCACGCTCTTCAAGCGTTTCGCCCACGCAAACAATTGGCTTGAGCGCAGCCGCATGAGCTGCTTTGGCTTTCCTGGCTATCAAGCAGTCTGTTTCGGCATAATACTGACGACGCTCAGAGTGCCCTAAAATTACGTAACGGACAGAGAACTCTTTGAGCATCCCTGCATTTACCTCACCCGTATACGCTCCATAACCATTTTCATTCATGGTTTGTGCACCCAGGCGAACCTGAGTATCCAGCACCTTCTTGGAAACAGCGTGTAATGCGGTAAACGGAGGGCAGACAACAATATCCACCTCTTTCACATTGGCAAGCTCTCGAACTAACCCGTCCACAAGGTCCGTGGCTTCAGCCACTGTTTTGTTCATTTTCCAATTGCCGGCAATGAGTAATTTTCTTTCTTTATCCATCTGTTTTAAAATAATAATTTAATGTAAAGGATGTTATTTGCATCTGCCGCAGCAACCTTTGTCGCTTAGCGCCGCAACTCCAGGGAGAACCTTCCCTTCCAAAAACTCCAAACTGGCCCCTCCGCCGGTACTCATAAAAGTTACCTGAGAGCCCAGACCCGATTGGTTAATTGCTTTGACGCTATCTCCACCCCCAATGATGCTCTTGGCACCATTCTTTTGGGTGACCTCCGCCACAGCCTTTGCCACACCAAACGTCCCCTGTGCAAAGCGTTTGTCTTCGAAAAGGCCCATAGGACCATTCCAGAGAATCGTTTTGGCTTTGGCCACCTCTTCAGAGAAGAGCTTAGTAGTTTTGGGACCCACATCTAAACCGGCGACATCATCAGCGCAATCCATACCCGCATTTTCGGTCGGATTCTGCCACTCAATTACAGGTCTGCCCTTCTTATCCAGCTTTTCGCTCTTCACAGGCGTGGCCACGATGTCATCCACTGGCAAAAGGAACTTAACACCTTTGGCAGCTGCTTTATCCAGCGCTTCCTTGGCAATATCCACCTTATCGGGCTCCACTAAAGATTTACCCACCTTGTAGCCCTGGGCCAGACGAAAAGTGTAAGCCATGGCGCCACCAATTAAAATCGTATCCGCTTTCTCAAGCAAGCGGTCAATCACAGTGATCTTGTCTGAAACCTTGGCACCACCCAAAATCACCACAAAGGGCCGAGCTGCATTGTCCAGCTCTTCCCCAAGGAACTTCAGCTCACGTTCCATCAAAATACCGGCGGCACATTGTCCACCACGAGAAGAGATAACCTTTGCGATGCCTTCGGTGGAGGCGTGGGCACGGTGGGCTGCCCCAAAGGCGTCATTCACATAAAGCTCGGCCACTGCAGCAAGTTTTTCTGCAAAAGCGGGGTCATTGGCCTCCTCCTCAGCATAATAGCGAACGTTTTCCAGAAGAAGCAGGTCTGCCGGCTGCATGGCAGCCACAGCTTTTTCGACCTTTTCGCCAATGCAGTCATCCACAAAAGCAACTTTTTTGCCGATAAGCTCACCAAGACGAACAGCTACAGGGGCCAGCGACATGGATGGCTCACGCTTACCTTTTGGACGTCCCAAATGCGCTGCAAGGATAATCTTGGCACCGGCCTCAATCAGATACTCCAGAGTGGGCAGAGTTGCACGCATTCGCGTATCATCAGTGATCACCATCACTCCGTCCTTTTCTTCCAAAGGTACGTTATAGTCTACACGCACAAATACCGCTTTGCCGTGTGCCTTCAAATCTTTCAGCGTAAGTTTTGCCATATGTATTGTCATCTGTGTGGATTACCCACAAGCCGATTGATTTTACTCAAAACACCGGATAAAAGTCAAAGGTTGTTGGCAGGATTTATTTTGCAGAGGAAACACAGGTTAACAAAACAGCTCATCTATTGTTGAGTGTTAGCGTCGAAAATTGTAACCTTACCTCCGATGCGGCTACCCTTTGAACTGCTGCTAAGCCTTCGATACTTAAAGCCGAAACGCACTTTCGTTTCGGTTATCACTGTTATCTCCACCATTGGGGTCACCCTTGGCGTAGCAGTACTTATTATTGTAATGAGCGTGATGAGTGGTTTTGACCGAGACCTTCATGAAAAAATATTAGGTTTTAATCCTCACATAAAAGTCTATTCGCGCTCTGGAGAAATGCGAGATTATGAAAAAACGGCTGAACAGGTTCGCTCTGTCGCCCATGTGCGTGCCGTGGCACCTTTCGCGTTTGGGCAAGTCTGGATGGAAACTCAACCTAATATTGGGCCCAGCCAGGGGATGGCTCCTTATCTGAGAGGAATTGAGGCAGATTTGGAAAGTCAGGTTAGCGTCCTCTCCACCAGTATTATAGAGGGGAAGTTTGATGTTTCAGGGCGTGGACTGCTCATAGGCAACGTCATGGCAAATAACCTCCACCTGCAGGTTGGCGATGTTGTGGTACTCTACAGCCCTTCCCAGCTCCAGAAAATGAAACTTAGCCAGGAAGAAGGCCAGCCCGAAGCTATATTGGCTGATAATTACGAAATTAAAGGCATCTTCGATGTTGGCTTTTTTGAATACAATTCCTCTTTCTTAATCACCTCGATGCTCAACTTCCAGGAGCTCTTTGATATGGATGATACAGTTCAGGGGCTTCTAGTAATGCTTGATGATCCTCAGTTGGTTACCCCTCTGGCTGAGGAGCTGAACTCTGAACTGGGACTGGGCTATTACACCTCCACCTGGATGCAGGAGAACTCCCAGATCGTGAGTGCCCTGGTCGTAGAAAAAAACGTAATGTTCTATATACTGTTTCTCATCATGGTTGTGGCCGGCTTTGGTATTGCGAACGCTTTGATCACCTTTGTATTTCAAAAAACACGTGAAATAGGCCTTTTAAAAGCAATTGGCGCCACACGGCTTCAAATACTTTTTATCTTCCTCAGTCAGAGCCTGATGGTTGGAGTTGTAGGTGTCATCTGTGGATTCTCTCTGGGAATGACCGCGATTGCCTTTCGCAATGAGTTTTTGCAGTTCATGAACCGTATGACTGGTTTTGAGCTTTTTCCGGCAGAGCTCTATTTTTTTTCAGAGCTCCCGGCGATGATTATCCCCTCTGATATTATTTTGGTGTGCGGTGGTTCGCTTTTAATTTGTCTGCTTTCGGGCATCCTCCCAGCAGCTTATGCCAGCCGCCAACATCCTGTTACCTCTCTGCGCCATGAATAGCCGACCTTTTTCACCTCCCTTGCTTCAAGTTTTTGACCTGCACAAATCTTTTACGATTGGTAATCGCAGGCTTGATATCCTCAAGAATATCTCTTTTTCAGTTAAAGCGGGAGATTTTGTCAGCTTGCAGGGAGCTTCCGGTGCTGGTAAGTCGACTCTGCTAAACCTGATAGGGATGCTGGATCGCCCCGATGCTGGGAGCATCCTCATTGAAGGCAAACAAACACGGCAGATGAGTGACCATGATTTAGCCAGGATACGAAATCATAAAATTGGCTTTGTTTTTCAGTCTTATCATTTGCTCCCTGAATTTGACGCACTGGAGAATATCAGCATGCCAGCTCGGATTGCGCGGCGCCCTCACGCAGAAGTAAGAGAGCGTGCCGTCAAACTACTTGAGCAGGTTGGTCTTGCCGGTAGAGCGGACCACCGCCCCTCTGAGCTTTCTGGAGGAGAGCAACAAAGAGTTGCCATTGCACGATCTCTCATTAATAACCCCTCCCTTTTAATCGCTGATGAGCCTACGGGGAACCTGGATTCCAAAACTGGGCGAGAAATTTTGGATCTGCTTTTACGTTTACGCAGTGAACGCTCTTGCACCCTCATTATTGCAACTCATGACTCGGAAATTGCTGCCCAGGCAAACCAGACTTTTCACATCGTAGACGGAAGCTTAAAAGATTGAGAGACCTTTAAAAAAACCGTACACAAAGAGGCAAAGTTCTTTACTTTCAATTTATTACAATCTTCTGTTAAAAATCTCTAGCTAGCTTTCTCGTAAGATGCTAGGATAGGCCCGTAGACGTCAAAAGCGTCCCAGCCATGACTTTGGGGCAAGGTATTCGCACCAGAGAGACTATGCTGGAACGGCAGTTTTTATTATAAGACAGTATATGGCTAAGAAATATGTAGCAATGGATGGGAACGAGGCAGTTGCCTACGTTGCCTATAGATGTAATGAGGTATGCGGAATTTATCCTATCACCCCTTCTTCCAATATGGCGGAGTGGTGTGACGAGTGGGCAGCCAGAGGGGTTAAAAACCTTTGGGGAAGTGTCCCGTCCGTAATGGAAATGCAAAGCGAGGGAGGAGCTGCTGGCACCGTGCATGGCTCTCTCCTCACCGGTTCACTCACAACAACATTTACGGCATCTCAGGGGCTGCTCCTCAAGATACCGAACATGTACAAGATTGCCGGTGAATTGCTCCCGACTGTCTTCCACATTTCGGCCCGTGCTTTAGCAACTCATGCTCTTTCGATCTTTGGAGACCATAGCGATGTCATGAGCGCTCGTAATACTGGCTTTGCGATGCTTGCTTCAGCCTCTGTTCAAGAGGCTATGGATATGGCACTGATATCTCAGGCTGCCACACTGGAGTCTCGCATTCCGTTTATGCACTTCTTTGATGGCTTCCGGACCTCTCACGAAGTTTCCAAGATAGAGTTGCTTTCCGATGAGGTCATGAAGGAGATGATTCAGGATGAGTTTATCGTCGCTCACCGCCAGCGCGCACTCAATCCGGATAATCCCACCATTCGTGGCACTGCCCAAAATCCGGATGTTTTCTTCCAGTGCAGGGAGAGATGCAACCCCTTCTACGACGCCTGCCCGGCAATTGTCCAAAAAACAATGGACAAATTTGCAAAGCTGACAGGCCGTCAATATAAACTTTTTGAATATACCGGAGCTGAGGATGCTGAAAATGTTCTCATCCTTATGGGCTCAGGCTGTGAGGTTGCCCATGAAACGTTGGATGCCCTCAATGGCAATGGTGCAAAGCTGGGTCTGCTCAAGGTTCGGCTGTACCGTCCTTTCAGCGTTCGTGATTTTGTTGAAGCGCTGCCTTCAACAACCAAAAAAATTGCTGTTCTGGACCGCACCAAGGAACCCGGCGCAACCGGTGAGCCACTTTACCAGGATGTGCTTTGTGGTATTGCTGAGGCTCTGGCCAACGGTTGTGAACACCTGACTCATGGAATGCCTATGATTGTGGGCGGGCGCTACGGTCTGGCTTCCAAAGATTTCACTCCAGCTATGGTCAAGGCGGTTTATGACAATTTGGAGCAGCCTAAACCCAAAAACCATTTCACTGTGGGTATTGTGGACGATGTTACCCATACCAGTTTGCCGGTAGATAAAAACTTCTCTACCGAGCCCGACAGCGTCATTCGTGCCATGTTCTACGGGTTGGGTTCTGACGGTACTGTTGGAGCAAACAAAAACACCATTAGGATCATTGGTGAAGAGCAGTACGCTCAGGGCTACTTTGTGTACGATTCCAAAAAATCCGGTTCCATCACAGTTTCACACGTTCGCTTTGGTCCCAACCCCATCCGTTCCTCTTATCTGATTAGCAGGGCCAACTTTGTCGCCTGTCATCAGCCAACATTCCCTGATCGCTATGATATGTCGGCTCCCTTGATTGAAGGAGGAACGCTGTTAATTAATACTCCATTTGGTCCGGATAAAGCTTGGGATACACTTCCCGCAGTGACCCAAAAATCTCTGATTGAGAAAAAAGCCAAACTTTACGTGATTGATGCCAATAAGGTAGCCAATGATACCGGCATGGGAAGCCGTATCAACACGATCATGCAGGTTTGCTTCTTTGCTCTGTCGGGTGTCCTGCCCAAGGATATCGCCATTGAAAAGATCAAAGGCTCCATCAAGAAGACCTATGGCAGCAAGGGTGATGATGTCGTCGCCAAAAATATCGCAGCTGTAAATAAAACTCTGGAGTGCCTCTTTGAAGTAGCCATTCCCACTACTGTTGGTGACAGGCAGCTCCTGCCGCCTGTAGCTTCAGACGCTACTGAGTTTGTGAAGCTGGTACTGGGCCCGATCATTGGCGGCTTTGGCGATGACATGCCTGTGAGTGCCTTTACTCCTGTACAGGACGGTGCTTTCCCCACTGACACAGCCCGCTATGAAAAACGCGACTTGGCTCTGGAAATTCCGGTATGGGATGTAGACTCCTGCATCCAGTGCCTCAAGTGCGTTGCTATTTGCCCCCACGCGGTTATTCGTGGAAAATTCTACGATCCGGCTGAACTGGCAAAAGCGCCGCCAACCTTCAAGAGCACTGACTCAAGGGTGCCTGAATTTAAAGGACAGAAGTTCTCTCTCCAGGTCTCCGTCCATGACTGTACTGGATGTGGTCTTTGCGTAGAAACCTGCCCCGCCAAGAGCAAGACAATCGAGGGCGGCAAGGCTATCAACATGGCACCTCAAGTACCGCTGCGTGAAAGCGAAGGTCTCAACTGGGAGTTCTTCCTTTCTCTGCCTGATACTGACCGTACCAAGATCAAGACCACGGTTCTCCGGCAAATGCAAGTTATGCGCCCCCTCTTTGAGTTCTCCGGTGCATGCCCTGGTTGTGGTGAAACTCCCTATATTAAGATGCTCACCCAGCTCTTTGGCGATCGCCTTCTGGTTGCCAATGCCACCGGCTGCAGCTCTATTTATGGCGCCAACTTGCCGACAACACCGTATGCCAAAAACGCACAAGGTCGCGGCCCTGCGTGGGCAAACTCTCTCTTTGAAGACAATGCCGAGTTCGGACTGGGCTTCCGCCTGGCTCTGGACAAACAAAATGAGTTCGCCCATGAGCTTTTGGTTAAACAGAGCTCTGCGCTCGGTGATGATCTGATTACCGGCATTATCCAAGCCTCCCAAAACGACGAGGCTGAAATTGCCGCTCAGCGTGAGCGCGTTGGAGAGCTCAAGAAGAAGCTACTCACCTTGGATACCCCCGAAGCCAAGATGCTCCTCTCGCTGGCAGACTCGCTGGTGAAGCGCTCTGTATGGATACTGGGTGGTGATGGATGGGCCTATGATATTGGCTACGGTGGTCTGGACCATGTCTTGGCATCAGGCAAAAACGTCAACGTCCTTGTCCTGGACACCGAGGTTTATTCCAATACCGGTGGCCAAAGCTCCAAGGCAACTCCCAAGGGTGCGGTGGCTAAGTTCTCTGCTTCAGGCAAGACACAAGCCAAGAAAGACATGGGTCTCATAGCCATGTCCTATGGCCACGTTTATGTTGCCTCAGTCGCAATGGGAGCCAATGACAACCAAACACTCAGAGCAATGACCGAGGCTGAAGCCTACAATGGATCTTCTCTTATCATTGCTTACAGCCACTGCATTAACCACGGCTACAATATGGCCATGGGTGGTAAACATCAAAAGGCTCTGGTTGATTCCGGCTTGCATCTCCTTTACAGGTACAACCCTGAAAGAGTGGCTTCTGGGCTCAACCCGCTGCAGTTGGATTCTAAGCCCAAACCGAGCGCAGAAAGCGTTCTGGACTTCTTCAACTCTGAAAACCGCTTCAGAATGCTCATGAAGAGCAACCCTGAAACAGCCAAACAGTTGGCACTGGAAGCTGCTAATGACGCCACCGAGCGCTATCAGAAGTACCAGCATATGGCCAGCCAGGCATTCTCTGCTGAAGCTAAAGAATAAGTAAAAGGGTAAACCCTTTCTAAATCAAAAGCGCTCTTCCCGTTAAAACAGGAGGAGCGCTTTTTGTTTCCAGAGAGACTCTGCTTTACTTCCCTCTTTGAATAGAGACGGGGCCCAAAAGACCTGATTTCAAAAGTGGAGAGTCTTTTCCGAAGTGGCGGTACGTTGTGAACGTATAACGCCCAGAACTTCTTGGCTGCTTTTCCAAAAGCCACTTCGGCCACTGGCCACCCTCGATTCCATCATCTGGCAGCTGCTCATCCCCAATTAAGCGGTTGGGCCAAAGGTTTACGACCTCAATCTCCAGTTCATTCCCTTTCTCTTTTAAAACATCGGTAATCTCCAGACGCCAGGGGGTGGTCCAGAGCGTACCCACTTCCTGCCCATTCAGATGGACCCTTGCCATGTTCTCGACTGAACCCAAATCTAAGTAGTAACGCGTTTTTTCAGAGCCTGAAGAAACAGCATTAAGAATTTTAACAACAGCACCCTCTGGGATATCAAAAGTTTGCTTATATAGCGCTGTGCCTGAATAATATTTAATTCCCGGGTTGCCATGTTCAGTCCAGTCAAGAAGCTCCTCAAAAACAATAGAGTCAGGGCCACCCCATGCAGGATCAAAAGAGACGCTCCAGGGACCAGTTATTGTGAGCGCAGGTTCCAGTTCCAGGAAATTAACTCCCTCCGACTTGCTGGAAGCTGCTATCTCTTTCCTGAATAAAATAAAATAGGATTCAAATCTTTCCCATTCCAAGGGTATTTCAATCAAACCTTCTTTTTGAGTAAACTGAGGCAACATCCTGATCTCTCCTGTCATCGGATTCCACAGCTCAGGGAGCATACCGCTCACACGAAATGAGCAAATATCCTTCACTTTCTTCTCAGAGCGATTAGCCAAAAAGTAGATTTCGCAATTCTCCATCGTCCGATGTCCATAGCGAATTTTTCCAGACGAAGCATAAAAATCTGCCGGTATTTCCACGGAATCCAACAGCTCCATCGTTGCAGAGTAAGGTTGGTAGAGATTATCTGGATTATGCTGATTTCTTATAATTACCCCTTTACCAAAAGCACGGCGGCTTTCATTTAGTTCTCCCCAGATTTCGCGGATAAGAGTCCGAACTTGACGGTCACTCTCCGGATATCCCGTCAAACTTGGAGATTTATGCGGAGGATTTCCTACTACAGTGGCGCCAGCATTAATGAGCTCTTTTATTTTTTCCAAAAGCTCCGGTGTCATCGTCGGATAGTCTGGAAGAATCAAAACCCGATACATTGCCCCTCCAGGAAAGACAATTTTTCCATTTTTCACCTCAGCCCGATAAAGCATTCCTGGAGGGCTGGCATCGAAATTGTATTCTCTTCGATCCGGCAAGAAAGATTCTGTACCAGCCAGAGCTGACTCCGGAGCGCGAAAAACAAAAGGAGCTCCCTCAGGTGTCAAGTAAAGGATGTCAGCTACAGTTCTGCCCTGCTGGAGCAAATACTGCGCACGGGCTACATATTGATGGTAAGCATCTGCCATTGGCCACCAGGTCTGGTTACGGTCCCAGTGGACTCCATAGGGCCCCATTGTCATCCCAGGCCGCAGTGAATCATCCAGACACTGATGCTGAAAAGTATGATAGACGAGACGGTTAATTCCACCTGCAAGAGCCCAGTCAGTTTGGTTTTTCATGGAGCCCGGATGCTGTCGCCATCCGTCCAGGTGCGCTGTAAAAGCTTCTGCCGGCACTACAGGCTGGCCCAGCAAGTGTGCTGCAGAACTACCCTCTATCAAGCTGAAGGAGGTGTTAAAGCCATAGCCCTGGCTCCAGAACTCACACATCGGCATGTCAGCAACTGAAGCTAACTCCAAGTCTGCAGTCGGGTTCATGTCATAAGGTTCTATAGAAAGTCCCGGTCCAAGTCGGTGCGCGTACTCTTTGACAGCGCCTGCATGGTTTTCCAAAATGAGCTCCTGACAGGTCAACCGCAGGTCCCACAAAAACCGTTCACTTACTTCTTTGTTCTCTACTATAAAGCCTGCATAAACTGGGTAAAACGGCAAGGGATCGTACTTCCTGCGGCTCTTAAATTCTTCTCGGAAATGGGCATTCCAGTTTTGTGCACCCATCTCCCAGCTATCCATATGAAGCATTTTGAGGCCACCGAAAAGATTAGTGTCACGTGGACCGATAGTATCAAAAAGCTTTTCCAAAAACTCTTCAAAATGAGCATGCAGAGCAGCCCTGCTAAACTTATCACACTCCATCCCAACACCAGGCAAAGGAGCCGGACGCGTAACGGCGCCGTTGTTGCGGGCGCCAAAGCGCATCAGAGTCCAGTTGCCCTCAGGAACATTCCAGCTCAGCACTCCCTCAGCATCCATTTTAGAGATTAAATCTAAAATTTGATTTTGCTCAATCAAAAAAGGACCTGCCTCTCCATCATCATAAGGTGGAGGTAAATATTGTTTTACCCCTGGCTGAGAGCTATAAGGAGCCCGATAGTACAAAGCTTTCTCATCCACATCGCTAATCAGCTCACCCTTCTCGGGAGTCGGAAATGCCAGCAAGGCCACGTCTTGATAGAACTCTCTCCAGTGTTCTCTCATTTCCGAGGTAAAACCATGCTCTCCAAAAAAAGGAGGCTTGGGGTCCGGCTTTGGCAATATGATTTGTTGCATGCTTCCGCCTGTGACTTCAATCGTACTGCTTACCAGATGCTGCATCGACTGCTCCGGCCTGACCCAGGGGCCGCCACTGCCTGTCCACCCGGGTCCAACCCCCAAAGTCATCTGAATTCCCAGTCGCTCACACTCTTCCAGAGCATGTTTGAACAGTTCCCTCCAGGCAGGGCTCAAGAAATCCACATCTCCACGAGGCACGCCCACATTAACTTCCAGGTAGACGAGATAACCAATTCCCGCTTCGACCATTGCCTCCAAATCTTTAGTCATCCCCTCTTTTGAGAGATTGCCATCCATAAAATACCAGTAAACACCTGGACGAGCTGTAGGTGGGGGACTCTTAAAACTTTGCACCAAGTCGCTCTTTTCAACCGTATCTGTTGCAGCCTTTATGCTCGCCAGAGTAAAGAAAAGCAAACTGAAAGCTATGCATGCTCTTAAGGCATCAGATAATGCTTTGTTCATATTCATATAAAACTTTTTCACTACAAAAAAGCTAATCAAAAAGATTTAAAAATCAAGACTATTACGCATCTGTTGCCCTTTTAAACTAAGCTGCCGCCTCTCTTACGAGAAACGGCAGCCTGGTTTCAGGTATCAACCTGCTTTCAGGCTGATACTTATTAGATCAGAACTTACTCACGTACAGTTCTGTAGTAGGCAACGCCCTCATCTGTTGGGACAATGTATCCCTCAGGAGAGGCATC
>LSQX01122912.1_pt2 | contig 50341 bp, 39 predicted proteins | sample 654561 | NCBI WGS metagenome assembly LSQX01 (sample SAMN04489861, study PRJNA283612) | anaerobic digester metagenome | isolation source: 4 biogas reactors fed with cattle manure at either 37C or 55C with and... | place: Denmark: Kongens Lyngby | collected 2014
GATGAGGTAGACAGCATTTTAATCGATGAAGCTAGGACACCTTTGATCATTTCCGGACAGGCTGATAAACCAACTGATCTTTATTATAAGATTGCCCGGGTTATTCCCAAGTTGAAAAAGGATAAGGATTACCAGGTGGATGAAAAGCTCCACACTGTTGCCCTGACTGAAGAGGGAACCAGGAAGGTAGAGGAACTTTTAGGTGTACAGAATCTCACTGATGAAGATAATCTGGAACTGGCCCACCATGTTTACCAGGGTTTGCGCGCCCATGCCCTGATGAAGAGGGACCGGGACTATGTGGTCAAAGATGGGCAGGTGATTATTGTAGATGAATTCACCGGGCGCCTTATGTTCGGCAGGCGCTTCAGTGAGGGGCTGCATCAGGCTATTGAAGCTAAGGAAGGGGTGCGTATTGAGCGGGAGTCCCAGACTCTGGCTACTATTACCTTCCAAAACTATTTCCGGATGTATGAAAAGCTGGCAGGTATGACCGGTACCGCAGCTACAGAGGAGGATGAATTCCGGAAGATATACGGCTTGGATGTGGTGGTGATCCCTACACATAAGCCGATGATCCGCCATGATTACCCTGATGCCATTTATCGCACTGAAGAGGGGAAATTTGCAGCAGTGGTGAAGGAGATTGTTGAGTGCTATCAACGGGGACAGCCGGTCCTGGTGGGCACTATTTCTATTGAAAAGTCGGAGTATTTAAGCAAATTACTGAAAAAAAAGAGGATTCCCCACCAGGTGCTAAATGCCAAGTTTCATGAACAGGAGGCAAAAATCATTGCCCAGGCAGGCAGGGTTGGGATGGTGACCATAGCCACCAACATGGCAGGACGGGGAACAGATATTCTCTTGGGGGGAAACCCGGAGTTCATGGCCAAAGAGGAGTTGCTAGCCAGGGGGGTTGCTCCTGAGATAGTAGCGGAAGCAGCTGAATACGGAAAACCGTCCACTGATGAGGTGGCCTCTGTTCGTGAAGAGTACCGCAAGCTGGTGGCAAAATATAAAAAAGAAACAGATGCAGAACATGAAAAGGTGGTTGCCCTTGGAGGACTGCATATCATCGGGACTGAACGCCATGAGAGCAGGCGCATTGACAACCAGCTGCGGGGCCGGGCTGGGCGGCAGGGTGATCCCGGTTCTTCACGCTTCTATGTTTCTCTGGAAGATGACCTGATGCGACTTTTTGGTTCTGACAGCATTAGCGGGATCATGGATAAGCTGGGAATGGATGACAGTGTGCCTGTGGAACATCCTTTGGTGACCCGTTCTATCGAGTCCGCACAGAAAAAAGTAGAAAACCGCAATTTTGAGATGCGTAAGCATGTGCTGGAATATGATGATGTGATGAACCAGCAGCGGGAGGTAATTTATGGCCAGCGCCGCCGTGTGTTGATGGGCGAGGATCTAGGGGAGACTCTTCAGGAGATGATTTCCAGTGTTATTGATAATGCTGTTGAGAGATATACCGCTGAAGGTAAGTATCCTGAAGAGTGGGATTTAGCAGGCCTTATCCATTATGGGGAACAGGCTTTCCTGCGCACAGGGGCAGTATCTGTTGATGAGCTTCAGGAACTCGGTAGCAGAGAAGAGATAAAGGAGAGACTGTATGAGGAAGCGATAGAACACTGGCAGGCCCGGGAAGAGGAACTGGGTACTGAGATGATGCGTGATTTGGAAAGGTTTATCTTGCTGCGGGTTGTTGATAACAAATGGATGGATCACCTGGATGCCATGGATCAACTGCGTACTGGTATCGGGCTAAGAGCATACGGGCAGAGGGACCCGCTGGTGGAATACAAATTTGAGGCTTATAACATGTTCCAGGAGATGATCGAGGGCATCCAGGAGGATGTTGTCCGTTACCTTTATAAAGTGCGTGTAGTGCCGCGGGAGCAGGAGCAGCGAGTAAAACATGTTGCCGAAAACTACGGAGATAATGGAGAGCGAACACCTGTAAAAGTAGGAAAAAAGATAGGAAGGAATGCTCCCTGTCCGTGTGGAAGCGGTAAAAAGTATAAAAGATGCTGTGGCAGACAGGATTGACCTCATGTCATGGAGGTGTTCTTTTTGGAAAAAGCGGCCACCATGGGTGGGGAGGAAAGGGTTAAAAGAGATAGCTTAGCTGATCAGGGCGGGTTCTATCAAAGAGAATATTTTTACAAAACTCTGTTTTCAGTGATCAAGCCTGAGATTGCTCCTTATCTGGAAAGACTGTATGAAGTGAAGGAACTTTTATCCCTTTCCGAAATTATATCAGACGGAGAAAACCAACTGTACCATGTTATTCGCATGTTAGAGATAGCTGCTTCGATACCGGATAGTGTTCTGGAGAAATTGAAAATTTCCAAAGACGAACTGGTGACAGGAGTCATTTTTCATGATGTTGGCAAGGGAAAGGAAGTTGATGACCGTCATTTTGACTCTTCAAAGGTTACAAAGGGCAGTGTTCCTGTATTTCTGCGCCATTATCCAGGAATGAACTGGGTAGAGTGGGTGGTTCCCTTTCATGATCATATTGCTGCCAGCTATCTGATAGCAAAAAAATATCACTGTTCAATCAGGGTACTTGAGGCTGTTGCATTGCACCACCATGTGAAGATCAGGCCGCGGACTTTGAATCTTATTGGTGATAGTCTTCAGCTGAGCAGTATGGTGAAACTTGACATTTTTCATTATAATCCTGTACAGTATGTAGCTCCAGGAGGCAACCTGGCACAGGTGATAGCCATCCTTGATCAATTGTGTGCTATAGAGAGAAAATTTCGGGGTTTTTCCGGTTTGGGTTTGGAGCCACAGCAGATCGAATATGAGGTTGTCCGAGATCTGGTGATTGGAATAACAGATAATAAAGACCCCCGCTTGGATGTGCTGGGGGTATCACTCAAAGGGAATGAATCGGTAATTCTTTTTGATTTGAAAGCTTTCGGCAGTTTTGTAAAGATGCATACCGAATATGAGGTTCAAAATATGAAGGCTTCGATTTTGCAGTTGATAAGAAATATGGTACGGGTCAACAGGGGCTGTAGGGAAAGAGATATTGTTGCCCTCATCGGAGGGGATGAGTACGCGGTTGTAACAAAGGTTAAGGATATTGCTGTCCTCAATAAGATGGCGGAGAGGGTGGCTGAAGTTATAAAATTGAAAACCGGTTTTCAGGTGAGGGCCGGGTATGGCATCGGAGAAAGTATTGCTAAAAACTACCACAAAGCACGGTTGCAAGCGGAGCTGATGAAAAAACGCCGCTTCCTTTTAGATGAATAGAGGTGATATTATGCTAGCTGATTACAGAAGAGAATTGAATGAACTGGAACAGAAATTTCAAGAATTGAGGGGTTCTCTTTGACCTAGAGGCTAAACAGAGCAAGCTGTCAGAGATAGAGAAAAATGCATCTGTGCCTGATTTTTGGAATCAGCCTGAACAGGCAAAAAAAATTCTCCAGGAGGCATCTGCGCTTAGAGATGATTTAAACAAATATAAGCAGGTCAGTGAAGACTTAGAAGAGTTAAAGGTGCTGCTGGAATTAAGTGAAGAATCAGGGGATCTTGAACTAGCATCGGAATTGGAGGCTGGGCTTGCTAGGCTCTCAAAAACTATAAAAAAATGGGAGAAGGAGACTCTTTTTACAGATCCCCATGATAAAAGGAATGCGCTGGTTTCCCTACATGCTGGGGCAGGAGGAACTGAAGCTCAGGATTGGGTTGATATTTTGCTGCGCATGTATGGACGCTGGGCACAGCAGCATGGTTTCCAGGTGGAGGTGCTCGATTATCTCCCTGGGGAGGAGGCGGGGATTAAAAGTGTGACCATCCTGGTATCAGGCCCTTATGCATACGGTTACCTGAAGGCTGAGCGGGGAGTGCACCGTTTAGTGAGGATCTCTCCCTTTGATGCCTCCGGAAGGCGCCATACATCTTTTGCATCAGTTGATGTTGTTCCAGAAGTAGAGGAGGATAATGAGGTTGAGATCAATCCGGATGACCTGCAGATGGATACCTACAGAGCCAGTGGCCCCGGTGGTCAGCATGTGAATAAAACAGATTCTGCGGTCCGCATTACCCATCTTCCCACAGGGATTGTTGTCCAGTGCCAGAGCGAGCGATCCCAACTTGCCAATAGGCTGCGGGCTATGAATATGCTGCGCTCCCGTTTGCTTGATTTAAAAAGGCAGAAACAAGAGGAGGAATTGGCCAAACTGCGAGGTGAACAGAGGGAGATCGCCTGGGGCAACCAGATCCGCTCTTATGTTTTTGAACCTTACACACTGGTCAAGGACCACAGAACAGGGCTAGAGGTGGGAAACATTCAAGGGGTGATGAACGGAGATATAGATCCCTTTATTGAAGCCTACCTCCGTTATGCTAGAAATAAATAAATTTTCTTTTACAGCCTCGGGTACTTTTTACAACTCGGGGCTTTTTTAATTAGGCTAAAAAACCATGTTATCATATTTGTCGAAAGGGGCAGGAATAGCTATGCAATACGGAGAAATTTTGACAAGGCACCCATTGGCTGAAAAAGACCCTTTCTGGCAACAATAAAATTGAGGCTGTGGAACATTTTGAACGGGGTGGAAATCTTTGCGCTGGCGAAGACTGATTATAGCATATACCTGGATCGCTGTTGGTTCTGCAATAATTGCGCTGGCCCTCAATATTTTTTTAGTGCCTAACAAAATTGCCGCCGGTGGGGTAAGCGGGCTGGCTACCATCACCTATCATCTGCTGAACATACCGGTTGGATGGATGCTATTGGCATTAAATATTCCTCTGTTTCTCCTTTCCTTTCGGGAACTGGGGTTGCAGGTTTTTATCAGAAGTATTTTTGGGGCACTGCTTACTTCGGTTTTTGTAGAGTTAACAAATAACCTGGTGCCGATCATGACCAGGGATGTTATTTTGGCGGCTATATATGGCGGTATTTTATCTGGGCTGGGGATAGGAATTGTTCTCAGAGCAGGAGGGACTACCGGTGGCACAGATCTGGTAGCCCGGTTGCTGCATAAATATTTTCCTGTAACAGTGGGGCAGGGTCTGCTGGGAGCGGATTTTGTTGTGATCAGTCTGGCCGGAATATTTTTTAATGCGGAATTGGCCCTTTATGCTCTTTTATCTCTTTTCATCACCAGTAAAACAATTGATTTGGTGCAAGAAGGGATCAGTTTTGCAAAAGCTGCGTTTATAATTACAGACCATTCGGAAGAGGTGACCCAGGGCATCTTCCGGGAGTTAGGGCGTGGGGTTACCGCATTGCAGAGCAAAGGGATGTTTACCGGAGAAGAACACCCACTTCTCCTCTGTGTAGTAGGGAAGACTGAGGAAAGCCGCCTCAAGGATTTAATCTATGATATAGATCCCCGGGCCTTTGTTTTTATTACAGATGCACATGAGGTGTTAGGTGAGGGGTTTAAAGATTATGGGAAAATACCAGGTAAGGAGGCATCTTGATGACAGAAGCACAGGAAGAACTGATCAGGGATCTAGAAGCGAAGGCAAAAACTATTAGAAAGAACATAATAAGCATGCTGGCCGAGGCGGGATCAGGCCACCCCGGGGGTAGTCTCTCCAGTGTGGAAATTGTGACAGCACTCTATTTTAGTGTTCTGCGGTTGAAACCTGAAGAGCCTCTCTGGCAGGACCGGGACCGGTTTGTTTTGAGCAAAGGGCATGCGGCACCCCTTTTGTATGCCGCTTTGGCAGAGCGCGGCTTTTTCCCTGTGGATGAACTGCTGACCCTCAGAAAATTAGGAAGCCGTTTACAGGGACACCCTGCCTGGGGAATGCTGCCCGGTGTTGAGGCATCAACCGGGTCTTTAGGGCAGGGGTTATCGATCGGGCTGGGAATGGCTTTGGCAGGAAGACTCGATCAGCGGGATTACCGGGTTTATGTTCTGCTGGGGGATGGAGAGAGCCAGGAGGGGCAGGTTTGGGAGGCTGCCATGGCTGCTGCCCACTACAGGGCAGGTAATCTGACCGCTATACTCGATTACAATGGCCTGCAGATCGATGGGCCCATTGAAGAGGTTATGTCCCCTCTCCCTTTGCCCGATAAATGGCGAGCTTTTGGTTGGGAAGTGCGGGAGGTAGATGGACACAACTTCCGTGATTTGCTTACAGCTTTTGATTGGGCACAGAAAGTAAATGACAAACCTTCCATGATTATTGCCCACACAATTAAAGGGAAGGGTGTTTCCTTTATGGAAGGAATGGTGGATTGGCATGGTAAAGCCCCTGATAAAAAAATGGCAGGCCAGGCACTGGAAGAGATCGGTGCGGAAAGTTGACCTTTGTAAGGAGGAAATAAGTGTTGGAGCGAAAAATTTCTACACGTGATGCTTATGGTAAGGTATTGGTGGAATTAGGCCGGCGCTATCCGGAACTGGTGGTGCTCGATGCTGATCTATCCAAATCAACAAAAACCAGTGAGTTTGCTAAGCATTATCCGGAACGGTTTTTTGAGATGGGTATCGCAGAACAAAATATGATGGGAACTGCAGCCGGATTGGCACTGTCAGGTAAAATACCCTGTGCCAGCACTTTCGCTGTTTTTGCCACAGGACGGGCTTATGATCAAATACGCAATGCCATCGCTTATCCAGGCTTGAATGTAAAGATCATCGCCAGTCATGCCGGGATTACGGTCGGTGAAGATGGAGCCTCCCATCAGTCTATTGAAGATATTTCTTTAATGCGCACCCTTCCCAACATGACTGTTATCGTGCCTGCAGATGCTGTAGAAACCGCACAGGCGGTAACTGCTGCTGTTGAGATGAGGGGGCCTTGTTACATCAGACTGGGGCGTCCTGCTGTACCGGTTATTTTGGGGGATGACTATCACTTTCAATTAGGCAGGGCAGCGGTTCTCAGGGAAGGTAAAGACGCGGTGGTTTTTGCTGCAGGGATCATGGTGCATAAGGCCCTAAAAGCTGCATCTGTTCTGGAGGCAGAAGGGCTTGAGGTGGCTGTTGTCAATGTTTCCACTATCAAACCCCTGGATCATGGGACGATAGTGAAATGGGCAAAAAAGACAAGGGCTGTTGTTACTGCTGAGGAGCATTCCATTTACGGTGGATTGGGCAGTGCTGTGGCTGAGGTTCTAGGAGAAGAATATCCGGTTCCCGTGATCCGTGTAGGGGTCAAGGATCGCTTTGGTGAATCGGGAAGCCCTGATGAGCTGTTAACTGCCTTTCAGTTGAACACAGACAGCCTTGTTAATGCGATAAAAAAGGCTTTAGGGCGAAAAAAATAGAATGTCCTGTTGTTCATTAAATACCATTTGAGGAAAATATTATTTTTTACATGATTAAGAGGAGATCTAAGGTTTTTGTCGAAAACAACTTCCATGTAGGGAAGTTGTTCTCTTTTTGTGAAACTTTTCGAATTAATGTGTTGAGGTGGTTAAGTGATCAGCTTTTTCAATGTATCAAAGGTTTACCCCAATGGAGTTAAAGCCCTCCAGGGGGTATCCCTGCAGATCGAACAAGGGGAATTTGTTTTTATCGTAGGACCAAGCGGAGCAGGAAAATCGACCCTGATCAAGCTGATTTTTAGAGAGGAGATGCCCACCAAAGGGCAGATCTATATAAACGGACGCAGTATCCTTAGAATGAGAAGGCGGGATGTACCCCATCTGCGCCGGCAGATCGGTATGGTTTTTCAAGATTTCCGCCTGCTGCCTGACCGTACCATTTATGAAAATGTGGCTTTTGCTATGCAGGTGGTTGGTGCCAGGCGCTCAGAGATTAAGAAGCGGGTGCCTGAAGTGCTCAAGATGGTAGGCCTGGCAAACCGGATGGATAATTATCCTCCTCAGCTGTCAGGCGGGGAACAGCAAAGAACTGCCATTGCCCGAGCACTGGTGAATAAACCATCAACCATTATCGCAGATGAGCCAACCGGGAACTTGGATATCAATACATCCTGGGATATAATGGAATGTTTTCAGAAGATCAATGATGATGGAACTACAGTTATAATTGCAACTCATGCCAAAGAAATTGTCGACTCTATGCGCCAGAGGGTTATTGCTCTAGAGAATGGGAAGATAGTGCGGGACGAAAACCGGGGTGTATATGAAAATGCTCTTACTTAGACAGGCTTATTACATTTTTCAGGAGGTTGGCCGATCTCTAAAAAGGAACAGTTTGTTGAATTTTGCGGCGGTTGGAACCACAGCTATATCACTTTTTGTTTTAGGAGTGGGTATGCTGCTGGTAATCAACACCAATGAGATAGCCAAAACAATTGAATCTGACATTGAAATCATGGTTTATATGAGGCATGACCTTGCAGAAGAGGATGCTATTGCTTTGGAGCCGGTAATCGGCAGAATATCCGGGGTGAAAGAGACTACCTTTATTCCCCGGGATGAAGCTTTGAAATCACTGGTGAAGCGGCTGGGTGACGAACTGGATGAGAGTGTCGGTGAGCAGAACCCTCTTCCTGATGCTATTAAAGTCGAGATCAGCGATCCACATGAAGTAAATACAATCGCTGCTGAAATTGAAGACCTGCCTGGTGTGGAAAGTGTGCGTTATGGAGGCCAGGATTTTGTAAAGAAGTTGTTCAGCCTGACCAATTGGGTGCGCATTATCGGCCTTTTGCTCATAACATTGCTTGGGCTTTGCGGAATTTTTCTGATCGCCACTACCACTCGTTTGACCATATTTGCCAGGAGGCGGGAGATCAACATTATGAAATATGTAGGCGCCACCGATTGGTTTGTGCGCTGGCCCTTCCTTCTGGAAGGCATTATTCTTGGTTTCTTTGGTGCTTTGCTGGCGGTAGGGGTTCTCTATTTTTCCTATGGGGCACTGATAGCGAAAATACAGGAAACAATAACATTTCTGCCGCTGGTGAACAGCACATTAGTATTGCTTAGGATTTTCCAAGGTCTTTTAGCAGTGGGTGTTGTTATGGGAGCAGTTGGAAGCACGATTTCCGTGCGCCGTTATCTGCGCGTTTAAGAGGTTATAGCTCATGGTATTGATATTATTGAGCGCTAAGTGGATGCAAATTTAGTGAGTAATGAGGGGGTTAGGATGAGGAGGAGAGTTCCACAGATTATTGTCAGCATTTTGCTGGGAATGGTGTTGATTTTTTCCCAGATGGCACCAGGGCTGGCATCGACTCTGGAGCAAAAGAAAGAGGAGTTGTCTGAGGTTAACAGCCAGCTAAAAGAGCGCAGGCAACAGTTGCGGGAAAATGAAAAAAAGCAGCAGGATATTGTCAAGGAGTTGGACAGTATCGAACGGGATATTGCACAAATATCCAGCGAATTAAAGCGGTATGAGCAGGACATTTCCAGACTGCAGCAGTCCATAGCTGAGTTAGAGCCAGTTCTCCAGGAAAAAGAGGAAGCGCTTCAAGTGAAGACCGAGATCCTTAACCAGCGCCTGCGGGATATCTATATGCAGGGGAATCTGTCTTACCTGGAAGTGCTGCTGGACAGCACCAGTATGAGCGATTTTCTCACACGCCTGGATTTTTTGAAGCGTTTGATGGAAAATGACGCGAAACTTGTCAAGGAAACTGCTGCAGAGCGTGATGAGCTGGCCAGGCAGAAGCGGGAACTGGAGGAGAAAAAGGAACAGGTCCTTTCTCTTAAAAGGGCGACAGAACGTAAAAGGAACACCCTAGCTGCACGCAGCCAGGAGAGGGAAGATACTCTGAGACGGCTGCAGGCTGATAAAGCGGCCTGTGAGCGTGCTATTAAAGAGCTGGAAGAGTCATCCAGGAAGCTGACCCAGATTATTCAGCAGTATCAATCCAGTAATCCATCATATTCCTCACCACCTAAAGGAAATGGCAGCATGGTGTGGCCAGCTTCTGGTCCGATCACCTCCGGATACGGTATGAGGACCCATCCAATTACAGGAATCTATAAGATGCATACTGGAATTGATATTGGGGCTCCTCATGGAAATCCGATATGGGCTGCTGATAGCGGCATAGTTATCTACGTTGGTTGGATGAGTGGATATGGTAATACAGTAATTATTGATCATGGTGGTGGTATCTCTACCTTATATGCGCATATGTCCAGTTTTGCCGTAAGCAGCGGCAGCAGGGTGAGCCAGGGGCAGGTTATTGGCAAGGTGGGCAGCACTGGATTGAGTTCAGGACCCCACCTCCACTTTGAGGTGCGCATTAACGGGTATCATATCAACCCCCTTGCTTATTTGTAGTGTTTTGTTAAAAAAATCATTGATAAGATAAAGTTAATCAACCGGTACCTGAAAAGGTGCCGGTTTTGATTTATACTTGTTTTATTAATTCCTTGTCAAGATATCTGTAATGTGACATGATAAAATAGTATAATTAAATCTGCTCATTAATTATGGCCCCAAAAGCTGGGGACTGTTGGTAATAATAATTGTGCTAGGTTAAACATATAGTGGGATTAGCAGGAATCGGAATAGTATTTGCCATCAGGAGGTGGACAGGCTGAAAGCGCGTGTTGTCCGTGTTACGATTGCTGTACTGATCGTGATACTGCTGATTGGTATAGCCGGAGGCTTTTATTATTGGGCCGAAAAAAATAACTTAGAAAAACTGATCACGACCTATTATCTTATCAGGAATGAATACCTGAAGCAGGTCAGTACAGAAACACTGATCAATGGTGCAATCAAGGGGATGGTGGAGTCCCTTAATGATTCATATTCGGTCTATTTGGACAAAGATGCCTTTAAGAACCTGAATGTACAGATTGAAGGCACTTTTGGTGGTATTGGTGTGGAGATCGATAAGGACGAGAACAAACAACTTGTGGTTATAGCTCCTCTTCCGGGAACACCCGCAGACCGAGCAGGGCTCAAAAGCGGTGATATTATTGAAAAGGTTGATGAACAGGAAACTGCCGAGCTGACCACTATCGAAGCTGCATCACTTATTCGGGGGGAACCGGGAACAAGTGTTACTTTGAAAATTCTGCGCGAAGAAGAAAACCGTTCTTTCATTATTGAGCTGGTCAGAGAGAAGATCACAATACCATCAGTCAGAGGAGAGATACTGCCTGATCACCAGGAGATAGGTTATTTACAGGTTTTGCATTTTAACCGCAGCAGCACTATTGCCCAATTGGAGAGAGAGCTGAATAAGTTGAATAAGGAAAAATTGAACGGTTTGATTTTGGATCTGCGGGGTAACCCAGGCGGTGACCTAGAGGCAGCAGTAGAATTGGCAGGGTATTTTTTGAAAGAAGGGCCGGTTGTCCGTATTGTGGATCGCAATGGAAAAGAGGAGGTACGGTATTCCAGCAGGTTAAATCAAATCCAGTTGCCCCTTGTTGTGCTGATCGATGAGGGAACTGCCAGTGCTTCAGAAATTGTTGCTGGAGCTATTAAGGACAGCAGGAGTGGTCTTCTATTGGGAACCCGTACTTACGGTAAGGGATTGGTTCAGACCCTATACAGCTTGGGGGATAATGAGGGCTTGAAGCTAACTACCAATAGATACCTGACTCCAAATGGGCATGACATCGATGGTAAGGGGATCCAGCCTGATATTGTTGTGGAACAGCCGGAGGATACAGATGAGGATGTGCAGTTAGAGAAAGCTGTTGAGCTTTTGTATGAAGGTATAAAACAAGGAAAACAGGCGGCATAGGGGGAAATTTTTATGAGCTTTCCCTGGGTTGAGGTTATTGCCAGTTCTGCTGTTGCAGTGTTGCAGATCATGATACAGCCCTTTTTTTGGCTTGTGGTTCTCCTGGTCTGGATGCAATACCGCCGTATGATGAAAATAAAAGAATCCATTTACGGCCAGCGAGATTCTGTCTTGCGTATTTCGCTGGTTTCTTTGGTTTATGGGATTATCGGTGGACTGCTGGGCAGCTTTTTAATGATCATTTTCGGTGTGACCATCAATGGATTGGGTGTAGCCTGGCTATGGGCTATTGCCCTGCTTTTAATGATGTTCAGCCCTAGGTTTTTATGTTTTTCTTATGCATCTGGCGTTCTTGCACTATTTTCCATTCTGCTGGGTTTTCCGGAGGTTAATATACCCGGTTTGATGGGGTTGGTTGCTGTATTACATCTTGTGGAAAGTATTTTAATACTGCTGAGTGGACATCAGGATCCTCTTCCTGTTTATGTTCGCACACCAAAGGGACAGGTAGTAGGGGCCTTTAATCTGCAGAAGTTTTGGCCAATACCCCTAGCTGTGATGATGATCCTCCTGGGAACAGTGGAACATCTTCCTGGTGAGCTGATACAGATGCCTGAATGGTGGCCGCTGATCCGCCCTTGGGAGACTGTGGGTCATGAGGATATCACATATTCAATCCTTCCTGTTGTGGCTGCACTGGGTTACGGGGAACTGGCCATTACCTGTCTTCCCCGGGAGAGAACAAAGATATCAGCCAGTCATTTGGCTGTTTTCAGCATTGTTTTGTTGGGCCTGTCTGTTTTAGCTTCCCATAACCCTCAACTGGTTATTCTTCCTGCTCTTTTTTCCCCTTTGGGTCATGAATTGGTTATTTTTTTAGGAAGACGGCAAGAGATGCAGGGAAGGCCTCGCTTTGTTCCCCCTTCTTCCGGCTTGATGGTATTGGATGTGATTAAGGGTTCAGCTGCACACAGGGCAGGGATTCGTTCGGGAGATGTGATCAATAGTGTAGGTGGTCAGCCGGTCAATTCTCGTTATGAACTGCGTCAGGCACTGACTTTCGTGGATTCTGTGTTTATGCTGGAATTTACTGATGGTACCGGTGAGACCAAGCGGGTCCGGGTCCGCCGGGAGATTGATTCATCTCTGGGCGTAATTTCCGTGCCTGAACCAGGAGACTTGCCTAATGTGGATTTTGTTATGGGAAGCCCTCTTAGGAATCTGCTCAAACGCCTTCGAAAAAAATTCCATTGATGCCCTAGCTGGCACTGAGTTCTTTTCTGCTCTTCATGTTTTCAACAAAGAAACAATGTCACCATAGCTCCCCCTGTTTAATAATATGTACAAATAATATAGGGGGTGAGGCGCTGCCTGGCTTTGCTACAGCAGGTGGTCTTAAATATGAAAAGGAACAGGCATTATTTTGCCAGTGCTTTCACAGGCAGAGGTTATTTGTCTTTTTGGCCAGATTATTTCCAGGAGTTGAAGCGGTTGTATCTGCTTCAGGGGAATACAGCCGGGATACAGAGCCTGGTTTTACGGTCACTGGGGTTGGCTCTGACAGACCGGGGCTATAGTGTCAATTATTATCACCGGGCTGAGGACCATTTAATGGTTGAAGGATTGACAGTGCCCTCACAGGGGTTCGGTGTGATGAGCGGGAATCATCCCTATGCAATGCAGAAGTTTTTTCCTGCTCATTTAGAAACAGTGATCGTGGAGTTACCGGGAAGTCCTGTTCCCAATAATGTGAGTACAATATATGAGAGAGTTCTCAAATTTGTAAAGTCCGCCAGAGAGGCCTATCATGCAGGCGGCTGGACCCGCAGCACAGCATCGGAGCAGTATGCCGCAAACTTCTGGATAGAAGAATTTCAGGATAAACCGTCCTGCCTCAGGCACTATTTTGCCGGGAGTGTTTCCGGAGGGCTGAATTTCCCCTTTGATTCTTGTAAGAAGCGCTATCTGATCAAAGGCCCTTTAGGGTCTGGAGCTTCTGTTATGCGTGATATCCTTGTTGAGGCACTATCCCGCAGATATACTGTGGAGGCCTATCACTCCATTATTGAGCCATCTGATTTGGTGGTGCTGTTTATCCCGGAGATCCTAGTGGCAGTTGTCAATGGAACATGCTGTTATAGTGAGCTGTCGCTGTTATCAGGGGATACAGTATGGGATTTGGGGAAGGGTGTGCAGGTAGCCAGCTGTTCAGGGACCTCTTATGAAGAGATCACATTAAAACTTGCTGCAGCGGGAAAGGAACTGGATGAATATTATAAAAAATTGGAGAAAGGTGAGGTGTATCTGACAGCAGAAGAGATCAATGCTATCATATCCAGGATAATCAGGGAAACAGTCAATTAACCAGGATATTTGAGTCTCTTATCTTCCCAGGTTGTGCCAGTGTCTGGCAGCTTCTTCGAGTTCCATCAATGCTCCGGCTTGATCCTTAGCTGTTATTGCTGCTCCTGCTCTAGCCAGGCTGATATCCAGCTGGTTTATTTCATTTCGTTCCATGCTGAACTGGATCCTCCGTGTTACCTTTTCCCAAGCTATTTCTAGCTTGTTCTGTTCCCTTTGGGCACTTTCCCAGTCTGCATTTCTGACATGTTCCTTGACGAGAGCGATTTTATGAGGCACGTTATCATCCTCTCCAAAGGGCTGTTTAAGGTAGGAACCGGAAAGCATGATGGCGATAAATAAAGCCAGCATAGCAACTGGGAGCAGGTAGTAGATGATTTTTTTCATAACTTTTCACCTCAATGTGGGCCAGGGTAGTCCCCGATATCTGTAAGTTTTTTTAGGTGATCCTGATACCTGTCGACATACAGGTTGCCCTGGGCATCCAGGTTGGCCAGGAATACCTCAGAGGGATCATAGATCCCCTGTTTTTTCAGCTGCTTGTCCAGCCAGGCTCGGTCCAGGTTAACCTGTTTCAGGTTTTGTTCTACCACAACCCCATCATAGATCAATTCTGTGTCTATTCCCTGATAATCAGTAGGAATGTTGAGATCCTTTGGGGTCACCGGCTGATGCTGTGATTTTTTCAGCACTGAAAGCTGGCCATTGACCTCCAGCACTGCGAATTCAACCTGTGATATATCAAATACATTTTTCTGACGCAGCTGTTCCAGGAGTTCACTGGTACGGTAGCGCAGTTTTTTCATGGCGTCCTCCATGATTTTGCCGTTCATGATCACCACAGTTGGTTCCCCATCGATATATTTGGAGGCATACCGCCACTTCAAGGTCAGCCACTGTAAAGCCACTACAAGTAGAGTCCACACCGCCAGGCCCACCCAGTGGGGCCAGGCTCTGCTGGTAAGGTCTGTAGTCAGATTGGCGGCTATCGAGCCGATGGTAATGCCTAGGACATAGTCAAAAAAGGTAAGCTGGCTGATCTGCTGTTTCCCCAACAAACGAGCAAAGATCAGCAGTGTAAAGAAGGCGATGACCCCCCGCACCGTTACAATAAGAGCCTCATTCAATCCAGTCACTCCGAAGTTCTTTTCCTTTATTATTTCCCCTGACCCCATTATTATTAGACCGATCAGACCGATCACCGGGACAGTCCCTCCGCGCGATCACCGGGACAGTCCCCGCGCGCGATCAGAGGGACTGTCCCTCCGCGCGACAGCTAGCTCTTATTGTGATAGATAAATCCTTTATGTTATAATGCGAAAAGAGAACTTTTGTTTTGCCGCTTGACCGGTCCTGGGGCCGGAGATTCCTGGGGAGTTTTTTCTTTTAGGAATCAGCGGCTATTTTGATCAGGGGGTATCATTCATGGGATTTGTCCTGAAATCTCCCTTTGCTCCCACCGGTGATCAGCCAAAGGCTATTGAGATGTTGAGCAGTGGGATCAGCAGTGGGATGCCCTTTCAGACCCTGCTGGGTGTGACCGGGTCAGGGAAAACCTTTACTATTGCTGGAGTGATACAGGAGGTGCAAAAGCCTACTTTGGTGATCGCGCCTAATAAAACTCTGGCTGCCCAGCTCTGCGGGGAATTCAGGGAGTTTTTTCCCGACAATGCTGTGGAGTATTTTGTCAGCTATTATGACTACTATCAGCCTGAGGCTTATGTACCCCAGACTGATACCTATATAGAGAAAGACTCATCTTTAAATGAGGAGATCGATAAACTGCGCCACTCGGCAACTGCCAGCCTGTTTGAGCGGGATGATGTGATCATTGTGGCCAGTGTTTCCTGTATCTATGGTCTGGGTTCACCAATAGACTATAAGAATATGGTTGTCTCTCTGCGCCAGGATATGGAGGTGGACAGGGATCAGGTGATCTCCCGGCTGGTGGATATCCAATATCAGCGCAATGATTATGAGTTCGCCAGAGGCCGCTTTCGGGTACGGGGGGATGTAGTGGAGATTTTTCCGGCCTCTTTTACAGAGAGGGCTTTACGGGTGGAATTTTTCGGTGATCAGATCGACCGTATTTTAGAAATAGATACATTGACCGGAGAGGTACTGGCCCGCCGCCTGCATGCGGCTATTTTCCCTGCTTCCCATTATGTCACAGCCCCGGAGAGGATGGAAAAGGCCCTCCAGGGGATTGAACAGGAGTTGGAAGAACGCCTGGAGGAACTGCGCAGAGAGGGAAAACTGCTGGAAGCCCAGCGTTTGGAACAGCGCACACGCTATGACATGGAAATGCTGCGGGAGATCGGGATCTGTAAGGGGATCGAAAATTATTCCCGGCATTTGACCGGCCGCAAACCAGGGGAGCCTCCTTACTGTTTGCTGGACTTTTTCCCGGAGGACTTTCTGGTTGTCATCGATGAGTCCCATATTACTGTACCCCAGATCAATGGCATGTATGCCGGTGATTACAGCAGGAAGAAAACATTGGTTGACTACGGCTTTCGACTTCCTTCTGCTCTGGATAATAGACCGCTGCGCTTTGATGAGTTTTTAGCCAAGGTGCCGAGGATTATTTTTGTTTCCGCAACCCCAGGAGACTTTGAAATAGATCACAGCCACCAGGTGGTGGAGCAGATCGTTCGCCCTACCGGTTTGGTTGACCCTGAGGTGGAGGTGCGCAGTGCAACAAATCAGGTGGATGACCTGGTTGAAGAGATCCGTTTGCGGGTAGAAAAGAAGCAGCGGGTCTTGGTGACAACACTTACCAAAAAGATGGCTGAGGATCTAACTGATTATATGCGGGAGTTGGGTATCAAAGTGCGCTATTTGCACTCTGAGATCAACGCCCTGGAGCGGATGGATATTTTGAGGGATCTGCGCCTGGGAGTTTTTGATGTTTTGGTAGGTATCAATCTGCTGAGAGAGGGTTTAGACCTTCCAGAGGTGTCTCTGGTAGCGATCCTTGATGCTGATAAAGAGGGTTTTTTGCGTTCTGAGCGCTCTCTTATTCAGACCATCGGCCGGGCTGCCCGCAATGTGGAGGGGAAGGTGATCATGTATGCAGATCAGATCACCGACTCTATGCGGCGGGCCATCGATGAGACCAACAGAAGACGTAGTATCCAGATGAAATATAATAAAGAGCATAACATCACACCCCGCACTGTCCAAAAGGCTGTCCGTGGTGTTATTGAGATCACTCTTCCCGCTGAGGTGGCCGAAGAAAAGGGATCTTATCTGGGCAGAAAGCCCTTGGCCAGTATGAGCAAAACTGAACTGGAAAAGCTTATTTCTCAGATGGAACAAGAGATGCGCAAGGCTGCTCGAGAACTGGCCTTTGAAAGAGCTGCTGAGGCTCGGGACCTGATGATAGAATTGCGCAAAGAACTGCTTTCCCGGTCTCGTAAGAGTAGGGGGCGGAAAACTTCAGGAAGCAGGAACAGATAAACAGGAATGGATATGACAGGGAGGCATAATAGTATGTGTGCCAAATTTAATAAAAATGTTCACCTCCCGATGCGGGATAAGATCGTAATAAAGGGAGCCCGGGTCCATAATCTGAAAAATATCGATGTGGAGATACCCCGTAATAAATTGGTGGTGATCACCGGCATTTCCGGGTCCGGTAAATCATCACTGGCTTTCGATACAATTTATGCTGAGGGGCAGAGGCGCTATGTGGAGTCTCTGTCTGCCTATGCCCGCCAGTTTCTTGGGGTAGCTGATAAACCTGATGTAGACTATATTGAAGGGCTCTCCCCGGCTATTTCCATCGACCAGAAGGCAGGCAGCCGCAACCCCAGATCCACTGTAGGAACTGTTACTGAGATCTATGATTATTTGCGCCTGTTGTTTGCTCGTATCGGCAGGCCTCACTGCCCTGAGTGCGGCAGGCCTGTACAGCAGCAGACAGTTTCACAGATGGTGGACCATATTCTTTCTTTCCCTGAGGGTACAAAGATTCAAATACTGGCTCCTGTTATTCGTGGAAAAAAGGGGGAACACCAGAGGGTTCTTCAAGAACTTCAGAAAAAGGGTTTTGTCCGCGTACGGGTTAATGGTGAGATTCGGGAACTTGATGAAGATATTACCCTGGAAAGGTATAAAAAACATGATATAGATGTGGTTGTTGACAGGATAGTGGTGCGTCCAGGATTGGAAAACCGCCTAGCTGATTCTCTGGAAACTGCTCTGGGGCTTGGTGAAGGGATCGCTGTGGCTGCACCCCTTGAGGGGAAAGAAGTTGTGTTCAGCCAGAATTTCGCTTGTCCCCAGTGTGGGATCAGTTTGGTGGAGATCACCCCCCGCCTTTTTTCTTTTAACAGTCCTTATGGAGCCTGCCCTGAATGCTCAGGCCTTGGCTACAGGATGGAGGTGGATCCTGAACTGGTGGTGGACAGGGAGAGATCTGTCAGGGAGGGGGCTCTACTTCCCTGGACCCATTCCACTAAGCACTATTACCCGCAGATAGTGAAATCCTTTATGGACCACTATGGCTGCAGTTGGGATACTCCATATAAGGACCTTCCAGAGGAAGTTCAGGAAAAACTCCTATATGGTACAGATGAGAGGATTCGCTTTCATTATGAGGATGCTTTTGGTCAAACCAGGTCCTGGTACGGCACTTTTGAAGGTGTTGTCAACCATCTGATGCGCCGCTACCGGGAAACAGAATCAGAGGATGTACGGGAGGAGATCGAGCAGTTTATGACCTCCCGTCCCTGCCCAGGCTGTGGGGGTGCAAGGCTGCGCCCGGAAAGTTTGGCTGTAACAGTGGGTGGAAAGAACATCGCAGAGCTAACAAGTTATACGATTTTAGAAGCCCGCTCCTTTATCAATAATCTTTCACTTACAGAGCGGGAGAAGCAGATCGCTGGACAGGTGATCAAGGAAATCGATGCCCGCCTGGGATTTCTGGTCAATGTGGGGCTTGACTACCTTACACTGGACCGTTCAGCAGGAACCCTGGCCGGGGGTGAGGCACAGCGGATCAGGTTGGCCACTCAGATCGGTTCTGGCTTGGTAGGTGTTCTTTATATCCTGGATGAACCCAGTATCGGGCTGCATCCCAGGGATAACACGAGGTTGATCAAAACACTTAAAGATCTGCGGGACCTGGGAAATACCCTGATTGTTGTTGAACATGATGAAGAGATGATGCTCAATGCTGATGAGATCATCGATATCGGCCCAGGTGCTGGAGTGCATGGCGGCAAGGTGGTAGCCCAGGGCACACTGGAGGATCTGGTTAAGGTGGAGGAATCGATAACAGGCCAGTATTTGAGCGGGCGCCGTGATATACCTGTGCCAGAAGGAAGGCGCAAACCGGGGGAACGCTGGCTGCGGGTGATAGGTGCTAGGGAATTCAACCTGAAAAACATCGATGTGGACATACCTCTCGGGCTTTTTGTTTGCATCACAGGTGTTTCCGGGTCTGGAAAAAGCACTTTGCTGGATGAGATCATATATAAGGGTTTGGCCCAAAAGCTGCACAGGGCTCGGGCTCACCCCGGTGATTTCCAGGAAATGCACGGTATCGAGCATCTCGATAAAGTAATCAAAATTGACCAGTCCCCTATCGGGCGCACTCCCAGATCGAACCCTGCTACCTATACAGGGGCTTTTGATGGGATCAGGGAGCTTTTTTCTCTGACACCGGAGGCTCGAATGCGGGGCTACCGTCCTGGCCGGTTCAGTTTTAATGTGCGCGGGGGCCGCTGTGAAGCCTGCCGCGGTGATGGCATTATCAAGATCGAGATGCATTTCCTGCCTGATGTCTATGTCCCCTGTGAGGAATGCAGGGGAAAACGTTACAACCGTGAGACTCTGGAGGTTAAATACAAAGGGAAGAACATTGCAGATGTCCTGGACATGACAGTCAGTGAAGCAAATGAGTTCTTCCAAAACATACCCAAGGTAAGCCGGAGACTGCAGACCCTGGTGGATGTGGGTTTGGGCTATATCAAACTGGGGCAGCCTGCAACAACTCTGTCAGGTGGAGAGGCCCAGCGGGTCAAACTGGCTACAGAACTGTCCCGGCGCAGCAATGGCCGCACTCTTTATATCCTGGATGAGCCTACAACAGGGCTACATAAGGATGACATCAGAAAACTGCTGCTGGTATTGGAAAGGCTTGTGGAGAGCGGGAATACGGTTATTGTCATTGAACACAATCTTGATGTGATCAAAACAGCCGACTATATTATAGACCTGGGCCCCGAAGGGGGAGACAGGGGAGGACAGGTGGTGACCACAGGCACACCTGAGGAGGTAGCTAACTGTCCCCACTCCCATACAGGGCGTTATCTAAAAGAGGTGCTGCAGGTTTCCTGTCCCACTAGGCGCCGGGCTGATAAGACCTCTTTGGCCAGCGGTTAACCGACCGCTCAGACCGATCAGGGGGACAGGTTGGGTGATCGCGCCAGCAGGGGGACAGGTTGACTGATCGAACCGATCACCGGGACTGTCCCCCTGAGTCAAGGGGACTGAGTCAAGGGGACGGTGACTTTGACTCACTTCTGGAATATATATGCATGATGACGCGACCCCCGTCCCCTTGTCACACCCCTTGTCACATTCCCTGCCGCTTGCGACATGAGCTCCGGTTGAACTTGCCCTAAGACTCGTCGCAGATGACAGCCAAATGGCTCCTATGACGATACAATAGCGCAGAGTCGCCTAGCTCAACATCCATGTTTCGCTTTGGCTGCCGTTAACTGCTCCTTCGTCAAGGGCAAGTAACAACCTTCACAGGTCGCTGCACCGGCAGGGATAAATCGACCGAACGGGGGAGACTGTCCTACCGTGGACAGGAAGCAATAACAGGGAGCGAAAAGAACGACCCCCTGCTTCCCCGCTTCCTTAGGAAAAGGGTGAAAGATATGGGATCTACTAAAAGTGTAGAAGAACTGAAAAAAGAGATCGATCTGATCCCCGACCGTCCGGGGGTTTATATATTCCGCAATAGATCCGGGAGGGTTATCTATGTGGGCAAGGCGGTCTCTCTCCCTAATCGCCTGCGGTCCTATTTTCAGCCGAGGGGGCTGATCGAACGGATCAGGAAAATGATGGAGGAAGCCGCAGATCTGGAGTATATCATCACTGATACTGAGGCTGAAGCCCTGGTTCTGGAGTGCAATCTGATCAAAGAGTACAGGCCTAAATACAACATTATGCTTAAGGATGACAAGTCCTATCCTTATATAAGGGTGACTGCAGAGGAATTTCCCAGGGTGATGATGACCCGCAAGCTAGTAAGGGATGGTTCCCGCTATTTTGGCCCTTACCCTAATGTTGGCGCGGTCAAGGAAACCTTAACATTCCTGCGCAGGCTTTTCCCGTTTCGCTCCTGTTCTGACCGCAGGCTGGCTCCCCGCAGCAGAACCTGTCTCAACGGCCAGATCAAACAGTGTTTGGGACCCTGTGTAGGGAATGTGTCCCCTGAAAAATACAGGGAGATGATCGAGCAGTTAGTTCTTTTCTTAAAGGGAAAAACCAGTGAAGTGGAAAAAAACCTTCACCAGCAGATGAAAGATGCTGCAGAGAGGATGGATTTTGAAGAGGCTGCCCGGCTGCGCGATCAGTTGGAGGCACTGAAAAAACTACATGAACAGCAGAGGGTGGCTCAGGCAACAGGCAGTGACCAGGATGTGCTGGCGGTGGGGACGTACGGGGATGAGGTGTGTGTTTTTTTACTCCGCGCCCGTGGTGGGAAAGTGGTTGCTCAGGAACACTACTTTCTTTCCTCAGCAGAGGAAACACCTGCAGGTGAAGTTCTCGCTTCATTTATCAAAAATTACTATCAGAATGGAAGGGAGATACCTGCTGCGATTTTGGTGAGTTCTCCGCTGGATGAAGCTGAACTCCTTGAGCATTGGCTGGCTGATCTTAAGGGGAGAAAAGTGGAGATCCGGTTTCCTAAGCGTGGGCGGGGAAAAGAACTGACGGAGATGGCTTTGGAAAATGCCGGCTTTATGGCTGAACAGAGATACAGGCGCTCCTTAAAAACCCAGGAAAAGGGTAGGGCACTGGTAATGGCGCTGCAGGAGACTCTGGGTTTGGAAAAAGCGCCCAGAAAAATAGAGTGCATCGATATCTCACATCTGGCTGGCCAGGAGACAGTAGGCTCTCTGGTCCGTTTTACTGATGGACAGCCTGATAAAAAGGGATACAGGCACTACCGGATCAAGGAAAAGGTATGTGGTGATGATTATGCTGCCATCAGGGAGGTTGTGAGGCGCAGGATAAAGAATAAGGGTCTGCCTGATCTGCTTGTCATCGATGGGGGTAAAGGCCAGCTCAGTTCAGCACTGGAGGTTCTGCAGCGGTCAGATGTCCCACCTCTTGATGTGGTTGCTCTGGCTGAGAAAGAGGAAGGGATCTATCTGCCTGGGCGCTCTGCACCCTTACTTCTTCCTCACAGTCACCCAGGATTGCACCTGCTGCAGCAGGCTAGGGATGAAGCACACCGGTTTGCCCTCAGCTACCAAGAAAAACTGCGCCAACGCAGATTGAAGGCATCTGTCTTAACTCAAGTCCCTGGTATCGGCAGGAAAAGACAGGAAGCCTTATTAAAGCATTTCGGTTCTCTCGCTCGGATACGCAGGGCATCTGTAGAGGAATTAGCCGCTGTGCCGGGGATGAACAGAAGGACAGCAGAGGTTCTATACGAATTCTTGAAAAGAGATGCTGAACAGTCTTAAATGATTGTGAATAATATTTATCTGATGCGTAATTTTTACATTTGAGCACTTTAAAGCCCTTGACTCAATGTGAAGTGGCAGTTATAATATTATTAAACAATACTATTTTGGTATAGTTTTTGGAGGCAGTTATTTGATTTTAAATCAAGCAACTGATTATGCATTCAGAGCAGTTCTTTATCTTTCCTTGCTGCAGCCAGGTGAAATAGTTGAGGCCAAGGTTATCGCTGAAAATCAGCATATACCATTACGCTTTCTGCTTAAAATTCTGCGCAGTTTGGCTAAGGCGGGGATTGTAAAATCGTATCAAGGTGTGGGAGGGGGATATGCCCTAGGCAAAATTCCGGCTGATATCACACTAAAAGATGTCCTTGAAGCAGTAGAAGGTTCTATCCGCATCAACAAATGCCTTATTGACCCTGACTATTGTAATAAGCAAGCGACAGAGCACTGTCCGGTACACCACGTTCTAGCATCTATTCAGCAAACTATATCCCAGGAATTTGACAAATACAATTTTGAACAGTTGAAGGAATATATGAAGCAAAATTTAAAATAGGGCATCCTCCTTCATAATAAATTTGCGGCATAAACTATACTATTTTAGTATAGAATCATACCAAAAACTGATATTTGCACTAATATGGTTGGAAGAGCCGTTGAGGAACAAATTTCCTTAACGGCTTTTTTGTTTAATCCGCATGTCTGCTGATCTCAATACTCCTTGAGCCTGTCTCCCTGATAAAAAAAGCGACTGTTTATGGCCTTTGTCCTTGCTGTTACTTCCAACTAACAGCTGCTGATATGTTAAACTAGTAGCAGCATATATAATTAATATGTGGCGGCATATATCCGGAGGGTATAATCACAATACACAATAAAGCGGAGGCAAAGAATGCAGAGGATTAAACTGGTTGCTGTTGACCTTGATGATACACTTTTGCGGGATGATCTGACCATATCAGAGTACACACAGGAAATCCTGCGCCGGGTGAGGAAGAGTGGTGTTGTGGTGACCATCTCCACTGGCCGGATGCTGCCTTCGGCTAGGCCTTATGCAGAACAGCTTGGTTTTGATGTACCGATCATCACATACCAGGGGGCGCTAGTTAAGAGTGTTTTTTCAGAGGAGGTTATTTATGAGTGTCCGCTTAGTGAAGAGGTAGCCAGGTTGATAATCCAGTACGGTCGCAAGAAACAGGTTCATGTGAATTTTTATCTGGAGGACAAGATCTATGTGGAACGGGTCACACCGGTAGGGGAGCATTATGAGCAGCTGGCTGGGGTTCCTTTTACCAGAGTGAATGACCTAGAGAAACTTCTGGAAGGCGGACTTCCCTATAAGCTGCTGCTCATTCAGGAGGAGCAGTTGATTGAGCAATCATTACAAGAAGTGCGGGAAATTTTACAGAGAGAAGGACTGGATGCTCACCTGACCAAATCCAAACCAACCTATCTGGAAGTTAACCACCCCAAAGCCACCAAGGGAACGGCATTAAAAAAGTTGGCAGATTGGTTAGGGGTCAGCCGGGAGGAGGTTATGGCCTGCGGGGATAGCTATAATGACTTGGAGATGCTGGATTTTGCAGGATGCAGTGTTGCTGTGGCCAATGCCTATCCAGAGGTGCGTTCGAGAGCAAAATATATTACCGCCTCCAATAATGAGGATGGTGTGGCTCGGATACTGGAAAAACTGGTTCTCCGGGCTGCGGAAAGGTAGTTATTTAGTGGTTAGTGGTTGGTGGTTAGTCGTTGGACAATAGTGGGCGATGCCCATGATGTTGACAATGGCCAGGCTGCAGAAGTAGGTGCCGGAAGCCGGAAAAGAGATTAGCAATAAGGCAAGCCTAGCTGAATGAGAGGTGGGAAGTGAGAGGTTAGAGGTGGGAATAGTTTTAGAATAAGGCAATAAAGCAAGCATGGCACCGAAAAGGTAAAAAGTATATATTGGAGGAATTAAGGCCACTAATATAGTTAAGATACATGCTGGCTCTTGTTACCAATAGAAAGGAGTAAACCCATGGATGAGTTGATGGTTATTGATACTGGTCACCTGATAGGAAAAACGGGGGGTGGTTTCAGTTCTGAGATCAAAGATGCCTTTAGCAGATTTCAGGATGAGCTGCGGGAAAAGAGGAATCCCATTACACTTTCTTTCCTGGATGAGGAGACCATTGCTGAGCTAAAATCCACTGCTATGAAGCTGCGGGAAAAATATGAAAACATCCTGATTCTGGGAATCGGTGGTTCAGCTCTGGGAACCAAGGCAATGCTGCAGTTTTTGTATGGCTGTTATTATCTGATGGAGCAGCAGAAGCCGCGCCTCTTTGTTTTGGATAATATAGATCCGGCTACAGTATCCCAATTAGAGAGGATTTTGGATTTCCGCAAAACTGCATTGGTTTATACCAGCAAATCAGGCTCAACTGCAGAGACTGCTGCTAATTTTATCTATTTCTATAACAAATACAAAGAGGCAGGCGGGGATGAGCGGGATATTGTGATCATCTGTGATCCCGGAGACAATGGGATCAATCGTATTGCTAAAAAGTTGGGCTGTTATCTGTTCAGCTTTCCCAAAAATCTGCAGGGGAGATATTCGGTCATGTCTCCTGTGGGTTTTCTCCCAGCAGAGCTAGCAGGGATCGACTGCCGGGGTTTTCTGGAGGGGGCAGGTGCCGTACACAAGCTGTTGACCACAAAACCATCAGAGGAGAACCCGCTGCTGGTTTTGGGCGGAGCAATTTATGAGCATTTCCAGGCAGGGAGAACCATCCATGTGCTGTTCAACTATAGTGACCTACTGCAGCAGTTCGGGCTTTGGTTTATGCAGCTATGGGCGGAGAGTTTAGGGAAAAGGGTGACCTTGACCGGAGAGGAAGTTAAATTAGGAGCAACACCCCTTTCCTGCTTGGGGACAACTGATCAGCATTCTCTTCTCCAATTATTTAAGGAAGGGGCAGCTGATAAGATCTTTGGATTTATCAGGATCCATCATGTGCCTGAGGACCCGAAAATTAAAGGGGCTTTTCCCTCTGAGGTAGAATACGCTTATTTTGATGGACATACCTTGCAGGAGCAACTGTATATCGAGCAGATGGTTACAGAAGTGAGTTTGGTAAATGCTGGTCATCCCTGTTACCGGATCACGATCAGGGAAGCATCTGCCGCTGCCCTGGGGGGGCTGTTCTATTTATATGAGGCATTGACCATTTTTGTGGCCAATCTGTTTAATGTTAACCCATATGACCAGCCAGGGGTGGAGGAGGGTAAAAGGATTGCCTACTCCCTTTTGGGCAGAGAGGATCACCTTTCCAGACAGAAAGAATATCGAGAGATGCTGGACGCTTACCTCAGGGAAAGCCGTGTTTTTATAGTAAAATAGTTGGATGTTTGAGTTTAGGAGGTAACCCATGGATAAGGTGCTGGCTGTGGATTTGGGTGGCACTAAAATCTATTCGGCACTGGTGGGCAGGAATGGAGAGATTATTTGTGAAGATAAATGCCTTACTGGACCAGAGGAAGGTGTAGAGGCAGTTATTGAGCGCATCGCTAACAGCCTAAAGTGTGTGTGCCCTTCCGGTGAGCAACCCTTGGGTATCGGTGTTGCCGTACCTGCATATATTGACTCGGAAAAAGGTGTTATTCTGTTTGCACCCAACCTTAAATGGAGAGATGTTGATCTGAAAAGGGCCTTGGAGAAATTATTTAACCTTCCGGTTTGGATGGATAATGATGCCAACCTGGCTGCCCTGGGAGAGCATCGTTACGGTGCAGGCCGGGGGTATCAGGATCTTGTTTATATAACTGTGAGCACCGGAGTAGGGGGTGGGTTGATTCTTAACAACCAGCTTTATAGGGGTGCATTCGGTGGGGCTGGGGAGTTTGGCCACATGATTGTTGATGCTCATGGCCAGGTCTGTTCCTGTGGAAATCAGGGCTGCCTGGAAGGGTTAGCATCAGGTTGTGCCATTATGAGAGATGCCAGAGAGCTGGTGAGAGCTGGCAGGGGCAAAGGCATACTGGCTGCAACTGAAGGTATAGAAGGAGTGGATGCCCGTGCTGTAGGTAAAGCAGCACTGGAAGGTGATCCAGAGGCCAGGGAAATACTGGCAGCTGCCGGCCGTTATCTGGGGAGGGCCATCGCCAGTGTGGCCAATCTGTTAAATCCTGAGGTGTTTATCATCGGTGGGGGGGTTGCCTGCGGGGTAGGGGAACTGCTGCTTGAACCCGCCTATGATGAAGCATACAGGCGAACTTACCCACCCTACCGGGAACAACTGAAGATAATCCCAGCAGCTTTGAAGGGGCGTTCAGGATTGCTGGGTGCGGCAGCATATGCCTGGGACCAGTTACAGTCGGGAAATCCATCTGATGATTGAAGTTAATGGTTTGGATCATTTGTGTGGGTTATTGCGAAATGTTTTAATGGATACTAAATGGATGGTAACACATATGGCGATGATGATTAACAGGATGCGCAGTAAAATGTTTTCAATAACAAATAACACTGAATACCCTATGGTCAGCCAGAGCAGTGATATACCCAGTATTTTTGCGTGGAGCGGAATACCCCGCCCTTCCCTGTAGTTTTTAATATATTCGCCGAGCACCGGGTGGTTAATCAGCCGCTCATAGAGCTTTTTGGAACCCCTGGTGTAACAAGCAGCAGCCAGTAGCAGAAAAGGTGTTGTAGGGAGCACCGGAACAAAAATACCTATAACTCCTAAACAAACAGAGATTGTGCCTATTATAATAAAAACTGTGTTAATATACTTTTTAATAAACATATAACCACCTAGACAAAAATTATAGCACAGGGCTTTTCGTTACTCATTCTTTTTTTATCTATTTTCTAAAAAAATTCCATCTATGTAAGGGGCTGCTGTTTTATTTTTTAACAAAGAAGTGCACTTTACATAGCTATTTAGATAAGGTATGCTCGTTGAGAGTGAGTCTTAATATATTTGACAGAGGAAATTATGTGGCTGGGCGGAGGCAATAATGGAGGATTTTGTTATAGATATCATCAACCGGTTTGGTTATCTCGGTGTTTTTTTATTGATCATAGTAGAAAATTTTTTCCCACCGATACCATCAGAGATAATTCTGACCTTTGGGGGTTTTATGACTACCTGCAGCAGGATGACTGTTTGGGGGGTTATTCTCTCTGCTACAACAGGTTCATCTTTAGGTGCAGTTGTCTTATATATTCTTGGCAGGGTATTAAATATTAACCGGCTTGAACTGTTATTTGACAGCAAATTTGGAAAGATGCTGCATCTGAAAGCAGAAGATGTGAGAACAGCAGGGAAATGGTTTAACAAGTATGGTAATCGAGCAGTATTTTTTTGCAGATTTGTTCCCATTGTACGAAGTTTAATATCTATACCAGCAGGGATGGCTAAGATGAAATTGGGTACTTTTTTGCTTTTGACGATCCTGGGCACCTTCATCTGGAATTCTGCGCTTGTTTATTTAGGCAGCTTGGCGGGAGAGACCTGGGGAATAATCGCTTCTTATCTGGATTATTATACAATGATTACTGTTGCGGTTTTAGTGATTCTTTTATTAGTATTTGCAGTCTATTTCATCAAAAAAAGATTTATAGGGCCTTGAGTTGATGGGGCTGTACTACAAAAGCTGAACAACAATGATCAAAGGCACAGTTTCTGTGCTTTTTTTGTACAAAGTTGGGAGCAGTTGAGGGGTATATATGAATCTGTCCATATGATAAACTTAGTATTAGGGATAGAGTCACGTAACTGGAGAGGAAGGGGAGAAAAGATGGGGGAGGAGCAACCGATCCGGCTGGTAATTGTAACAGGGCTTTCCGGTGCAGGCAAAACCCAGGCTCTCAGATGTTTGGAGGATTTTGGCTTTTTCTGTATAGATAATCTGCCACCGATGCTGATTCCCAAAATAACAGAGCTCTGCCAGCAATCATTGGGCAAAGTAAACCGTGTAGCACTGGTAATGGATGTGCGGGGCACCCTCTTTTTTGATTCTTTGGGTGAAGAACTGCAAAAATTATCAGAACAGGGGATTAAGTATGAGTTATTATTTCTTGAGGCTTCTGATGCTGTTTTGGTCAGGCGCTATAAAGAGTCACGCCGGCAGCATCCCCTGGAAGAGGATCGGTCCGTACTGGATGCTATCCGCTCTGAGCGTGAGCGACTGGAAGAACTGAGAGGTGCAGCTGACATTATCCTGGACACAACTGAGATGACCGTCCATGACCTGAAGAGGAAGCTTAAAGATAAATTCTCAGATCAGGATAATGGTGCCCTGTTTACAGTTACTCTGATTTCTTTTGGTTATAAGTACGGGATACCCCTTGACGCAGATCTGGTAATGGATGTTCGCTTTCTTCCCAATCCAAATTATGTTGAAGAATTAAAGAACTGTACAGGACTGGATCAGAGGGTTGTTGAATATCTTTTTTTACATGAGGAAACCAAAAGCTTCCTCCGCCTTTACAGCGATCTGCTGCTCTTTCTGCTGCCCTTATATATCAATGAAGGGAAAACCCATCTGGTGGTGGCTATCGGTTGCACTGGTGGGCAACACAGATCCGTGGTTCTCGCCGAGAGTCTGGCTGAGATATTAGAGAAGGAAGGATACCATTTGTTTGTTCACCACCGGGATCTTCCCAGGGCAAAGGTGGATAGATCATGATGAAGGTGCGGGATATAGCTCGTTTCTGCACTGGATTTTTCCGCAGCCGGACCTTGAAGCGGGGACCCCGTATCGCTGCCCTTGGTGGTGGCACAGGGCTTCCTGTTCTGCTGCGTGGGCTGAAAAAGTATACTTCCAATATTACTGCTATTGTGACTGTGGCAGATGACGGGGGGAGTTCAGGGAGGCTAAGGGGAGAATTCGGTATACTGCCGCCGGGGGATATCCGCAACTGCCTGGTGGCTTTATCAGAAACAGAGTCTCTTATGGAAAAGCTGTTTAATTACCGTTTCGGTCAGGGAAAAGGCCTGGCGGGACACAGTCTGGGAAATCTGCTGATCACCGCCTTGGTTGATATAACCGGTGATTTTCAGACAGCTATCCAGGAGATAAGCAGTGTGCTTAATGTCTGTGGGCAGGTTGTACCCTCTACCCTGGATCATGTGACACTGAATGCAGAACTGGTTGATGGCACACATATGTTTGGGCAGAGCAGGATAGCTAAGGCAGATACCCCCATAAAAAGAGTTTTTCTAAGCCCTGCTAACTGCAAGACAGTACCGGAGGCGGCTGCAGCTATCAAGCAAGCAGATCTGATCCTATTAGGCCCAGGAAGTCTCTTTACCAGTGTTTTGCCCAATTTATTAGTCCCAGAAATCAGCCTGGCGGTTAAACAGACCCGTGCGGTAAAATGCTATATTTGTAATATTATGACCCAGCCGGGGGAAACCTCTGGTTTTAAGGCCTCAGATCATCTGGCTGCTATTTATAATCATATGGGAGAAGGCTGGTTGGATTATATAATAATTAATAATAAAAGAATCGCCCCTGTGCGTCTTGAAAAGTATGCCAGAGAAGGGGCTGAACCAGTAGCTGTGGACCTGCGCACTCTGCAAAGAATGGGGGTTAAGGTTTGGCGGGGAGATTTGTTAAATGAGCAGGAATTGGTGCGCCATGACCCGGAGAAACTGGCCTTGGCGGCGCTTTCTGTAATTAATAAAGGGTGATCAGTGATGTCATTTTCTATGCAGGTAAAGGGTGAGGTGGCGCGGCTGCCTATAGAGCATCAGTGTTGTCAGCAGGCGGAACTAGCAGCTCTAGCAAGGGTGTTGGGTGTTGTCCGCCTCGGTAAGCAAAAGATACTGGTAATGGAAACAGAGGCTGCTGTGGTGGCCAGGCGCATTTTTCTGCTATCCAAGAATCTGGGGTGGAAAAGCTTGATCACCATCAACCGCTATTCCCGACCTCGCCGCCGCCGTCTGTTTACAGTACAGATTCCCTTAATGCAGCAGCAACATAATCTGCTTCAGGATTTGGGCTTTGTTGATAGGAAGCAGCATTTGATGGATACCCTTGATCCCAATATCCTGGAAAAGAACTGCTGCAGAAAAGCATTTTTAAGGGGCTGTTTTCTGGGCAGTGGTTTTGTCGGGAACCCTAAAAATGCTTATCATTTGGAATTATTCTTTAAAACCCCGGCCGGAGCGAATGAGGCTATCAGAGCCCTGACCTCTTTTGGTGTAAATCCAAACACCAGGAAGCACCGCGATGGCTATGAGCTTTATCTTAAAGAAGCAGATCAGGTTGTAGAGTTTTTGCGAATCATCGGAGCCAATCAGGCTGTTCTGCAAGTGGAAAACTGCCGTGTCATAAAAGATATGCGCAACCAGGTTAATAGGCTGGTCAATTGTGAGACTGCTAATTTGGAAAAATCGGTGGAGGCTGGCCTAAAACAGGTTGCAGTGATCGAGGAGATCCAGTCATTAGCTGGTTTGGGCGTCTTGCCACCTGCCTTACGGGAGCTGGCCGAACTGCGTTTACTGCATCCGGAGGCTAGCCTGTCAGATCTTGGAAAACTGCTTACCCCTTCTTTGAGCAAATCTGGTGTCTATCATCGTTTCCGGGAAATCAGCCGGATTGCAGACCAACTGCGAAAAAAGCAGAGTATGGTAAAGAGGGATGGAACCCCGAACAATTAATCACAGTAAGACAGATATCATATCTTAATAGGGGGAAGAAGGAATCCTTCAATGAAAAGAGAATTATAACAGTGATAAAGGTTGGGGGGTTGTTATTATAATGCGTTTGAGTTATGGTATGAAGCTAGAACAAACGCAGAAGCTGATCATGACACCAGAGCTTCGCCAAGCAATCATGGTACTGCAGTTATCATCGATGGATCTAGCACAGTATATAGAGAATGCCCTTCTGGAAAATCCACTTCTTGAGCTGTCAGAAGAAGAAGCAGAGGAGAAGCCGCCAACTGATAAGAAGAAAGATGATTTTACTCAGGAGTGGTGTGATTATCTTGCTGAGTGCGGTCAGATTGACCGTTCCTTTGATCGGGCATGGGCAGAACAGGAGGAAAAAGAACAGTACAACCTCGAACATTTTGTTCCCCAAATCCCCACTCTGCATGAACATTTGTACCTCCAATTGCGTCTTGTCCTTTCCGAACCTGAAGACATGGAAATCGGCGAATTTCTTATTGGGAACATCAATGACCGGGGATATCTGAATATCAGCCTTAAAGATGCCAGTTTGATATCAGGATATGGGCAGCATGCTCTTGAACGGGTTCTCAAAATGATTCAGAGCCTGGATCCCCCTGGGGTAGGTGCCCGTGATCTTAAGGAATGCCTGCTTATTCAGCTGGAGCAGCGGGGGCAGCGCACCCCCCTTATAGAGAAGATTGTTGATTGCTATTTGAATGATATTGCCAACGGAAATTTGCTGAAGATTGCCTCAAGCCTGGGACTAACAGTGCAGGAAGTGCAGCAACAGGCTGATTTAATCAAATCACTTGACCCTATACCTGGGCGCAATTTCCTGCCCGGCGATAACCGCTATATTACCCCAGATGTAGTTGTGGAAAAGGTAAATGATGAATATGTTATTATTGTTAATGATGTAGCTGTACCCCGCCTAAAAATTAACAGAAATTATCAGCTCCTCATCAATCAGAAAAATAACTGTGATTCAGGGACCGTTGAGTTTATACAAGATAAAATGAAATCCGCTCTTTGGCTGATCCGCAGTATTGAACAGAGAAGGCTTACCCTTTACCGTGTGGTTCAGTGTATAGTTGACTACCAGCGGGAGTTTCTGGATCGGGGTATCAAATATCTAAAACCCCTTAACCTCAAAGATATTGCAGAAAAGGCAGATATGCATGAATCCACTGTGAGCAGGGCTATTGCCAACAAGTATATCCAAACACCCCAGGGTCTGTTTGAGCTAAAGTTTTTTTTCACCAGTGGGGTGGAAAATGCAGCAGCTGGCAAAATGGTGGCTACTGAAACCATCAAACAGCTCATCAAAGAAATAGTTGAAGGGGAAGATCCCTATGAACCATATAGTGATCAGCAGATCTGTGAAATGCTGACTAGCAAAGGGATTAATATCGCCCGTAGAACTATAGCGAAATATAGAAAGGAAATAGGTATTCCTCCTATGCGTCAGCGAAAACGCTACCGCTAATATATAAAAAATAATATAAAAATCCAAGGCGCTGTGAATGCGCCTTTTTAATTTGCCTCGCCAATTTCTGGGTTGCATTGCCAATCAAATAGTATATAATTTTATTTGAAATGTTATGTATTATATAGGTGTTTTTTAGTAAATGATGTAGCAGTATATCAGGCAAATAGTATGGAATAGTTATAAGTATCACCTGCCCGGCAGATGCTTTTTTTGAGTTCATAGATGCCGCTGGATGACACAAGACCTATATAATGCAGATAAAATCACATACTATTGTTATCGAGTGAAAACAATATTTTTATTTTTGGAGGGAGGATGTCTTAATGGCAGTAAAGGTTGGTATCAATGGATTCGGAAGGATTGGTAGGTTAGTTATGCGGGCAGCCGCTGAAAAACAGGATATCGATGTTGTGGCTATCAATGATCTGACCGATGCTGAAACCAATGCTCACCTTTTTAAATATGACTCTGTTCACGGTACATTTCCTGGTGAGGTAAAGGTTTCAGGAGATGAGATCGTGATCAATGGTAAGCCGGTGAAGGTTTTCTCAGAAAAGGATCCTCATAACCTTCCTTGGGGGGATTTGGGTGTACAGATAGTTGTGGAAGCCACCGGTAAGTTCCGTGATAAGGAAAAGGCTTCTGCGCACCTGGATGCTGGAGCGAAAAAGGTTATCATCACAGCACCGGCAAAAAATGAGGATTTTACTGTAGTTATGGGGGTCAATGAGGATAAATACGATCCAGCCAATCACCATATCATATCTAATGCATCCTGCACTACCAACTGCCTGGCACCTGTAGCCAAAGTTCTCAATGATAAATTCGGCATTGTACGGGGTTTAATGACCACAACCCACGCCTATACTAATGATCAGCAGGTCTTGGATCTTGCACATAAGGACCTGCGCCGTGCTCGGGCTGCTGCTCAATCAATGATTCCCACAACAACCGGAGCTGCCAAAGCGGTTGCCTTGGTGCTGCCTGAGTTGAAGGGGAAACTGACAGGAATAGCGGTACGTGTACCCACACCCAATGTTTCATTAGTGGATTTGGTTGTGGAGTTGGGTAAAGCAGCAACTGTTGAAGAGATCAACCAGGCCTTTAAAGATGCAGCAGCAGGTGAACTGAAGGGAATTTTGGCTTATTCAGATATACCTCTAGTTTCCAGGGACTATAATGGCGATCCCCACTCAGCCATTGTGGATGGTCCCTGCACTATGGTGATCGGGGATACCATGGCCAAGGTTTTTGCCTGGTATGATAATGAGTGGGCCTATTCTCTGAGAGTGCTTGATTTCGCCCTTTATATGGCAGGCAAGGGACTGTAAAAGGAAAGGTGGCGTCAATAATTGGACCTAAAAACCATTAAGAGTCTGGACATAAAAGGCAAAAAGGTTTTAGTGCGTGTTGATTTTAATGTTCCTTTAGATGAGCAGGGGAAGGTAGCTGATGACAGCAGAATCAAAGCTACCCTGCCAACAATAGAATACCTTCTGGGTGCTGGGGCAGCAGTGATCCTGATGAGCCATTTGGGGCGTCCCAAGGGTAAAGTGGTGGATCAACTCAGACTGGATGATGTGGCGCGGCGTTTAGGAGAACTCTTGGGAAAACCAGTAAAAAAAGTGGATGACTGCATTGGCCCTGAAGTAGCTAAAGCTGCAGAAGAGCTCAAACCGGGGGAGGTCCTGCTATTAGAAAACCTGCGCTTTCACCCTGAAGAAGAGAAAAATGACCCCGAGTTTGCCAAGAGTTTGGCTTCACTGGCAGAGATCTATATCAATGATGCCTTCGGAACAGCCCACCGGGCTCACGCCTCCACTGCAGGGGTTGCTTCATATCTGCCTGCAGCTGCAGGTCTGTTGATGGAAAAGGAGATCAAAGCATTGGGCAGTATCCTTACTGATCCGGATCATCCCTTTGTGGCTGTGCTTGGTGGGGCAAAGGTAAGTGACAAAATCGGGGTTCTCAATAATCTTTTAGGACAGGTGGATGCCATCCTTTTGGGCGGTGGAATGGCCAATACCTTCTTAAAGGCTCAAGGAGCCCAGATGGGAGACTCCCTTGTTGATGAGGACCACCTGGAATTTGCGGCAGATTTTCTTAATAAAGCAAAAGAGCGGGGAGTACGGGTGGAACTTCCTGTGGACCTGCGGGTAACCACTGGAGAAGAGGGGGAAGTAAAGATTGTTGATTCCCAAAAGGTGCCAGATGGCTGGAAGGCCATGGATATCGGTCCCCGCACAGCAGAGTGTTATGCCGAATTGATTAAAAAAGCGAAAACCGCTTTTTGGAATGGGCCAATGGGTGTTTTTGAAAAGGATGAATTTGCAGGTGGAAGTGAAGCAGTAGCCAGGGCCTTGACCCATCCAGGACTGGTATCTGTGGTGGGTGGTGGTGACTCCCTGGCGGTACTGGAAAAGTATGGGCTTAAAGAGCAGGTAACCCATGCCTCTACAGGTGGAGGCGCCTCCTTAGAGTTTTTGGAAGGCAAAGAATTGCCTGGAGTTGCCGTTCTCTTGAGAGACTAGAATGTTGACTTGAGGAGCGAACTATTGATCATGTGGCACCGGTATGGTGAAACCGGTCAATAATTTAAGGGAGGAGAGCTCATTATAGTGAAAACCAAAAGGATGCCTTTGATAGCAGGCAACTGGAAAATGAATAAAACACCTGCCGAAGCGGGGAATTTTGCTAAACTGCTGCGGGAGAGGGTGACAAAGGAGGATAGTGTGGAGGTTCTCATTTGTCCTCCTTTCCCTGCACTTGCTGCAGTTGCTTCTGAGCTTGCAGGTAGTTATATTGCCTGGGGCGCTCAAAACATGCACTGGGAAACAAAGGGTGCTTATACTGGAGAAGTATCCGCTCCCATGTTGCAAGCCCTTGGCTGCCGTTATGTTATACTGGGGCACTCAGAGCGCCGTACTCATTTTGGAGAAACCGATGAAGTAATCGCCAACAAGCTGGTTACTGCTGTTAACTGTGGGTTGTGCCCTATTTTGTGCCTGGGGGAGAAGCTGGAAATTCGGGAGGCCGGAAAGGCAGTACCGCACTGCCTGGAACAGTTGAAGGCTGGGCTATCCGGTATCAGGGAGGGCCAGCCACCATCTCTCGTTGTTGCTTATGAGCCTGTTTGGGCTATTGGAACCGGGAAGACAGCAACCCCAGAGGATGCTGTAGAGGTCATCAAAGCCCTGCGGGAACAGGTTGCTGAGATGTATGGAGAAGAATTTGCTTCCCAGCTTCGTTTTCTTTATGGGGGAAGTGTGACACCTGAATCCACCCCTTCTTTTATGAATGAAGAAGAGATCGATGGACTACTGGTAGGTGGAGCCAGCTTAAATATCGATAAATTTGTAGCAATTATACAGTCCACAGCAGAAATAAGGGGGAAAAGTGTTTGAAAAGCCCATTAGTGCTGGTAATTCTTGATGGCTGGGGGATTTCCTCTGAACAAAGGGGAAACGCCCTGCGGCTAGCTGAAATACCATATTTTACACAGCTTCAGAAAAGCAATCCCCATACATTGTTAATAGCATCAGGAGAAAGAGTAGGACTACCTGAAGGGCAGATGGGGAACTCGGAAGTAGGCCACCTTAATATCGGTGCTGGGAGGGTGGTCTATCAGGATATTACAAGGATCAGCAGGTCCATCAAAAGCGGCGAGTTTTATCATAATTCCGTTTTAGCGGAGGGAATGCAGAGGGCAAAGAAAAAAGGAAGCTCTCTGCATCTTTTCGGCCTGCTTTCCGATGGTGGTGTGCACAGCCACCTGACCCACCTTTATGCTCTTCTGGAGATGGCTAAGTGCTGTCAGTTGAAAAAGGTTTATATTCACGCTTTTCTGGATGGTCGTGATGTTCCTCCGACCAGTGGTTTGGGTTATATTGAGAGCTTAGAGCAGAAGTGCAGTGAGTTGGGTGTTGGTGAGATAGCCACTGTAAGCGGAAGATATTATGCCATGGATCGGGACAAAAGATGGGAGCGTGTGGAGAAAGCCTTCCAGGCCATTGTGTATGGTGAAGGGGAAAAAGCCTCATCTGCAACTAAAGCTGTTAGAGAATCTTATGCAAATGAGGTGACCGATGAGTTTGTAGTACCTACGGTAATCCTGGATCAGGAGGGAAAACCGAAAGGTTTGGTTCGTCCCGGTGATGTGGTGATTTTTTATAACTTCCGTGCCGACCGGGCGCGGGAGATCACACGCAGCTTTGTGGACCGGGATTTCAGTGGATTTACCAGAAAAGAGTACCCTGATGTCCATTTTATCTGCATGACCCAATATGATGCCACAATTGACGCTCCTGTGGCCTTTCCACCTCAAACACTGGAGAACACTTTGGGGGAGGTCCTAGCAGCCAATGGCCTGCAACAGCTGCGTATAGCTGAGACCGAAAAGTATGCCCATGTGACCTTCTTTTTCAATGGAGGTGTGGAGACTCCTAATCCAGGGGAAGAAAGGATTCTGATCCCATCACCCAAGGTTGCCACCTATGACCTAAAACCGGAGATGAGCGCCCCTGAGGTTACAGAACGGGTAATTGCTGAGATCAAGCGGGATCTTTATGATGTGATCATCTTAAACTATGCCAATCCTGATATGGTTGGACACACAGGTGTATTGGAGGCGGCTATCAAGGCGGTTCAAGCGGTGGATAGTTGCCTTGGGCGGGTGGTGGAGGCTGTTTTGGAGAGGGGAGGGACAGCTTTGGTTACTGCGGATCATGGGAATGCCGAGATGATGCTGGAAGATGGCAGTGATGAGCCCCATACCGCCCATACCACAAATCCCGTACCCCTGATCTTGGTCGGTGAAAGATTCAAGGAGGTGCGGCTGAGAGAGGGCGGCTCCCTAGAGGATATAGCCCCAACTATGCTGGATATTCTGGGGATACCTAAGCCCCCTGAAATGACCGGTAATTCGCTAATTGAGGAAATATAATTCAAGAGAAGGGAGGTAAGCCTGGTTTTTCCTGTTTTTCAATGGGGAACCAGGTGCCTGTATGCCAGAAATTATCGATGTAACAGCTCGGGAGATATTGGATTCCCGTGGCAATCCTACTGTGGAAGTTGATGTTTTGCTGGAGGATGGCAGCTTTGGTAGGGCTGCAGTGCCCTCTGGGGCATCTACTGGAGCCCATGAGGCTTTAGAACTGCGGGATGGAGACAATGAACGTTTTCTGGGAAAAGGTGTCTTAAAAGCAGTTGACAATGTGATGAACATAATCTATCCAGAGGTTGTGGGTTTGGAAGCCCTGGATCAGATAACTGTTGATCAGACCATGCTTGAACTTGATGGAACACCACATAAGGAAAAACTGGGGGCCAACGCCATCCTTGGTGTTTCCCTGGCAGTGGCCAAAGCAGCAGCAGATAGTGTGGGCCTTCCCCTTTACCGCTATCTGGGGGGTGTAGGTGCCAGACTGATGCCGGCTCCTATGATGAACATCCTCAACGGTGGCAAGCATGCTGATAACAATGTGGATATTCAGGAGTTTATGGTGATCCCTATGAAGGCAGATAGTGTGCGGACAGCTATAAGGATGGGAGCTGAAATTTTTCACAACCTGCGCAAAGTCCTGAAGAGCCGTGGCTATAATACTGCTGTGGGTGATGAAGGGGGTTTTGCTCCCAATTTGAAATCCAATGAAGAGGCTTTAGATTCAATAGTGGAAGCCATCAGCAAAGCCGGATATGAACCTGGAAAAGATGTTTTCCTGGCTTTGGATGTTGCTGCTACAGAGCTTTATGAGGATGGCAAATATCATTTCAAGAGCACAGGCCAGTCACTGACCACAGATGAAACCATTGCATTCTACGAAAAACTGACTGCCAACTACCCGGTGATCTCTATTGAGGATGGGCTGGCAGAGGATGACTGGGAGGGCTGGGCAAATCTGACCAAGGCTCTGGGCGATAAGATTCAATTGGTGGGGGATGACATTTTTGTCACCAATAAAGAGCGGCTGGCTAGGGGTATCAGGGAGGGTGTAGGTAACTCCATCCTGGTCAAGGTCAACCAGATCGGAACCCTGACCGAAACCCTGGAAACTGTGGAAATGGCCATGAAAGCAGGTTATACTACAGTGATCTCCCACAGATCCGGTGAAACCGAGGATACCACAATTGCTGATCTGGCTGTGGCTCTTAATGCCGGGCAGATCAAAACCGGTGCCCCCTCACGCACCGACAGAGTGGCTAAGTACAACCAGTTGATGCGTATTGAAGAGGAACTAGGTGCAGCAGTTGTTTACAGCCGCTGGTATAAGTAATTGATATAGGCTGATTAGACCGATTAGAGGGACAGTCCCCGCGCGATGAGCAGTGTTTATCCCCGATCACCGGGACTGTCCCTCCGCGCGATATTACCGGAGTGACAGCGAAGGGAGAGAAAAACCAACGGGGGAATCTACGTGAATACAGTGATAATTTTTGCCAGCAGGTATGGAACTGCTAAAGAATGTGCTGAGATTTTGGCCAGGCAGATTTACGGCAGTGTTGATTTGGTGGATATTCAAACAGAAGGTGTGCCGGAGCTAGCACATTACGATCAGGTGATTATCGGGGGATCAATTCGGTTTGGGCAAATTCAGAAGCAGATTAAGAGATTCTGCAGAGAGAATATTGAAGAATTAACAAAGAAAAAGATCGGTTTGTTTATTTGTTGTGGTCTGCTCGAAAATGCGAAACAGAACATAGAGAATTCATTTCCACAGCAGTTGCTTGACCATGCGGCAGCAGTAGAATGTTTCGGTGGAAAAATAGATCTCAATAAACTATCATTTTTTGACCGAATTATTACCAATATGGTTATGAAGGCTGTTGATCAACAGGGGGATAAGCCGGCTGTACTGGTAGAAAAGATTGACCGGTTTTGTCATGAGATGAATCGAGATATTACAAAAGAGTGGATGAAGGATTTTGAATAACTTGATAACTGCTGTGATTTTTTTTTGATTTTGAAAATTTTAATGGTACTTTAACTGATGTTGTTTTTAATGTCAAAAGTATTGACTAAACCAGAGTAAATGTTGACTATAGTTCTGTCCCTTTACAACTGGTTGCTCCCAGTGCTACAATAGATGTATCTTTGAACTGGTGAATTAAGTTACGCAAAGGGGAGACTATAGTTTGGTAAGGACCATTTTGATTGTTTTAGATGCCATGGTCAGTGTCGCTTTAATTAGTACAATTTTGATGCAGTCCGGACGGGCCGCCGGCATATCAGGTGCGATCGCTGGTGGTGCACAGTCACTATTGGGAAAAAAGAAGGGGCTTGATGAGTTTCTCAGCAAGGTATCTGCAGGGCTTGCTGCTGCGTTCTTAGTCATCACTTTACTGCTAACTTTTATCGAATAAATGAAAGTAATGTTTTTATAAAACCGGTACTATTAAATATTAAAAATAACTGATCAAAAATACTTTTTATGAGAGAAGGGGTATATGGAAATATATCCCTTTTTGTATTATCTGTGGATTGCTGCTCCTTTAACCCTAATGGAGGCATTCGCGGATGATTCAAGCACTAAGCCTCCTTTTTGTGCTGGTCTTGCAGAAGATAAAATTTACGAATAATTTGAATTTCACTTAAGGCAGAATAACAATAATACCAGTTTTGTGAACAGAAACAATCTTATTTGTGGAATCATGCAGTTGGCGGTTGTTTTTGCTGCCGTGTAATACTAAAATTGAGAAAGAAATGAGTGAGTGGATGGTGGAGAAAACACAGAATAGAAAAAGAATATTCGGCACAAACAACAATCAAGAGAAAAAAGTTATTGATTGTCTACAGTCGGCCAGCAAGCCTCTGAATTTAGCGGATTTAGCAGAACAGTTGGGGCAAGAGCCGGGTGTCCTTGAAGCTGTGCTGCAGGAGATGGAAGCAAGGGGGCAGGTAATCAGGACACGCAAAAACAGATATGGATTACCTGAGAAAATGAATCTTGTCGTAGGGACAATTCAAGGACATCCGAAAGGGTACGGCTTTCTGATCCCTGACAGCAAAAAAGAAGATATTTTTATCTCAAGGGAAAATATGGACGGAGCAATGCACGGTGATCGGGTTGTTGTCAGGCCCTTGGGATTCAGCTTGCAGAAGAAGCATGCAGAAGGTGAAGTAATCAGGGTTCTGAAGAGGGCAAACACTACAGTTGTGGGGACATTTGAAGAAGCTAAACGGCAGTTCGGCTTTGTTGTCCCAGATGACAAGAGGCTGGGATGGGACATTTTCGTTCCCACAAGCCAGGCCGGGGGTGCTCGCAATGGAGATAAAGTGGTTGTGGAAATAACCTCCTGGCCAAAAGAGCGGAGAAACCCAGAGGGAAGGGTTGTCGAGCGTTTCGGAGCTGTGGGTGAGCCAGGGGTTGATATTCTTTCTATTGTCAAAAAGTACGGGCTTCCGGAGGAGTTTCCCCGCAGAGTATTGAAAGAAGCGGCAGCGATTCCCCAGAGTGTTCCCTTAGAGGACATGGAAGGCCGCTGGGACCTGCGGGATCTGCCGATGGTCACCATCGATGGCGAGGATGCTAAGGATCTGGATGATGCTGTGTCATTGGAGATACTTCCCAATGGTAATTACCGTTTGGGAGTGCATATCGCCGATGTTTCTTATTATGTCAGAGAAGACAGTGAATTGGACAAAGAGGCATTGAAGAGGGGTACAAGTGTGTACCTGGTTGACCGGGTTATCCCCATGCTTCCGACCGAACTCTCCAATGGTATCTGCAGTCTGAATGCCGGAGAGGACCGATTGGCGCTCTCAGTTTTTATGGAAATCAATGAGATGGGGAATGTGATCCACTATGAGATCGGCCCTTCAGTCATCCGGGTGGATGAGAGGATGACCTATACAGCTGTGCGGCGTATTTTAGAAGAGGATGATCCGGAACTCTGTCAGCGTTATGCCGGGTTTACTGCAACTTTGCAAAAGATGAGGGATCTCTGTTTGATACTGCGCAACAGGCGCAAGCGCAGAGGTGCTCTGGATTTCGATTTTCCGGAGAGCAAGGTAACACTTGATCAAGAGGGGCGCTCGGTGGATGTTATACTCCTCAGGCAGTCTATTGCAGAACAGATCATTGAGGAGTTTATGCTGATTGCAAATGAAACAGTAGCCGGGCATTTAACAAAAATTGAGGTGCCGATGCTCTACAGGGTTCACGAAGAGCCGAAACCGGAGGAAGTGGAAACATTAAATGAATTTCTGCATGGTTTTGGTTTTCACATCCCTGTGGGGGATAGTGTACACCCCCGTTTTTTCCAGGAGATTCTCCATCAAGTGGAGGGCCGCCCTGAACAGCTGGTGGTACACACGGTTATGTTGCGCTCTCTCCAGCATGCCCGTTATGATACCCAACCATTAGGGCATTTTGGACTGGCAGTGCAGTTGTACACCCATTTTACTGCACCGATCCGCCGCTACCCGGACCTGATAGTGCATCGAGTGCTCTGGGAAACCATGGCTCGCGGACAGCCATCCAGTAAACGCAAAGCGAAGTTGGAGCAGTTGATGCCCTATTATGCTTTCCATTGTTCGGAACGGGAGAGATTGGCTGAGGAAGCAGAGCGGGAAACTGTGGAATTGAAACAGGTGGAGTATATCAGGAAATTTATTGGTAAACTGTTTGATGCCATTGTGGTGAGGATCACTAATTTTGGTATGTTTGTAGCTCTGCCGAACGGTATCGAGGGTTTGGTGCATGTTTCCTCCATCACAGATGATTACTATCTGTTTAATGAAAGAAACTACACCCTGATGGGTGAGCACACTAAGAAAACTTTTCGCATCGGTGATCAAGTTAAGGTGCAGTTGGTACGAGCTAGTATAGAAGACCGGCAGATCGATTTTGAACTGGTTACGGAATAGTGGATGGTAGTTAGTGTTTGGTTTTCCAAAATATTATTGATGAGTGTGGCGAAAACCTGTACCGATGCATCAGTTCGCAGTTTAACTTTTATGCTCACTGTGTTTGGTGACCTTTTTAACGTATAGGAGGGATGAGAGATGAAAGAACCGATCAAGGTTGTTGCTGATAACAGAAAGGCGCGCCACGATTATTTTATAGATGAAAAATATGAGGCAGGCATTGCATTGGTGGGGACAGAGGTAAAGTCGATTCGCGCAGGCAAGGTCAGTTTGCGGGATAGCTATGCCGAGGTTGTGAATGGGGAGGCTTATCTGCAGAACATGCATATATCCCCTTATGATAAGGGAAGCCGCTTTAACCACGATCCCAAGCGGCCGCGCAAACTGCTGCTGCACAAAAGGGAGATCAAAAAACTGTTAGGCCAGACTACCCAGAAGGGTTATACTTTGATTCCTTTGCGGCTTTATTTTAAGAGGGGGAAGGTAAAGGTGGAACTTGCCCTTGCCCGGGGCAAGAAACTTTACGACAAACGCCAGGATATTGCCAAGCGTGATGCCCAACGGGAAATGGCCAGAGCATTGAGCAATAGAAATAGGGACCGGTGAGAAACGAGTTTTTATACTGCTAATGCTGTTATCATAAAAGAAGACAGAGGGATAAGGCACAATTGTGAACAGATGTGACTTTTATTTCACTTTATTGAGCTCTGAACACCTGCTGTGGTATGCTGTGGTATGCTGTGGTATAATAAAAACACCATCTTTTATATGAATAAACAATAAAAAGGGGTGTTATAAATTGAGTATAAAAACAGAGCTTATAGATATGGTTATAAAATCTGTGAACGAATCTGAACGCAAGGATCTCTTCCGTGAACCCCTTGTCGGTTTTTCATCAGCAACTGATCCTTTATACAGACAGCTGAAGCAGATCATTGGGCCTGAACATCTTTATCCCCAAGATATTCTTCCCGAAGCTAAAACTGTGGTCTCATTTTTCATCCCTTTCTCTGAAAAGGTTGTAGCCAGCAACCGCAGACAGGAAGCTGTTTCAAGGGAATGGGCCGAGTCCTATGTTGAGGCCAATAAACTTATCAATGAGATATCCAGTAAAATGATCGAATATCTCGAAGACAAAGGAATATCTGCTGCCACTGTAAAAGCAACCTATAACTATGATGAAAAAACCCTTAAATGCGGCTGGTCACACCGGAGTGCAGCTTATATTGCAGGTCTAGGTAAGTTCGGTGTCAATAGAATGCTGATCACTAGGGTGGGCTGTGCGGGAAGGTATGGCTCTGTTATTGTCTCTCACGAGATCACCCCTGACAAGAGAACAGATGAAGAATTTTGCGTTTATCATAAAAAGGGAACCTGTTTAAACTGCATCAAAGCATGTCCTGTCGGTGCCCTTGATATTGACGGGTTTGATAAATTTAAATGTAATGACCGGGTGCTGAAAAATGGGAAGCTGTTTAAAGAATTAGGGGCTTGTGATGTTTGTGGGAAGTGTGTTGTTGCCGGGCCCTGTGCAATAATCAACAGCAAAAAAGCCATATAGCAGAGGCCTCCCCAAAAGCTCCGCATCTTGCGAAACTTTTGGGGAGTTATTTATTCTATTGTAACTTGTGTCCACATTCTATGCAGAAAAAAAGAGGCCATCCCCATAGGGACAGCCTCTTTATGAACTTCATTTGATTTCGATCGCTCCAGAAATGCGTATCTTTTAGAAGAACGGCGCAATAAACACCAGGGATACGATGGACATCAGTTTTAACAGAATGTTCAATGAAGGCCCAGCTGTATCTTTACAGGGGTCTCCTACAGTATCCCCTTCAACTGCTGCTGCATGAGCGGGGGAATGTTTGCCGCCAAAATTGCCTTCTTCGATGTATTTCTTGGCGTTGTCCCAGGCGCCACCGGAGTTGGCTAGCATGATGGCTAAACAGACACCGGATACGATAGAACCCGCCAGCATACCGCCCAGTGCTTCAGCACCCAGAATAAAGCCGACCAGAACCGGCGCGATGACTGCCAGCAGGCCGGGGGCGATCATTTCTCTAATAGCAGCCTCTGTACTGATTGCAACACATCTTACATAGTCAGGAGTGGCTGTGCCATCCAACAGACCCTTGATCTCACGGAATTGCCTTCTCACCTCTTCTACCATTTTGCCGGCAGCTTTACCAACAGCACCCATGGTCATGGCGCAGAAGAAGAAGGGCAGCATACCACCGATTAACAGACCAACTATAACATACGGATCTAAGAGGTCTATTGTTTTTATTCCGGCTACTTCCGCATATGCAACCATAAGGGCCAATGCGGTCAAGGCGGCAGAACCAATGGCAAAACCCTTTCCGATAGCGGCGGTGGTATTACCGACTGCATCGAGTTTATCAGTGGTTTCCCGGACTGTTTCAGGTAATTCAGGAGTCATCTCAGCGATTCCGCCGGCATTATCAGCGATTGGCCCATAAGCATCAACTGCAACTACCATGCCTGTTGTGGCCAGCATACCAACAGCAGCCAGAGCGATACCATAAACACCACCGGTAATATAAGCCAGAACAATTGCAGCACAGATGAAAATAACGGGAACAACAGTAGAGAGCATCCCTACACCCAAGCCCTCGATAATAACAGTTGCTGGACCGGTTGTTGCTGCTTTGGCAATACCTTGTGTAGGCTTATATTCTGAGGAGGTATAGTATTGGGTGATAAAACCGATCAGGGTTCCCACTACCATACCGCCTAAAATAGCCCAGAAGAGACCGAATTGATCCGGGGTAATTACTCTCACAGCGATGAAGGCAGCGATCAAAAGGATGATGGATGCAACAGTTGTTCCCATGTTCAGTGCTTTTAGCGGATTTGATTTTTCATCAGTCTTAACAAAGAAGGTGCCGATAATAGAAGCAATAATACCGGCAGCAGCAATGATCATGGGCAACAGAACACCGTTGAATCCCAGGGTCAAGACTCCCAATGTCATAGCACTGATAATGGCACCCACATAAGATTCAAAGAGGTCAGAACCCATACCAGCCACATCACCCACATTGTCGCCTACGTTATCAGCAATGGTGGCTGGGTTTCTGGGATCATCTTCCGGAAGTCCGGATTCAACTTTTCCAACCAGGTCGGCCCCTACATCAGCGGCTTTGGTATAGATACCGCCGCCGACACGGCCGAAGAGAGCGATTGAAGATCCACCCATGGCAAAGCCATTCACAATTGTTGGTTCTCTAAAGATAAGATAAAGAATTCCTAACCCCAAAAGGCCGAGGCCGGTAACAGACATACCCATAACCGCTCCACCGGAAAAGGCAATCCCCAGAGCGGCATTTTGTGAAGTGCGGGCAGCTTGTGTTGTTCTCACATTGGCTTTAGTAGCTACCTTCATGCCTATGAACCCTGCACTAGCAGAGCAAAGTGCCCCGACCAGAAAACAAATAGCGGTCTGCCAGGAATTGTTAGGAAGGGTCAGTCCCAGCAGGAAGAAAACAACTACAACAAAAATGGCGATTGCACTATACTGCTTTCTGAGAAAGGCCATTGCTCCATCAGCAATGTAACCAGAAATCCTCACCATATCCTCAGTTCCTGGATCCGCTTTGCTTATTTTGCCCGCCAGATAAGCCGCGAAAAGCAGCGAGATTGCTCCGAGTGCTGGAGCATATGGAACTAAGCTTTGTAGACTATCCATTGTATTAAACATCTCCTATTCCTTAGTGTAAAAATCATTTGCAACCTGTACGAACAGGCTCAAGGATATCCCTAATCCCATATCTCCAAGGTTAGCTCTCTATGGTATCCTTTCTTATATTAGGATTACAAGACTCCTTGATGAGTACACCTCCTTTCCTTCCGCTTTGAGCCACCTTGATTGAATACAGCACTTGCAAAATCTCTTAATTAATTCAACATTGTCATTTAAGCAGATTTTATTGAGTTTTACAAGACCTGCACCTTAATCCATAAAAACAACCTCGAATATACACCCGAGGCCGGAGTCCTGTGTCGGTGAGTCAGGGGGACGGGTGAGTCAGGGGGACGATGACTTTGACTCAAGTGCGCCCGTCCCCGTAACACACTAATTATAAAATATTTCCATGCATATTACAATGGTTGAGTCATTGAGTCAGGGGGACGGTGGTTTTAACTCATGTGCCAAGAACCCCGTCCCCTTGTCACACTAACTCATGTGCCAAGAACCCCGTCCCCTTGTCACACACCCCTGACACATTATAATCTCATTTCATCTTCTTCCCGCTGCTTTTTTTCTTTCAGCCATCTGCTGACAAAATAAGAGATTAGAGCAAAGAGAAGGGTGCCGGCAGCGGCCCAAATGAGCCAACCAGGAAACTCAGATGCGGTTTTTGCTGTATCGGATTCCTTGGGAACTGTAACTTCTTTTTTCTCTTCGATGGTTGTATAAAGAGGGATTTCCTTTTCATAGTGCTCACCATATTCATCCTCATAAGATAAAAGGAGTGTTCCTGTAACCTTGCCCAGTTGTTCCGATTCTACGTGCAAATTGGTTGTTCCTGTTTGGGACTCACCTGGGGGAATGGTGCCAATAAGGAGGCTGCCGCCGCTGAGCCCGGGAATATCAATTTTTACGAGGGCGTTATAGATGGTGCTTTTGCCGAGATTCATCAGAGTGATCGAAAAAGACGGCCTGTCTCCCTGGGTCACCCGCACCGGCAGTGATGGTTCTGCATAGCTGAGGCGTACAGGTTGGCGCACCTGCAGAATAATGCGGTCAGAGGCGGTGATGGCATTGCCATTGCTGTCCTCATATTCCATGGTAATGGTGGCGATGTGTGGTTTGGACTGAGCGGTTGTAGTGGCGGTTACCTTAATGCTCCAAGTAAAGGAGCTGTTTTTAGCAATCTGCTTGTAGTAAACCGCTCCTGTGCCTTCAGGTAAAATCTCAGCGCTTTCTTCCCAAAATGAAATCTTGATATTTTTCACATCTTGTGAACTGCTGGTGTTGCGTATGGTCACTTTGACAGTGGCACTCCCTCCTGCCTCAATATAATCCCGGTCCAGCACATATTTTTCCACCATCAGTTTGGGTTGAGAGCTGACTGCTTGTGCTGGTTCAGGTTCAGCAGCAGGGGGACTGCCGTTTTGCTGTGCGGTTTTCGGCTGACCCAGCATTTGTTTCTTTAGGGCAGACCACTATCAAAGCAGTGCATAAGATTAATATTATGATCAAGAAACAAACGATTCTTTTCATCTGCTCTCCCCCTTACAATTCGCGGATGTTTTCCACGATACTGCCCTTAAAGATGGCGCCTACTTTGGAGCGGACATTGAGAAAGCATATAACAAAGAGCAAGGCTACGAACAGGAGCGGTTGCCAGGTGGGAAGGGCGGTGCTGCCGGCTTGGATCTGTTCTTTCACCATCAGCCACTTGCAGACCGCCAGTTCCGCCACCAAGCCGATGATTGTTCCCCAGCTGAACATGTAGGCCAACTGCCACAGATATGAATGGAGTATCTCCCGCTCAGAACCACCCACAGCTCGGATTGTACCGATCTCACGCTTGCTCGCTAAGATGCGGGCTGATAGAGTGTTGTTCACCATGCTGGCACAGATGGCAAAAAAGAGAATGAGCAAGGCAACTGCGGCGATCAAGAGGCCGTATGCAATTTTTCTGTTTTCTCTGGTAAGGGCTATATGGGAAATAAGATCAACACCTGCAGTCCTGGCCGCGATCTGAGCCAAGTTTGTTTCCAGATATTCCTCCATGGCTGGGTCCGGACTCTCTGAGAGGGTGATGGAGAGAGTATCATAGGGGCGGTCGAAGCCGAGCGCATCCAGGCCTGTTGTTGTGGTGATGATAGTGCCCACCTGGGGATAGAAGGATGAGGAAAAGTATTCATACAGGTTCTTTTCGCCGGCAGTGATTTCAAGGATGGCGCCAATAGTGACCGTCTTGTCTATCCTTACCACCTCATCAGGGAGTTTCGGATTTCCCTCCTCATCATACTGCTCAGGTTGATCACTGTAGAGCAGGCTGATGGTGATAACATCCCCGGCATGGAAGCTATCGTTTTGAAATACAGCTGTGTATGTTTTGTTCTCATCGAGCATATAATCGATGCCCCTTAATATGCACCCATCGCTTTCCTGATGAAAATAGATGCCGTACTCTGCCGGGGCGATGAGCAGTATCTCCTCACCGGAGGAGAGCTTGTCGGTATCGATACTTCCCTCAGATACAAAAGGGGAGAGCTTTTCCACAAGCTCTGCATCAATACCGCAGCAATCCACAGTGAGATAATCCTGAGTATAGCCATATTTAGTCTCGCTTTGCTCATAGATGCCCTCCTGCCGCTGAAAGTCTTGCCGCAGGTGCTCGGGAATATTTGTCAGCAGTTGCGGAGCGGCTTCTTCTATGATTTCTAAGGGTAGGTTGCCATAATTGTTAAAGCTGATACCCGCTATGTAGGGTGTGATCTGGTTGGTGAGTATCTTCACAGTAAGCGTTTTTGCTCCAATAACTGTTTTTACAGTGGGCAAGGCGGCGATGTCAGCCTTGTCCTGCTCAGTAATGCCGGGTTTGTGAAACTCATGTTCCACAAGCCAACCAATGGGGCGACCCATCCGCTGAAAGATTTGGTAATCAGCGCCATAGTCCGCATCAGCTTCCTTTAAGAGTGGGGTTGCCGCGAAAACAAGCAGTGACAGCAGCATGATGGATGCCGCCAACATGGCGGTGAACAGCAGCTGTTTGTTCTTGTAGAGTGTCAGGTTGCGGTGGGCGATGTGGCGGGAGACCTTAAAAACCCTCTCGCTTTTTACTGTGCTTTTCTTTATTCTGCGGGATAGCTCCATATCCCGTATGGCCTGCATAGGCGGTATCTTGGCCGCCTTTCTCAGCGGAATTGATGCTGCCAGCATAACACAGAGCACACCGGCCACTGCCACCCCCACTATGATCAGCGCGTTCAGCTGAAAGATGTAGTCCGGCCCTAGTATCCTGGTGATAGCCCACACGGTGAGGCAGGCCAGCAGCAAGCCAAGGGGGATAGAGAAGACAGCTAAAAGCAATGTCTCTCTGCCGAAGATCTGGCCTATCTGCTTTTTCGTGGCGCCCACTGCCCGCAGCAAGCCGATCTGCCTTTTGCGTGATTCCAGGCTGGCTGTAAATGAGTTGACAATGCCCAGGCAAGCGGCACACATCAGGATCAGGGCGATGATCATAAAGAAGACAGATGTAAACATTATGTTGTCCTTATCGATATTGCTGCTGTCAAAGAACAGGAAGCGGGTTATTTCCGCGTTTACCCAACCGTAATCATTGATAATCCCGTTTTTTTCACAGAAAGATTTCAGTTGTTCATATGAAGTAGTGGTACTCCCGGCAAAGTATCCATAGCAGTTCACGATCTCCTTGCCGCCGGGGGCTATGGGCTCATCTGCTGAGAGCACAGCTGCTGGATAGTCGTGATATGCTGGGACCCTGAAACCATATTGATCTAAATAAGCAAGCTTGTCACTGAGTATTCCCACTAAAGTAAAGGTTTTTTGGACAGGGGAAGCTAAAAAGTCAGTGCCGTCAGGGATCAAGAGGGTGAGGGTGATGGTGTCACCCAC
>LSQX01088903.1_pt1 | contig 50315 bp, 56 predicted proteins | sample 654561 | NCBI WGS metagenome assembly LSQX01 (sample SAMN04489861, study PRJNA283612) | anaerobic digester metagenome | isolation source: 4 biogas reactors fed with cattle manure at either 37C or 55C with and... | place: Denmark: Kongens Lyngby | collected 2014
AGCCTGCGGCTGACACCTTCCCCGATAGTCGGAAGGCTTTTTTTATATCCCACCTCCCTGCCTCTGCATAAAACAATACCTAACCCTTACTGAGCTATACATTTGTATATTATTTAATTTTAAATAAAAAATTGCATATCACCGACGGAATATGACAAATATTTATTTTAAAAAAAATATAATTATTTAAAAGGAGTGAGAAAAGAATGAATTATAGAATCGACACCCAAAACGGGATAATGGACATTATTTTACTCGGCGAAATGGACCACCATTCGGCAAAGACCGCCAGGGAGGAAATCGACGCCGCCATAACCTTTGAATCCCCCATGATTCTAAGGCTTGACCTTTCAAGCATCCGCTTCTGCGATTCGGCGGGTCTGGGGTTTATTATGGGGAGATACCGGAAAATGCAGACTATCGGCGGAAGCCTTACTTTGGTAAACCCCTCCGATTCGGTAGTTAGAATATTAAAACTTGCCGGCTTTGACAAGCTGATACGCACGGAAACCACAAAGTAACTTACCCAAAGATTAAAGAAAGGTATGATTTGAAAATGAGGAAAAAAGCAATAAACTCCTTTAAGTGCATATTCCCCGCCCTTTCGGCGAACGAAAGCTTTTCCCGCTACATAACCTCCGCCTTTGCCACCATAATCGATTTACGAATAAACGAAATCGCCGATCTGAAAACGGCGGTAAGCGAGGCGGTAACCAACGTCATCGTCCACGGCTACGGCAGGCCGGAATATAAAAGCAGGAAAAACCTTGTGTTCTTGTCGGGGGATTATTATTCCAGCGGCAAGCTGGTAATCACCGTAAAGGACAAGGGCTGCGGTATCGAAAACGTGGCGAAGGCCATGGAACCCCTCTACACCACCTCCCCGGAGGAGGAACATTCGGGAATGGGCTTTACCATTATGCAGTTTCTCGTTGACGACGTAAGGGTGATTTCCAAACCGGGGAAGGGTACCACCGTTCGTCTTGTCAAAAAAATAAAGCCGGCAGATGTTTGAGGAAATAAACACCCCCGGGCTATTTGAGGCGGCAAAAAGGGGTGACAGAGAAGCCTTTGACAGGCTGGTGCTGGCGAATATGGGGCTGGTGAAGGCCATAGCCAAGCATTTCACCGAACGGGGCACCGACTTTGAGGACCTGGTTCAGATAGGCTCGATAGGCTTGATGAAGGCGGTAAAAAACTATGACATTTTCTCCGGCAACCGCTTTTCCACCTATGCGGTGCCGCTGATTGCCGGTGAAATCAAAAAGCACCTCAGGGATGACGGCATAATCAAAATTTCAAGGGACTTAAAGCGGGATTCGGCGCTGGTTTCGAAAAAGCGGCAGGAATATATTCAAAAATACGGCGACGAACCCACTGTTTCCGCCTTAGCCAACCTTTGCGGCCTTTCGGAAATCCGGGTTGCCAACGCCTGCGAAACCACTCTGCCCATGCTGTCCTTTTCCGAACCCGAGGGGGACACCACCCTTGAAAACCTGATAGGCAGCGACAATATTTCCTCCGCCGTCGAAAAAATCTCCCTCCGTCAGGCAATGCTCTGCCTGAAACACGAAGAAAGGGAGATTATATTCAACCGCTATTTTTTAAACAAATCCCAGAAGGAAACGGGTAAATTACTGGGTATGACTCAAGTGATGGTGTCGAGAAAGGAAAAGAAAATTATCGAAAAGCTCCGGAAGGAAATGCTGTAAAGCTAACGGGAAAAACCGACTTCCCCCCGGTTAAGTTTAAGTCTGTCGATTAAGTCTTCGGCCCTGTTGTGGTGGGTAAGGGGACCCCAGCCTTCATAAAGCATATGGCCGTCGGCGGTGGCGCAGAATTTTACTCCCAGCTCGTTTGCGCGGACAAGCACCCTTTCGAAAACCACCCTGTCACCGTAAAGTTCCCACAGCACCCCGTATTCGGCTGCGGTTTTCATTAAGGGCTCAAGGAGTTCGATACATTTGCTTTCCCCTAAGGAATCAACATCGCATAGATAGGTGCGCAAAGGGGTCAGACCGTCGTACATATGGGAAAGGGTTTTGACTTTGGAAAACCGTTGAATGGCGTTTATGTAGCCGTTTGCAAGACCGGTTATCATTTTTTCCGCCCCGGCGGAATTTACCTTCTCACGCCATTCCTCCCTTTGGCGGTAGCCTACTTCGTTTTTGAATTCCGGGCAGAAGTCAAGGTTGGGATAAAGCAGAAAGTCCATTTTTAGGCAGTCAAGGTCAATCATGTAATGCACCGAAAGGGCGCACATATCGATTTTATTCTGCTCGCTTAAGGGGATGTTTATATCCCCCTTTTCGTTTACCAGTTCGGTTTCCACGCCGGAGTGGATTTTAATCCTTTCGGGGATATATGAAGCATATTCCTCAAGGTACTTCCGCCAGCCGTTTTCCTTTATCCTGTGCCAGCACACCCAGTCCTCCTTGCCGTTGGGGAGGGAGTGGGAGTAGTGCTTCAGTACGGAAATTTCGTCGATTCCCAGTTCAAGACATCTTTTTTCGATATTGGGAAAGGTCATATCCTTAGCGGCGCAGGCGTCAAGATAGTAATGCACATGGTAGTCTTTCATTTAATATTCCTTTCTCCCCCTGGGGACTACGGTAAAGCCCGAAACATTTCCCCGTTCGATAGCCCCGAAAATACGCTTTTTGGTGCCGTGGTTTTCCCTGTCGAGGGTTAAAAGCAAGTCCTTCATTTTCTGGCGCTGGGTTTTGCCGTCCATGGGACATACCTTCGGCAGAATTTCGATGTTTTCGGTCTTAATAAACCGCTTTATCTCCTTTTCGGGGGTGTAGATAAAGGGACGGATTACGGTAACTCCCTTCCTGTCCAGGTAGGTTACCGGCGAAAAGCAGGCAATCCTCCCTTCGTTAAGGAGATTCAGGAAAAAGGTTTCTATCACGTCGTCATAATGGTGGCCGTAGGCCACTTTTTTAATTCCGTGTTCAAGGGCGGTATTGTTAAGGGCTCCCCGACGCAAATTAGCGCAGAGGGAACAGGGGTTGGGCTCATTGCGTAGCTCAAAGACGATTTTATATATAGGGGTGGTTTCGACGATAAGTTCAACGTCGATTTCCTCGCAGATTCGCTTTATGGGGTCGATATTCGTATCGGGAAAGCCGTTGTCGAGGGTGATTGCCGCCACATCGAACTTTTTGGGGTAAAAGCGGGACAGGGTCTTAAGGGTACATAACAGAGCGGTGGAGTCCTTCCCCCCGCTTACCCCCACGGCGATTTTGTCACCGTCTTCAATCATATTGTACCCGTCCACCGCCCTGCGCACCTGGGATAATAATTTCTGTATGGATTTGAATTCTTTCATAGGCATTCCCTTTAATGAAATTTATGCTTATTTATAGCACAAGGATTTTGTCTTTTCAATAGTTTTTTGTTAAAGCGTGAATTCAAAAGCTAAGAAACGCGAGATTTTAAAAGGAAAACAAAGAAAACCCATACGAAAATAAAATTTTTTTAATTTTACTATTGACAAACGGAAAATATCTGTTATAATTCCATGGTGCGAATAAAATAAAAAACGGAGGAAAACTTTGATGTCAACATTCATGGCAAAAAAAGAGGAAATATCCCGCAAGTGGTATGTTATAGATGCCGAAGGCAAGACATTGGGTAAAGTGGCCACCACCGCCGCCACCGTATTAAACGGCAAGCACCGTCCCGAATACACCCCCCACATCGACTGCGGAGATTGCGTTATCGTAGTAAACGCCGGAAAAATCGTTTTAACCGGCAAAAAGTTAGACCAAAAAGTTTATTACCATCATTCCGGCTATATCGGCGGACTTAAGGCGGTAAAATACCGCACCCTTATGGAAACCAAACCCGAAAAGGTTGTTGAGCTTGCGGTTAAGGGGATGCTCCCCAAAAACAAAATAGGCGATGCCTCCTTCGGCCGTCTTAAGGTTTACGCAGGTCCCGAACACAAGCAAGAGGCCCAAAAGCCCGAAATGCTTGAAGTAAAGTAAGGAGGAAGAAAATATGACATATATATCTTCAAAACCCTATTTCTATGGCACCGGCAGGAGAAAATCCTCCACCGCAAGGGTAAGGCTTATCCCCGGTTCGGGTTCCGTAACCGTCAACAAAAGGGATATTGACGATTATTTCGGTCTTGACACCTTAAGGCTTATCATCAACCAGCCCTTTGCCGTAACCGGCACCGAAGGCAGGTTTGACGTTATCGCAACCGTACAGGGCGGCGGCTTTTCCGGACAGGCGGGGGCTATCCGCCACGGGATCGCAAGAGCACTGTTACAGGCAAACGAGGAATACAAGCAGGCTCTTAAAAAGGCGGGACTTTTAACCCGTGACCCGAGAATGAAGGAAAGAAAGAAATACGGTCTCAAAGCCGCAAGACGCGCTTCCCAGTTCTCAAAGCGTTAAGCACCATACAAATTTCCCCGGAGTTTTTCTCCGGGGTTTTTTTATTCCGCAGCTATCGCTTGAGGATTTTATCCGCAGCGTTCGTTGCTTATTTCATTACTCTTCTCTTCCGCTTGCGTTAGCGCTGCCCCTCATCCGTCAGCCTTCGGCTGCCACCTTCCCCGGATGTCGGAAGGCTTTTTTACTTTATATTGAAAGCTTAATCACCTAATACTTCTTAGTTTTTCGACGATTTCCTTTATAGTTTCAACCGCATAATCGGCTTCGGCGGGGGTATTATATTCGCATAATGACAGTCTTAATGAACCCAATGCCAGATTTTCGTCAAGTCCCAGCGCAAGTAAAACATAGCTGGGTTTTAATGTCCCGGAATGGCAGGCGGAGCCGGTGGAGGCGGCAATCCCCTTTAAATCAAGCTGATGGGCAAGAGCTTCTCCGTCTATTCCCTCGAAACACACCGAAACAATATTCGAAAGGCGGTTATTATCCCCGTTTATATGAACGCCTTTGATTCCGCTTATTCCCTCAATCAGAATGTTACGCAATTTTTCGGTTTTTTGATTGTTTTCCTTTATATTTTCAACCGACTTCTTCAAAGCAAGAGCCATGCCATAGGCGGAAATAAAGTTTTCGGTGCCGGCGCGTCTTCCCTTTTCCTGATTTCCGCCGCTTATTATCGGGGGAAGTTTAATTCTCTCCTTGACAAAAAGTACGCCGATGCCCTTCGGACCGTGGAATTTATGGGAGGAAAGAGAAAGCATATCCACGCCCGATTTTTTTACGTCAACGGGAATTTTCCCAACTGCCGAAACTCCGTCGGTATGAAACAGCACCCCTTTGGCTTTGCAAACTTCTGCGATTTCCAAAACCGGCTGTATAGTACCTATTTCATTATTGGCGGTCATAACCGAAACGAGAGCGGTTTTGGGGGTAACGGCTTTTTCGATATCGGCAGGGGAAACAATACCCTCCCTGCTTACCTTAACAAGGGTTGCGTTTATATTGTTGTTTTCAAGGGTTTTAAGGACAGAGGGGTGTTCGATGCAGGTGGTGATGATATGGTTCTTGCCTGTACCCGCAAGCATTTTCAGCGTGCCGAGTATCGCCTGGTTGTTAGCTTCGCTGCCGCCGGAGGTAAAGCATATTTCACCTTCCGAACAACCGAGGCAGGAGGCGATAATCTGCCTTGCGTTATTTTGTATCTTCCTTGCCGAGCTGCCCTCACTGTGAAGGGAGGAGGGATTGCCGTAAACTGTTTTTGAAAGGGAGGCCATTTCGTCGATGACATCGGAATAGGGCAGGGTTGTGGCGGCGTTGTCGAAATATATTCTTTGCATTTTTACTGTCCTTTAGTATATTATCGAAATATTATATCATCCGTCGGAATTCATGTCAATATTGCGTATAAAACGCTTGAAAATACATATATTCATAAATATTCCATAAATATTTTTCGTTTTTAACAACACAATATTGACGGGAGTATAATCTCCCTAACTATTTGCTAAAGGAGAACAAATATGGCTAACAGAAACCTTGTTCCTGAAGCTAAAGATGCTTTAAACAAATTCAAAATGGAAGCCGCTTCCGAAGTCGGCGTTAACCTGAAACAGGGCTATAACGGTGACCTCACCTCGAAGCAGGCCGGTTCCATCGGCGGTCAGATGGTTAAACGGATGATCGAAAACGCCGAAAACTCGATGAAAACCGGAGGCCGATAAGGCATATTAAGTCATATCGCAGTCATTCTTCCTTTTGAGTTCCCGTAAGCATAAAAACACGGCGTTGTAGCCGTTTGGGTTGTTACGGTATGTCTTTACGGGTAAAAAGCTTATAAAAACCCTAAAGCCTTTAGAGCTTTAAGGGTAAAGCACCCTCCCGAGCGGAGGGTGCTTTTAAATACCTTTGGATATCCGGTTAATTTCGTTGATTAAAATATCGGCTTCCTTTATAGTGTTCCGCCTGCCGACACTTATCCTTATCCCGCCTTTGTCGGTGCCCAAGGTCCTGTGGGCAAGGGGAGCGCAGTGAAAGCCGCTTCTAACGCAGATACCCCTTGAGGCAAGATAGGTCATAACCTCATCGCAGTTTTTATTCATAATATTAAATAATAGCACCGGTACATACTTGTCATAGCCGTACTCGGGACCGCCGTGGACGGTTATATTTTTCATTGACTTCAACGATTCATATAATTTTATAAAAATCCGGTCGTCCTCATAACCTTCTTCGATTGTTTCCCTCACCGCCTCGGCGAGTCCCGCAAAGGCGGGGGCGTTCATTGTTCCCGCTTCAAAGCGTTCGGGGTATTCTTCGGGCATTTCCCTGTCCAGGGAACGGATACCCGTCCCCCCTTCTATGACGGTATAGCCGAACATATCGAAATCCGGATTAATAAGCATAACCCCGGTGCCCAAAGGACCGTACAACCCCTTGTGGCCGGCGATACACACTATGTCCGCCCCTAAGTCTTTCAGCGAAATATCGATATGTCCGGCGGACTGAGAGGCGTCAATAATGGTGGCAACCCCCTTTTCCCTTGCCTTGGCAACCATTTCCTTTGCCGGCAGTATCCTGCCGTTTACGTTGGAGGCGTGAATAAACACCGTCGTGTACGCCCCCTCAAGGCCTGATTCAAAGCTTCTGATTATCCTGTCATCGCTGCCGGCGGCGTCGAAATTGTCAAGTTCGATTTTGTTTTGGGCATACATCGAGTGCAAAGGCCTGAATACCGCATTATGCTCCATGTTCGAGGTGAGGGCTTTTTTAACCGTAAAGCCTTTTATCGCCATATTCAAAGCTATGGTGGCGGAGGGGGTAAGGATTACCCTTTCGGGGGTGGTATCAAAATATTTTGCCAAAATTTCACGGCATTCGTATATTTTTTCGGTGGCGTACATGGCCGCCATATGTCCGCTTCGTCCCGGATTGCCGCACATCGCCGCCGCCTTTGCCATTGCGGAAATAACCCGCTTGCTTTTGGGAAATCCCGTGGCGGAATTGTCGAAATAAATCATAACCCCTTTCCCTCCGTTACGCTTAATATTTTTATGCCGTTCTGTTCTATGATTGCCCTTGCCCGTTCGCAGTTTGTTCTGTTCCCCGAAGTCACCGCAAGGCCGTAGCCGCAGCCTCGTACCTTCGTTACTTCTCCGGTTTTAACAGGGGAGGTGTATATGCCGGCGTTGGCAAGCAGCCTTTCGGCCTTCATAACATAGGTTACCGAGGACAGCACAAATATACAGTTTGTGTTCATACCGCTGGTCATCCTTTCAATAGATTCCCGTAGATTTTCCCGTATGTTATAACGGGGGTTTGTATTAAACTACCTTCTTTCATTATATGATAATTTCCGACAAAACTCCTTTTGGGATGTAATGAAAATTTGATTTGTATAATGTTTGTTCCACACGAAGTGTTGGTTTCATTTGTTCCTGCGTTTCCACATATTCGGCACTGCCCCTCATCCGTAAGCCTTCGGCTGACACCTTCCCCGGAAGTCGGAAGGCTTTTTACATTGCCCCTACGCATATATAAAAAACAGCGGGGCGCCGCTGTTTTTTGGGTTGTATTTTTTTATAATTATTATATTGCTGTAACTATTACTACAGCGGTTTTATTTAATCTTATATATTTTAAGGGGCTTTCTTACCTGTCTGGCGTATTTTACGGTAAAGGCGGTGCCGCCGGATTCCCCGTCCCAGAAAGCGATTATAAGGTCTGCCAAATTGACGATCCGCTGGTTCCGGTAAAGGGGGGCGGCTCTGCCGTGCTTGGCATAATCGGGGCGGATTATATGCTTGGAAAGCCGGTGCTCGTCGGCATAACGTTCCGCTGACATATCGATTCCCTCCGCACCGCCGGTAATGATTTCGGTGGTGCCGGCGGGTATGAATTTGCTTATGTCAAGTGATAGACTCCTTGACCCGATAACCGCAACCCTCATACTGACTCCCCTTTATTTTATTACGCTCTTATACTCGATGATTTCCCCGTTTTTATATACCACCGTCTGGGTTATTTTCTGGGCGGCGTAGTAGTAGGACGCCTCCCCTTCCAGCTTGCCGCTTACGAAATTGCCCTTTACGATGTCCCCGTTGGGGAGATACATGGTGCCGCTGCCGTGGAACACCCCGTTTACAAAGGCGCCCTCGTATCTTCCTCCCTTTTTATACACCAGAACCCCGTTTTTATCGTTGGGGAGTCCGTTTTCAAAGCTGCCGGTGTAAACATCCCCCTTGGCGTCGTCTGGTTTGGCATATGTATATTTTCCCTTGCCGGAAAATTTACTGTTTTTAAAGGGACCTTCATAGGTGCCGAATTCGTCGGTGTACTTCCCTTCCACTTCCACGTTGTTTTCCCAGGTGCCGGTGAATACCGCCCCGTTCTTCCATGTATAGGTGCCCTTGCCGGATTTATTGCCGTCTTTGAAGTCCCCCGTATAGGTGTCGCCGTTTTCATAATCGAAGGTACCCTTGCCTTCCCTGATGCCGTCCACCAGGTCCCCTTCGTAAACCGCCCCGTTGGCGTACATATACTTGCACTTGCCGTTGGGAAGCCCTTCGATGAAGTTGCCGCTTACAATGTCCCCGTTGGGGTAGTAGAAGGTGCCTTCCCCGGACATTTCCCCGTTTTTGAAATTACCGTCGTATTTGCCGCCGGTGGCAAGCTCATACACCCCGTAGCCGTGACGGATTCCCTCGACAAACTCCCCTTCGTATATGTCGCCGGAGTAGTATTCCATTCGCCCTTCCCCGTGGGGGATGCCCTCTTTGGTTTCCCCGTAATATAATCCGTTGTTGTAGGAAATATAGTCGGGCCTTGAATCTTCCCCGGAAGCGCTGCCTTCGGTCTGGGAGCTTTCATCCTTGCTTTGATTGCCCGGGGTAAAGCCGAAATTGTTGTTGAACATGATTATAAGCAGAGTTATGGTTAAAATGGTAAGGGACGCGCCGGTTATTACAAGAATCCGCTTTACCTTTTTAATAAGCTTTGCCTTTTCTGGGGATATGTATCTCGGGGGGAGCTTCTTAGTAAAGGTAACAAAAAGTGAATCGAAAAGTTCCTTATCAAAGGTTTTGTCCTTTTCCTCAAGGAACAGGGCGTAGTACATATCCCTGACCTTGGTTTCGAAAAAGCCTATGCCTAATATATCGGTTTGTTCACTTATATAGTTCCAGTTGAAAAGATGGTCATAGGCAAAGTAAAGCATAAATATATCGGTAAGCAGCCTAACCTGCCCTTTTCCCGCGTCAACGGCGCACTTCAGGTTATACAGGGAGGCAAGGTATCTGTCTTCGGGAGAAAGGCCGTATATATTGCTGCCTTCCTGCTTTACCGCCCTTGACCATAAATCAAAGCCTTCATATTCGGTTTTTACGGCAATCCGGGTGGAAGGGGGCTTATAGTAAAAGTCCACCCCTTTGCATTCCCTTACATGGGAAAAGCCGCTTTTTTCGGCAATCAGCTTTGCCTGTTCCCGGTCGCTTGGGTGAATAAGGATGTCGAAATCCCGGCTTTCCCGCAATACGGGATTGGCGTACAGCCCCCGCAGAGCTACTCCGCCTACCGGCATACACCTGATATTTTTTTCCGATAGGGTGTTTATAAGGCGGGTGTAGTCCCGGTGGGCGGAGGTCTGGCTTGCCAGCGTTTCCTTCTGTTCGGATAATACTTTTTCGGGAAGGTAGATATCCTTCAGTCCCTCGCAGACGAAGTTGGTTAAACCCTGCCTTTCGGCTATGTCAAAAAGCAGCGAATAATCCAGGTCGTCCATAAGGTACAGCACCGCCGAACCCTTTTGCACCGAACTTATAATGTTGAATAAATATAATTTTTCTTTTTCCAAAATCGTTTTTTCTCCGGAATTTCGCAAAGTTACATAGTGTATTATATAGTCCGGCAGGGTTTTTGTCAATAAAACCTGATTAAAATTAAAAATTACGAAAAAAACTATTGACAATAGGGGGTTGGTCTGCTATAATCACCTTACCTCTGTAAAGAGCTTTTTATTTTTGCGCTTTTTTTATAAAAAGTTTCTCTTCCGGTTTTGATTTCCTTCCGGAAGAATATGCCGGAGGGAGGTTACATTAAATGGAGGTGCCGAACAAATGAGAGTGAAAATTACCTTGGTTTGCAGCGAATGCAAGCAGAGGAATTATGACACATCAAAAAACAAGAAGCATAATCCTGACAGGATTGAAATGATGAAGCATTGCAAGTTCTGCCGCAAGCATACTCTTCACAAAGAGAGCAAGTAAGGGTGATTTACAATGGCTGAAAAAGAAAAGAAACAAAACCGCATTGTTAAATTTTTCAGGGATTTAAAAAGCGAAAGAAAAAAAGTTACCTGGCCTACGCTGCCGGAAACCAACAAACGCACCTGGGTGGTTATTGTGGAACTCGTTGCAGTAGCCGTTTTGGTGGGCGTACTTGACTACGGTTTTTCCAAATTCATACTTTGGCTTGCCAAAGTAATATAAGGGTTGATGCAGATGGGAATGCCTGTTGATTCGGTGCCCCGCTGGTATGTAATACACACCTATTCGGGTTACGAAAACAAGGTTGCCGGCAACATTAACAAAATCGTGGAAAACCGCGGTCTTTCCGACATGATCTTCGACGTTAAAGTACCTACCGAAAAGGTTGTCGAAGTTTCGGGCACGGGAGAAAAGGAAATCGAACGCAAAAAATTTCCCAGCTATGTTCTTGTCAAAATGATTATGAATGACGAGAGCTGGCACGTTATCCGGAACACCACCGGCGTTACGGGCTTTGTAGGCCCCGGTTCCCGTCCGGTTCCATTGTCCGACAAGGAAGTGGAAAAGTTAGGCGTGGAAGTCAGGATTGTACAGATTGAGTTTGACGTCGGCGACAGTGTAAAGATTATCGACGGTCCCCTTTCAGGATTTACGGGTATCGTAGAAGCAATTTCCCCCGACAAGATGAAGGCTACGGTAAGTGCCTCCCTTTTCGGGCGGGAAACCAAGGTGGAACTAAACGTTTCACAGGTTAAGCCCTTATAAAACGGGCAAAACGGCATAGGGAAGACGCCATATTCCCGTCTGCCGCGTGGGAGGGACGGAAAGTCCCGAAAAATATTTACCACATTCGGAGGTGTAAAACAAATGGCAAAGAAAATAGTAGGCTACATTAAGCTTCAGCTGCCTGCCGGCAAGGCAACTCCCCAGCCCCCTGTGGGACCTGCCCTCGGTCAGTACGGCGTAGCCATTCCAATGTTCACAAAGGAGTTCAACGAACGCACTAAAAACGACATCGGTCTTATTATCCCGGTGGTAATCACCGTTTTTGCAGACCGTACCTTCACTTTCATCACCAAAACCCCTCCCGCCGCCGTGCTTATCAAAAAAGCCTGCGGCATCGAAAGCGGTTCGGGTGCTCCCAACACCAACAAGGTGGCAAAAATAACAAAGGAACAGATAAAGCAGATTGCCGAAACCAAGATGCCTGACCTTAACGCCGCCTCCATCGAAACCGCCATGAGCATGATCGCCGGCACCGCCCGCAGCATGGGCGTTACGGTTGTGGATTAAGGAGGGTGTCACAATGAAGAGAGGCAAAAACTATAACGCGGCTGCGGCTCAGGTGGAAAGAGTAAAGGTTTACGAAGTTGACGAAGCCCTTTCCCTTGCCTGCACCATTTCAAAAGCAAAATTCGACGAAACCGTTGAAGTCCATATCCGCCTCGGCGTTGACTCCCGTCACGCAGACCAGCAGGTTAGAGGCGCGGTGGTTCTCCCCAACGGCACCGGCAAAAAGGTAAGAACCCTTGTGTTCGCAAAAGGCGACAAGGCTAAGGAAGCCGAAGAGGCCGGAAGTGATTTCGTGGGCGCGGAAGATCTGGTCCAGAAGATTCAGAAGGAAAACTGGTTTGATTACGACGTAATCATCGCCACCCCGGACATGATGGGCGTCATCGGTCGTTTAGGCCGTATCCTCGGCCCCAAAGGGTTAATGCCTAACCCCAAGGCCGGAACCGTCACCACGGACGTGGCAAAGGCGGTTAAGGACGCAAAAGCCGGTAAGATCGAATACCGTCTTGACAAGACCAACATCATCCACTGCCCCATCGGCAAGGTTTCCTTCGGTTCCGAAAAGCTTAAGGAAAACTTCAATACCCTGCTTAGCGCGGTTATCAAGGCAAAGCCCGCCGCCGCCAAGGGTCAGTATATCAAGTCCTGCGTGGTAGCATCTACCATGGGCCCCGGCATTAAGGTAAATGCTTCGAAAATAAGCTGATTTTAAAAATTGGGTATTGACATTTGCATTTTATAGTGCTACAATAGCCAAGCGTAAAAAAATACGGTTCGCAGACAGTTTGGTACACTTTATGTGTTGAAAGGCGTATGCCGCCGGCCGAGAACGATTTTAGGATTTATATAAGTCTTATTATGCTCTCGCGTCGGAAGCGGGAGCTTTTTTATTGCTGAATGCGAAAATTCAACCCGGAGGTGAAACTATTTGGCAAACGCCCAAGTTCTTGAACAAAAGCAAAAGATAGTTTCCGAACTCGCAGAAAAAATGAAAAACGCGGTGGCCGGTGTAATCGTGGATTACAAGGGCATTAATGTGGAGGACGACACCAAACTCCGCGCCGAGCTGAGAAAAGCCGGAGTGGAATATTCGGTGGTTAAAAACACCCTCACCGCAAGAGCCTGCGACGAAATCGGATACGGTAAACTCAAGGAAGTCTTAACAGGCATGACCGCCCTTGCCATTTCGGAAAAGGACCCGGTGGTGGCGGCAAAAATCATCAACGAATACGCCTCAAAGCATGACAATTACGTCATCAAGGCGGGTTTCGTTGAAGGGGAAGTCATTACTCCCGCGGGAGTAAAGGAACTGGCTGAAATACCCGGCTTTGAAACCCTTATCGCAAGGCTTATGGGTTCGTTACAGTCTTCCCTTTACAATCTTGCCTATGTGCTTCAGGCAATAGTTGACAAAAACGGCGAAGGCGCCCAGGCCGGGGCAGCCGCCGCAGCCGAATAAACGGCAATAACAAAAAACGGAGGAATTACAATGGCAAACGAAAAAATTACACAAATAATCGACACAGTAAAATCCATGACCATCCTTGAGGTGGCCGAACTGGTTAAAGCTCTTGAAGAGGAATTCGGCGTATCCGCTGCTCCCGTAGCAGTAGCAGCCGGTCCCGCTGCGGCAGCCGCTCCCGTGGTTGAAGAAAAGACCGAATTCGATGTTGAACTCACCGGATTCGACGCAGCCGCAAAGCTTAAGGTCATTAAGGTTGTCAAGGACATTACCGGCCTTTCCCTCGGCGAAGCCAAGGACCTGGTTACCGCCGCACCCAAGGCCGTTAAAACCGGCGTTTCCAAGGAAGAAGCCGAATCCATCAAAAAGCAGCTCGAAGAAGTCGGCGGTCAGGTTACAGTTAAGTAATTTAACAGGAATAAACATTGGGCATAATGCGGCGAAAACCGTATTATGCCTGTTCCTTATCGAGGTGAACCGATGGCAAAACGAATTGTCGGCGTTATACTTGCGGTTTTGATACTGTTTACCCTGTCCGCCTGCGGCGGTAAGGAAACAATACAAAAAACCCCCGCCGAACTGGCAGGAGAAATCCGCCGGAACCTTGAGGAATATTATACCGGAAGGCGGCTTGCCGACTATAAAGAGGCGGCGGCTCTGTACGCTTTCGGCTTTGATTTTTCCCGATGCGACTGGTCCGAGCTTGTAAGGACCCCCCAGGAGGGGCTGAAATCCTATAATAATTTCCTTCTTTCGGTTTATTTCCTGAAAAAGGCCGGCATGGATGTGTCTGACTATGATACCGAAAGGTATTTAGGTTATCTTGAGGAATATGTTGCGGATCCGGAGGAGATTCCCACCACCGAGCTTTCCGGGGCGGTGATTGCCCTTGTGCTTTACGACAGGGAATTTGATTACTTCGGCGTTGCCGACAATCTGCTGTTAAGGCAGGATTCAGCGGGGGGATTTTACGATTACCCCAAAAAAAGCGGCGAAAATCAGAAAGTAAGCCCCGAAGCCTCGGCATATGCCCTTATGGCTTACCAGACCATACGCCCTGCCGTTTGGTCGGCAAAATACAACGATTCCATCAACGATTCCACAATGGAGTACCTGTTTTACCGGATAGACGAGGAAACCGACTATACGGTTAAGGACCATTACGGCAAAGCTTCGGCAACTGCCACCGCCTTGTGTCTGACTTCCCTGCTTTCCGCCGGGATGACCGCCGAGGGGGATAATGCCAAATGCCTGCTTGAGGGGCTGAATACCTTTGCCGTCAAGGAAGACGAAAACTTCAAGGGCTTTAAGGAATATTACACCGACAAGACGGCATATGACGAAGCAAACGCCTGCGCTCTCCTTTGCGTCGCCGCAACGTTACACGGAAATCCCCTTATGGAAAAGAAAGTCCTCTTTGTAGAAGAGATTTCCCAATAAAAATGCCGGGTTTTACGCAGCTTTTTAAGAATGTATAACATAAGCCTCCCTTTTTCACAAGGGAGGTTTTATTGTACCTGACTTGATATCATGAAAGCACAGTATAAAACCAGAAGGAGGGTATAAAAAGCATATAAGGCGAGGTAATTATCGCAATGACAAGCGCAAGCTTTTTACGCTTTTTTGTTTCTATATCCAGTCCTTTAAAAGCGAAATTGTAATCCCAATAATAAATCAGAACCCCCGAAACCCCAATGACGATAAGCACTGTCAAAAAGGCAAAAACGTTGGCAAAGGGGTTTGAAAGAATATGTTCGGCAATATTTTTTACAAGCCGGCTTTCGGATTCGCCGGCGTTGCTTTCGCATAAATATTTTACCGTAACCAGAATGCCCGACCCGATTATATCCGCCGCAATTCCGAAAAGGGTCACCTTTAAAAGGATTTTTTTAACGGCTTTTAAAATTTCGGCTGTTTTAAGGAATTTCATCGTTATGGCAACCACCATAAAATTGATTGCCAGATTTACCGGGAAAACAATAAGCCAAATCAAGGGCTTTTCCAGAAGAAAGACAAAGGGGAAAAACATATCGTAAAGCTTAATATCCTTTTTCATACCGTGCTCCCTTAAGCATTGTAATGTGATATTATAGCATCTGCCCCTTATTCAGTCAATAAAAAAGAGTTGATTTAGCCTTTTTTATGGTATATAATGAATTTGTTGTAAAACCCTTGGCGTTTTGTTTTTAATTCCGAAAAACCTAAATAAAATATTAAGAGGGAAGATAATCGATGCACAGAATTCTTGTCTGCGACGACGATAGGGATATAGTGTCCGCCGTGAAGATCTACCTTTCAGCCGAAGGGTATGAGGTTATAGGCTGCGCCGACGGCAAAGAGGCTCTGGACATCTTGAGTAAAAGGGACCTCCATCTTGTGCTTATGGATATTATGATGCCGGGGATGGACGGGATAAACGCCCTTGCCGAAATACGGAAAAGCCACAACATACCCGTTATTTTCCTTACCGCCAAGGGGGAAGACGGCGACAAGGTGTCGGGGCTTAACGCCGGAGCCGATGACTATGTGACAAAGCCCTTCAACCCCGTGGAGCTGACGGCAAGGGTAAAGGCCCAACTACGGCGTTATATGAGCCTTGGGGGGGCAAAGCCTTCTTCCGGGGTTATAACCACAGGGGGGATAGTCTTAAACGACTTTTCCAAAACCGTAACCGTTGACGGGGAACCGGTAACCCTCACCCCGACGGAATTCGATATTCTCAAACTGCTTATGAAAAATCCCGGGGTTGTGTTTTCTTCGTCAAAAATATATTCGGAAGTATGGAACGACAAGCCCATAGGCGCTGAAAACACCATTGCGGTGCATATAAGGCATATAAGGGAAAAAGTTGAAATCAACCCCGCAGAGCCGAGATACCTTAAGGTGGTGTGGGGTCAGGGCTATAAAATAGAGGGAGGGGGTAAAGCTTGAAAGGCCTTGCTAAAATAAAAGCGCTGAGATACGCCGCATTATGTCTTTTTTGTGTTTCCCTTTCGGTGACGGTGGCGTCAAGCGCGGGATTTATCTATGCCATAAAGCATAACCTTTACGATACGGTGTTCGAAGCCACCACCGGCTTTGACCGCTTTGCCTTTCTTATGCGGTATGCCTTCGGCATTATTGCGGTTTCCACCTTTGCGGCAAGCATTGTGCTTCTGGTTTTTCTTCTTATCGGCGCAGGATATAAAAACGGCTCCGATCAGCCCTCCCTCCGTAAAATCGACAGACCCCCCATTGAGATAAACGCCCTTATAATCGGCAGTCTTATCTACGGCGGATACAGGCTCTGCCTTGCTGTGCTTGACCGGTTCGCCTACTGGAATCTTTTTGTGGTCTGCCCTTTTCTTTTAATTATGTCTTTGCTTTTCGCAGAATTTTGTATAACCATCGCTATCCGCTATAAGACCGACACCCTGTTTGAAAACACCCTGTTTTACCGGGTATGCCGGCTGTTTCACGATGCCTACACCAACTTTACCCTTATCTGGAAGGTGCTTTTCACCTTATTTATCTATTTCGCCCTTACCTTTATTACCTTCCATTACGACTACGACCTACTGGTGGCTGTCTGGATTCTTGCCACCTTTATCCTCCTTGCGATGGCGGGGTCCTGCGTCATCTTCGCCGAAACGCTGAAAAACGGGGCAAAGAAAATTGCCGACGGAGATTTGAACTATAAGGTAAACACCGCCGGGATGTACACCGAATTCAAAAAGTTAGGCAATTCCCTAAACTGCATAAGCGAGGGTATTTCCAAGGCGGTGGAGGAAAAAACCAAAAGCGAAAGGCTGAGAACCGAACTTATTACAAATGTTTCCCATGATATAAAAACCCCCCTTACGTCAATTATAAATTACATTGACCTGCTTAAAAGGGAGGATATAACCCCCTCCCAGAGGGAGGAGTATATATTGGTTTTAGAACGCCAGGCGGCAAAGCTGAAAAAGCTTATAACCGATCTGGTGGAGGCGTCAAAGGCTTTGACGGGGAATATAACGGTAAATCTTGCTCCCACCAATCTGTGCGAACTTTTGAATCAGGCGGTGGCGGAATATTCCGACAGATTATATCAGGTTCATCTTACGGTACATACTTCCCTCCCCGAAGAACCGGTTACGGTGTATGCCGACGGGAGGCTGGTGTGGCGGATTTTCGACAACCTGCTCGAAAATATCTTCAAATACTCCCTGCCGGGGACAAGGGTTTATATTGATGTAAAAACCGAAGAAACCAAGGTTTTCGCAGTGTTTAAGAATATTTCCAAGTCGGTGCTTAATATTTCTCCAGACGAGCTTACCGAACGGTTTGTTAGGGGGGATTCCTCCCGTTCCACCGAAGGCAGCGGTTTAGGGCTGTCCATTGCACTGAGTCTGGCGGAAATTCAGAATGCCTCACTTGACATTGGCATTGACGGGGATTTGTTCAAGGCGACGGTGTCTTTCGAAATATACAACCAGACCGGTAATTCAACTGTTTAAAATAAAGCCGTATATATCCTCCATAACCTTGTTTCTGACATTCTCATGCAGTAATTCGTGGCGGCCTTCGTAAAGCTTCATTTCGGTGTCAATACCCGCTTTATTCATCGCTTTATACACCTTTTTAACCCCTTTTCCCATATTCCCCACCGGGTCGGATTTTCCCGAAATTAAAAGCACCTTTTTGCCGATGTGGGAGGAATTGTAGTTTTTCCTTTTGCGTATGATGTCAAGGCCGTCAAGCATATCCAAAAACAATGATACCGAAAGGGGAAAGCCGCAGTATCTGTCATTTATATACCTGTCAACCTCCCTTTCGTCGCCGGAAATCCAGTCGAATCCGGTTCTGGGATTTTTAAAGGCTTTGCTGTAGGAACCGAAGGCAAGGCGGGTTACGGTATCGCTGGAATCGTATTTGCTATCCAATTTTTTATATATCCGGCGGGAGATAAACCGCCCGCCCTTTATTACAATTCCCGGAGTGTGTCCGGTGCCCGAAAGGATATAACCTTCGGTGTCAAGCCGGTTTTGCATAAACAGGGTGCGTAAAATAAAGCTCCCCATGGAATGGCCGAAAGCAATAAGCTTTTTACCGGGGTATTTGGCTTTTACTGTTTCCGAAAGTTTGACGGTGTCCCGGCAGACATATTCCCAGCCGTTAGTTTCGGCAAAAAAGCCGAATTTTCCTTTTTCACCGGTTTTGCCGTGGCCGAGATGGTCGTTGCCGAAAACAAGAATCCCTCTTCGGGTTAAAAATTCGCAAAGTTCGCCGTAACGCCAGAAATGCTCGGCAACCCCGTGGATTACCTGCAAAACCGCCTTAACCTCCCCGTCGGGGATACAGGCATAAGCGGAAATATCATGGATATTGTCGGCGGATTTGTAGTCAAATTCCGTTACCTTCATATAATCACCCCTTTTATTATACCCGGCTTTTTAACTTTGGTCAATAATAAACCGTTTCGAAAGGAAAGGAAATATGGCTAAGTACATTCTTGCCCTTGACCAGGGAACCACCAGCTCAAGGGTTATCGTGTTTTCAGGCGAGGGGGAAATTATTTCCCAAAGCAGGCGGGAATTCAATCAGTATTACCCCAAACCCGGCTGGGTGGAGCACAACCCCACAGAGATACTGGAGTCCCAGCTTGAAACAATAAGGGAGGCGGTAAAGGCCGGTATCGAAATAAGCTGTATTGGCATTACCAACCAGCGGGAAACTGTGGTGGTATGGGACAAAAAAACCGGGGCCCCCGTTTACAACGCCATTGTCTGGCAGTGCCGTAGGACAAGCGATTTCTGCGAAGAACTGAAAGCCAAGGGCTATTCCGATATCATAAACCAGAAAACCGGCCTTAACATAGACGCCTATTTTTCGGCAAGCAAAATCAGGTGGATTCTTGACCATATACCCGGCGGGTTTTCCGAAGCTGAAAGCGGCAAGCTTTTGTGCGGTACAATAGACAGCTGGCTTATCTACAACCTTACCGGGAAAAGGGTACATGCCACCGACGTCACCAACGCCTCCCGCACCATGCTGTTTAACATCCATACCCTTAAGTGGGATGAAGAATTGTGCGGTCTTTTCGGTATTTCCATGGATATACTGCCGGAGGTAAAGGACAATTCGGATATATTCGGATATATCGACTCAAAGGCGGTCAACCTTCCGGTTTCCCTTGAAAATATCCCCATAAGCGGGGTTGCCGGCGACCAGCAGGCGGCCTTGTTCGGCCAGACCTGCTTTGAAAAGGGGGACGTGAAAAACACCTACGGCACCGGATGTTTTACCCTCATGAACGTGGGGAACTCCCCCGCAAAGGCTGAAAACGGCCTTATTTCCACCGTGGGCTGGAAAATGGGGAAGGAAATTACCTATGCCCTTGAAGGCAGCGTGTTTAACGCGGGAACCGCTATCCAGTGGATACGGGACAACCTGGGGATAATTAAAACATCCCGTGAATGCGACATTCTTGCCGAATCGGCCGAGGACAACGGGGGGGTGTATTTTGTCCCCGCCTTCACCGGCTTAGGGGCGCCCTACTGGGATATGTACGCCACGGGCAGTATAACCGGCATAACCCGGGGGACAACCAAAGCCCATATCTGCCGGGCGGTGCTGGAGGGGATTGCCTTTCAGGTATATGACCTGGTAAATGCCATGGAAAAGGTAAGCGGGTATAAAATATCCTCCCTTAAGGTGGACGGCGGCGCGTCGGTAAGCGACTTTATGTTGGCCTTTCAGGCGGATATTTTAAACGCCGATGTGGACAGACCGGAGATAACCGAAACCACCGCCATGGGAGCCGCCTTTTTAGCGGGGCTGGGAGCAGGTATCTGGAAGAGCAGGGACGACCTTCGCTTTGCAAGGAAAACCCAAAGGGTGTTTAAGCCTTCAATGAATAAATGTCAACGGGAAAACGCCGTAAATGCCTGGCATAACGCCGTCAGCCGGGCGTTAAGTAAGCGCTGAGGAAAATTTTTTCGTTTAATCAGACGGATTTTTCAATAGCTTTATTATGTATTGTCGTATTCGAAAACGGTTTCACCGACGCCCCCAACGCCATTGTAAACTGCGTGGCGACGGGTTGTCTGTCCCTGAAAAAGACAAGGATTTTAGCGGGCTTATTCAACCTTTTGGGGGTGGCGGCGGGGTTTGCCCTGTACAGAGGCCTTGCCTTTACGGTGGAGGGGCTTATCAGTTTTGGTTCCCCCTTCGACGGTAATACCCCGATTGCCGCCGCCCTGGGGGCGGTTTCTATCTGGGCAATATGCGCCTGGTATTTCGGAATCCCCACCTCGGAAAGCCATGCCTTGGCTTCCGGTTTGGCGGGAGCTGCTCTTGCCTATGGAAGTGTGTCCTTCGGGAAATCCGAATGGATAAAGCTGGTTTTGGGACTTATATGTTCGGTGGCTTTGGGTTATATCCTGGGTTGTATAGTGAAATTTCTGCTTGAAAAGCGTAATTTCAGCGAAGGGTTTTACAAAAACAGTCAGATATTTGCCGCCGCCGCTACCGCCTTCATGCACGGCAGTCAGGACGGTCTTAAGTTTTTAGGGGTGTACCTTTTAATTTCCGGCGGTGAGCTGCCGTCTTATGCCCCGGTTATCTGCGGTCTGCTAATGGCTGCGGGAACCCTTGCCGGGGGAAGGCGGATTATTGAAAAAGTGGGGATACGGATGGTAAGCATAAAAAAATACGAAGGCTTTGCCGCCGATGTTGCTTCTTCTCTTACCCTGTTTGTCTTTACTCTTTTGGGTGTCCCCGTTTCCACCACCCATACCAAAACCGCCGCAATCATGGGCGGCGGTCATGAGGGAATAAATAAGAAAATCGCTTATTCCATAGTTGCCGCCTGGGTAATTACCTTTCCTGCCTGCGGGGTAATAAGCTATATACTGACGAAAATAATTCTTATGATAAAATAAAGGACTGTATGGAAACTAAATTCAAGAAATCCCCTTACATATTGTTTGCCCTCTGCTTTACTGCCTATGCCGTAAGCTATATCACAAAGCTGTGCTTTTCCATTTCAATGGCCGGAATGATAGACCGGGGGTATATTACTTTAGCCTTCGGCGGCGGGATAGGCACCGGCTTTTTGTTCTGCTACGGCTGCGGACAGTTTATAAACGGCCGTTTGGGGGATAAAATAAACCCCAAATATATGGTGGGGTTTGGGCTTTTAATATCCGCTTTATGCAATTTCGGAATGGCTTTCACCGAAAACAGATATCTGCTACTGGCAATCTGGTGTATAAACGGTTTCGGCTGTTCCATGCTCTGGGCGCCGGTGCTAAGGTGTATTTCCGAATACCTGCCGGAGGACGTAAAAATCAAGGCGGGGACCTACGTTTCCGCCACCATCCCCGCCGGCACCTTGGCGGCCTACGGTCTGGGGGGGATTTTCCTTGACCTGTCATCCTACAGGGGGCTGTTTGTCTGCGCCGGAATCATCGGGCTTACAATGGCTGTAATCTGGTTTTACGGCTTTACCCGTCTTGAAGGCTACATTGCTTTCGCAAGGGAAAATTTCAGTTCAAGGCGAAATGACGGCTCGAATGAAAAAAAGGTTAAATTCCTGCCGCTTTTGTTTACCACCGGAGCTGTTTTTGCCGTCGGGTGCATACTGTTCAACGGCGTGCTTAAGGACGGGGTAACCCTCTGGCTGCCCTCCTACCTTAACGACTTTTTCGGGGTTTCGGATTCCACGGCGTCGGTAATATTGATTATCCTGCCGGTAATTAACCTTTTAGGGGCTTTTTTTGCGGTCAGGCTTAATTCAAAAATAATAAAAAACGAATTTGCCACCGCCTTCGTTATGTTTACAATATCCCTTTTGGGGATAGTGATGCTCTTTTTATTCGGTAAATACAGCGTAATACTTGCCGCCCTGCTGGTTTCGGTATTCACCTCCACCATGTTAGGGGCAAATACCATGCTATTAACCTTTGTCCCCATGAATTTTGCCGTTGTGGGGAGGGCTTCCACATTGACGGGAATGCTTGACGCCTTTTCCTATCTGGCTTCGGCGGTGTCGGCGGTGACGATAGGTGTGGTGGCGGAAAAGTACGGCTGGAGTGTTACCATATTAAGCTGGGGGGGAGTGGCCTTCGGGGGACTTGTGATTTCGGCATTTGCCATACCCTTTTGGAAAAAAGGAAGAAAACTGCTTGATTATTACGGAAAATTATAATATAATAGAGCATCCCTTTTTTGACAGGAGTTGTGTGCTATGATTTTGACGCAGGTAAAAAGGTTTTCGGTTAAAATACAGCTGGTTTGGGGGATATTGGCAGCGGCTTCGGCGGTGCTGTTACCCCAGATTTTCCATGCGGTGGGCGTGGTTTCGGGAACGGGACCTTTATTAGGGAAGGTGTTTTTACCGATGCATATCCCCGTTATTTTGGCAGGTCTGATTTTCGGCAGCTTTGCGGGGGTTGTCGCGGGTGTTTTAAGCCCTGTTTTAAGTTTTATAATCACGGGTATGCCTGATTCTGCCCTGCTTCCCTTTATAGTCGTCGAACTTGTCTGCTACGGTTTGGCGGCAGGTCTGTTGGCAAAAACAAAGCTGCCTGTTTTCGCAAAGCTGGTTATTATTCAGCTTGCGGGGCGGGCTTTAAGGATAATTTCAGTGCTTATCGCCCTTTACGGTTTCGGAAGTCAGCTTAACGCGGTTTCGGTACTTAAGGAAATGTTTGTTGTTTCCCTTCCCGGCATTCTCCTTCAGTGGGCGGTTATTCCCCTTATCATCTACCGCATAAACGGGATAAAGACAAAAAATGGTTGATCTTGAAAAGGCAAAACATTCCTTTGACGGCAGCGGTTTTTCCTTCGTTGCCGTAAAGGGAGAAAACGTTTTCACAAGCCGGAAGGGCGGGGTAATTCCCCTTTTGGAGTTTATTGCCGAAGGGGTTGACCTTAAGGGATTTTCGGCAGCCGATAAAGTTATCGGCAAGGCCGCCGCTTTGCTTATGGTTTATTGCGGCATCAGGGCGGCATATACCCCGGTTATAAGCAAAAAGGCGCTTGAGGTTTTCGAAAATTACGGCATTTACGCCGAATATGACAAGCTTGTTGAGTTTATTTCAAACCGGCGCAATACCGGCCTTTGCCCCATGGAGGAAGCGGTTTTGAATGTTGACGAGCCGGAAAAGGCGTATAATGCGGTTTTGAATAAGATTGAGTTGCTAAAGAATAACCCGCCGCAATAGCGGCGGGTTGTTTGTGTCTGAACAGGTGGATTTTATTTGTTTTTGTATGGTCGCCGGATGGCGGTACTGCCCCTCATCCACCGCTAAAGCGGTCCCCCTTCCCCTCAAGGGGAAGGCTTTTTTGCCGCAATAGCGGCGGGTTGTTTGTGTCTGAACAGGTGGATTTTATTTGTTTTTGTATGGTCGCCGGATGGCGGTACTGCCCCTCATCCGTCAGCCTACGGCTGACACCTTCCCCTCAAGGGGAAGGCTTTTTTATTGAAAATATGCTGCGCTGTAATAGCGTTTTCCCACGGTTGTGGAGGCGTTAAGGTTACAAAGCTGGGCAACGGTGACGAATTGGTAGCCTTCGTTTGCGAGTTCCTCATATATTATTTTAAAGGCTTCCACCGAATTCAAATACAAATCGTGCATTAAGACTATGGATTCCGCAGAGGTCTTTCTTACCTGGGAAAGCACGTTATTTACAATGGTGTTTATATTCTGCTGGGCGATTTCGGTGGTTGACCTGCCGGTATGCTTCCAGTCCTCCGAATCCACGTTCCAGATAATAATGTTGTATTCGCTGTTCTTGGCTCTGTCCTGGGTTATGGAACCTCCGGGGGGACGCATAAGAATGGGATAATAGCCGGCGTACTTGTATATAAGTTCTTCGGTTTTGTACAGCTCTTCGTAATACACTTTATCGGAGCAGTTGTGGTAGTAGTTATCGTGGGTGTAGGCGTGGATTCCCACTTCGCAGCCTAAGGAAACCGCCCTTGTAAGATGGGCGCCGTAGGAAGAGGATTCAAGCCTTTCCCCCACCGAAAAGAAGGTTAAAACGATCTGCTTTTCCTCGATAAAATCCAACAATTCCTGGGTATTTACCGAAGGACCGTCGTCAAAGGTGAAGGCGATATATTTAACCCCTTCTTCCCTTTGAATGTAAGCCGGCTTTTCCCTTTTCGACATTTTGTCGTCGGGGTCGCTGGTTTCCTCGCTGGTTTCTTCCCCTGAGCTTTCCGCCGGTTCTTCGGAAGATTCTTCTTCGGAAGACTCTTCGGCAGACGTTTCATCCGACTGGTGGGAATCTTCCGTCGATTCGTCAAGGCCGGAATCCTCATCCGATGATTCCGAATATTCGTCAGCGGATGAATTGTCCCCGCTGTTTCCCTCCGTTTCACTTGTCAGGTCAGAGGAATTCTGAATGCTGCTTTCGTCGGGGATTTTCCCGCCCAGGCGGTTTGCTAAAATTACGGCGAACGTAAGTAAAATCAATACGAATACTACGATGATTATACGGTCTTTTTTCTTCATTTTGTCATTCCTTTAAACACGCAAAAGGCTAATCTTATAATCAGTTAAAAACGGTTACATCGCCGCTCAATATAAGGCCTGCCACCACTCCGAGCATAAGGATTATTATGATAAGGGAAGTCAGAAGGCCTAATTTTTTTATCTTGATATTGATTATAAATGCAATGCCCAAAAGCAGGTATGCCGCTCTCATAACCCATGTCATAATGCCCGGACTGATAAAGGTCATAAGCAAAGTCAGGGGAGGCAGCACAAAGCAGATAACCGGAATGGGAACGCCGGTGAATTGTTTTAAATTCAGGTCCTCGGTTTCGGTAATGGCCTGGGTGTTGAAGTAGGCAAGCCGTATCGCCCCGCAGCAGGCATAAAGCATAAGGATAACTATGTCATACCACTTGTTTAAACCGTATATGTAAGCGATTACCGCCGGTGAAATGCCAAAGGAAACCATATCGCTTACCGTGTCTATCTGGATACCGAACATGGAGGTCTTTCTGTCCTCCCGTCTGGCGTGACGCGCCACCCTGCCGTCGAACATATCGCAGAGACCCGCCAAAAGGACTGCCATAACCGCCAGCTTATAATGACCGGTATAGGCAAGGAAAATTCCCCCTATTGCCGATGTCATCCCCGTCAGGGTTATGAAGTTCGCCATATTGTAGTATCCTATAAACATTTCGTTAACCATACCTTTCCGTAATCTGAGGGACATTTGCCCGTCAATCGGTTTTATATTTGTATTTGTCCTTGTTTTTCAGTATTTCAAACAATTTTACATAGCTTTCATGCCGGCTTTTCGGGATTAGCCCTGCTTCCACCGCCGAAACCACCCCGCAGCCTATTTCCTTGGTGTGGCCGCACTTTCTGAAACGGCAGGAAGGCATGTATTCGGCCATTTCCGGGAAGGAATTTTTAAGTTCCTCAAAGGACATAAGGTCAAATCTTTCGAAATCAAGGGAGGTGAACCCCGGCGTGTCGGCTATGTATCCGCCGGCAGGGGTCTTAAACAGCTGGATATGTCTTGTGGTGTTTTTACCCCGCCCGATTTTTTGGCTTAGTTCCCCCACTTCGGCGTTATATCCGGGGAACATGGCGTTAAGCAGGCTGGACTTCCCCACTCCGGAAGGTCCTGCGAAAACCGCTACTTTACCCGTAAGGTAGTCCCGTAACTCGTTTACGCCGGTATTCCCCGCGGCAGAGGTCAAAAAGACGGGAAAGCCGCATTTTTCATAAATCCCTTTTAATTCGGCGGGGTCCTTGAGGTCGGCTTTGTTAAGCACGATAATCGTTTCAACCCCGGCCTTTACCCCGATGCAGGTCATTTTGTCAACATAAAACAAATCCGGTTCGGGGTTTGACAGGGCGATTACGATGGCAAGGATATCCGCGTTGGCGACGGGGGGACGGGGGAAGGAATTTTTCCGGTTTACAATATCGGTGATAAACCCGGTACCGTCGCCGTTGTCTTCGAATTCCACAAAGTCGCCACACAAGGGTTCCTTTTTTTCAAAGCGCAGCCTTGTGCAGGCGGCGCATACTATCAGCCGGTTTTCTGCGTCCACCGTAAAGAAACCCTTCCGGCTTACGATTATTCTGCCCAGTCTGGTTTTTCCGTCCATTACTCGCTCAGCACAATGTCAACCCGGGTGTTGTATGCCACTTCGGTATTGGGGGTGGGGGTTTGGTTTATAATCGTATCGGCGGGCTGGTCCGACTTTTCGTAGGAAACGTTCCCCAGTTCAAGCCCCAGTTCAAGAAGAATTTCGTCCGCTTCCCCTAAGGTTTTGCCCGAAAGGTCGGGGACGGTCACCGTGGTTTTTCTTATGCAGACGGTTATCGTAACCTTTGTCCCGGGGGCTTTGCCGGTGGTTCCCGGATTAATACTCTGTCTCAGCACCGCTCCGTCGGTGGAGTTGGCGTATTCATATTCCACCTCCACCCGGTACCATGCGTCATTCAGGGCTTTGACTGCCCCCGCCTCGGTCATCCCGACGACGGAGGGTACGCTTTCGGCGGTCTTGGCTAAACCGAAAAGGATTACCCCTAAGGTGGTGCCGGGGGATATATAGCTTCCAGCCGCCACCGTCTGGTTTACCACCGTATAATCGGTTGCCTCACCTTCGGAAGTAAAGCTGACGGTTCCCAAAGTAAGGTTGTTTTCGGTCAGATACCTCAACACTTCGGGGAGGGTTTTTCCCTTAAGGTCGGCAACTTTTATCGAATCGGCGGCAACGCTTATCGTAATGGTGATTTTGGTACCTATGGGAAAGCCCGATTGGCCTGCCTGAAGTGACTGCTTAAGCACCGTATCCGCCGGTTTGTCGGAGGGCTGGGCTGCCACCGCCACCGAATAGCCGGCTCTTTCAAGTAGCCGGGTGGCGTCGGTTATATTCTGGCCAAAAACGTCGGGTACCGGGGATGCCAAGTCCACCCCTTCGCCGCTTATAACAAGGTTAATCACCGTACCCGCCGGTGCGGAGGTGCCGGCTTTAATCCCCTGATTAATCACCGTCCCGTCGGTATAGGGGGATTCCACGAAGCTGACGCTTCCCAGCACGAAGCCGGAGGCGGCTATCCTCGCTTTGACGTCCTCAAGGGTGAGGCCGAAATAGTTTTCAACGGTTTTATGGGGGGTGTAGCGGCTGACCGTAAGGGTTACCATCGTCCAGGCGGGAAGTCCGGAGGTATAGGCGGGAATGCTTTGATTTAACACCTGGCCGTCGGGCTTGTCACTGTTTTCATAGACCACCGTAACAAGGTAATAGGCCTTTTCCAGATCCTCTTTTGCCTTGTCAATTTGGTTGCCCACCACGCTGGGCATGGTTTTTGCGTCGGTTATCCCCGTTCCCTGACACACATATAAAGTGACGGTGGAGCCGGGTTTTATGAATGTCCCGATTTCGGGTTGTGTTTTGACTATCTGCTTGTCGTTGGCGTACAGGTCGGTGACATATTCGGTCACGCAGTATAGGTTATACTGCTTCAATACCTTTTCGGCTTCCGCCGCAGTCATATATTTGACGTCGGGAACGGTGAGGTTGTCGGGGTATTTGTTTATCATCAGCTTGATACGGCACTTGCCGTCGGAGGTGCGGATATTCCCGGTGGCGGGTTCCTGGTCGACTATAACATTAAAGCCCAGTCCCTGACGGTACACCTCGGTTACTTCGATTATATAACCCTGTTCCTCCAGTTCCCTTCTCAGGTCGGGGGAATATTTGTAGTCGGTAAGGTCCCGGACAAAGAAATCCCTGGGTTTTTCGGCGGCAAACAATGAGGGAACCCATTTCACCGCTAAATAGCCGGCAACCGCAAAAACCACTATCATGAAGGCAAGGAAAACGCCGGTTATAACCGGGAAAATGGAATGGCTGGGACGTTCCTTCCGTCTGAGTTTACGCTGACGCCGTTTTTCGGATCTTACCTTTTTCTTGTCGGGTTTGGGCTTTTCTTCCTTGGGGGCTTCATTTATATTCACCACATAATCGCCGATACTGTCGGTGACTATCATGTTTATATTAACCTTTTCGGTCGTCTGTTCGGTTTCTTCCCCGGTGGTTTCCCCGGTGCGTTCCCCTTCGTTTTCGTCGCTAAACACCACTTCGGGGTGCTTTATAACATAATCCACCGCCTTAAGCATGGAATGGGCGTCCTTGAACCGCTTTTCGGGAAGCTTTGCCATGGCTTTAAGGATAATCTGGCACACCCCGGCGGGGATTTCGGGGTTTATATCACAGGGATTTTTAGGCGTGTCGTTTATCTGCATCATGGCGATGGTGACGGGGGAATCGGCGGTAAAGGGGAGTTCCCCGGTAACCATTTCGTAAAGCATGACACCGACGGAATAAATGTCGGAAGCATAGGTGGTTTCCTTGCCGCTTGCCTGTTCGGGGGAAATGTAGTACACCGTGCCGATGGCCTTGTCGGTAAGGGTAATATCGGTCATGTCGGGGATTTTGGCTATACCGAAGTCGGTAACCTTAACCTCCCCGCTTTTTAAAAGGATGATGTTCTGGGGCTTTATGTCCCGGTGGATGACATTTTTGGAATGGGCGTGTTCAAGGGCATGGATAATCTGCAAGGTATAGACGCAGGCTTCCTTCCAGGGGAGCACTTTCTTATTGTCCATATACTCCCTGAGGGTGATGCCGTCGAGGTATTCCATTACGATATACTTAATATCGGGGTAAATGGCAACGTCATATACATTTACTATATTTTTGTTTGAAAGCATTGCCACGGCCTTGGATTCGTTTACAAACCGCTTTTCCGCCTGTTCGTCGCCGTTGTATCTTTCGTTGAGTATCTTTATGGCGACGGTACGGTTCATAACCAAATCCTCGGCTTTAAGCACAAAGGCCATTCCGCCTACGCCCACAAGCTCAAGTATTCGGTATCTTCCGTCGAGAATCTTCCCGATAAAAGCTTCATACTTATCCATTGCTTACATTTTCATCCTTCCTTTGAAAAATAACCGCCGTTATATTGTCAAAGCCGCCTCTGTCGTTGGCAAGAGTAATTAAAGTTTCAACCTTTGATTCCACATCAAGTTCGCTTTCCATAACGCTTGATATTTCCTCAAAGCTTATCATATTCACCAGACCGTCGGTGCAGAGCAGTAAGCTGTCGTAATCCGACAGGGTGAACACATCGCATTCGGCGTGTTCGTTTACGCCTATGACTTTTAAAATTATATTCTTCTGGGGGTGGTGTTCCGCCTGGGTGGGGGTGATTATCCCGGTGTCCACAAGGTACTGAACAAAGGAATGGTCCTTGGTTACCTGCTTTGTCTTGTCCCCCTTTGAGGCATACAGACGGGAATCCCCGGTGTTTATAACTATGGTTTTACCGCCGGCGTACAGAAAGGCCACAAGGGTGGTGCCCATCCCTTCAAGAGTATCGCTGGTGCCCGCCTTTTCGTAAACCGCGGTGTTTGCCTCGGTTACGGCGTTTATCATCACCCTTTCCAGGTCGCCGGTGGTGGTGCGTTCGGGGTTCATTCTGGAAAGGTAGCCCCTTAATGTTTTCATAAAGGTAATGGCCGCCGTCCGGCTGGCGGTGAGGCCCCCTTTGGCGCCCCCCATGCCGTCGCAAACCACCGAAGCGATATACCGCTTGGAGGCGTATATTCGGAAAAAATCCTGATTGGCTTTCCGTTTTATTCCCTTGTCAGTCAAACCGTAGCATTTCATGAAGTCGTCCCCCGATAGAAACTATACTCAGAAAGCCTAAAACCCGGAATTTTCCCCGTTTTGGTTTAAGTGCTGCGACCTGAGCTGGCCGCAGGCGGCGGAAATGTCGCTGCCTAAACTCCTTCTCACCGTAACAGTTATTTTATAACTTTCAAGTATATTTTTAAAGCTTTCTATATGACTTTTTTCGCTGGTTTTGTAAATTTTTCTGTCGGTTTTGTTAAGGGGTATTAAATTTATATGGCAGAGGCTGCCTTTAAGCCGGTTCCCCAGTTCATATGCGTCCTCCGGTCTGTCGTTTATTCCCGCAATAAGGGCGTATTCATAGGAAATCCGGCGTTTGGTTTTATCGGCGTAGGCTTTGCAGGCATCAAGCAGACTGTCGTAGTCATACTTTTTGGCTATGGGCATTATCTGCTTTCTTATCTCCCCGTTGGGAGCGTGGAGGGAAACCGAAAGGGTGATGGGTAAGCCCTCCTCCGCCAAGCGGTTTATATTTTCGATTATACCGCAGGTGGAAAGGGAAATATGCCGGTAACCGATGTTAAGCCCCTGACTGTCGTTTACAAGGTGAAGGAATTTTATAACGTTATCGTAGTTGTCAAGGGGTTCCCCCATTCCCATAAGCACGATGTTGGAAATGCGCTCCCCCGTGTCTTTTTGGATTTCGGTTATCTGGGACAGCATTTCCGAAGGATAAAGGTTCCGTTTAAGCCCCCCCACCGTGGAAGCGCAGAAGGTACAGCCCATACGGCAGCCTGCCTGGGTGGATATGCAGGCGGTGTTGCCGTGGCGGTACTTCATAAACACGCTTTCCACCGTTTCCCCGTCGGTAAGGGAAAAAAGATATTTCCTGGTGCCGTCGGCCGATATCTGTAACCTGACGGGCGTACAGATAGCAAGAAAGCATTCCGCTTTTATTTCGTCAATAAAGGTTTTCGGCAAATTTTTAATTTCCTCAAAGGAGGATATTCCCTTCCTCAGCCAGCCGTAAAGCTGCTTTCCCCGGTAGGAAGGCTGGTTTTTCAAAAGGGTGTAATTTATGCATTCCTCCTCGGAGAACGACATTATATCAATCATAATCAACAGGTCCTGACAAGCCTTGCGGCGTAAAAGCCCTCGAAATATCCCTTTTCGTTTACAAAAAGCCTCTGGCTTTCAAGAGCAAAGTTTTTATGTTTTTCAAGGAATAAATCAACCTGATTCCGGTTTTCCGCATTGTTTACGGTGCAGGTGGAATAGACAAGTACCCCGCCGGGTCTGACATACTCCGCCGAAGCGGCAAGTATTTCGGCCTGGGTTTTGTAAAGGTCGGAAAGGTTTGATATATCCTTGTATCTTATTTCCGGTTTCGATGAAATCACTCCCAACGACGAACAGGGAACGTCGCAGATAACCCCGTCGGTGATACCGATAAGGTTTTCCTTTGGCACTCGGGAATCGTGGGGGGAGGTTTCGATAATGGTTATGCCTAAGGTTTTTGCGGTTTTTTCAATAAGACTGAGCTTGTTGGGATGAATGTCAAAGGCCACCGCCCTGCCGGTGTTTTGCATATCGATGCAGGCGCCTATAATTTTTCCGCCGGGGGCGGCGCAGACGTCCGCAACGGTGTCCCCCGGCTTTGCATTAAGCAGGCTGACCGCATATTGGGAAGGGAAGCCCTGAATATAGTAAAGTCCGGTGTCTGCCGTTTCCACGGCTTTGCCCGTCCCTTCGGTGACGAAAAGACAGCCCTCGGCCATTTCGCTTTTGATATCATTTTCGTCAAAGAGTTTTTTCAGGGAAACGGCATCGGTTTTTAATGTATTAACCCTTATGCAAAGGGGGGGCTTTCTGAAGGTGGATTTTAAAATATCCTCATGGTTGTCATACTGGTTTTTTATAAGCGAAACTATGCTCGGGTGGAGCGAATATTTAACTGTATCGTCGGCTTTTTGGATTTCGGTTTCGATATATTCACGCTGCCTTGTAATATTCCGGAGCACCCCGTTTATAAAGCCGGCGCGGTTTTGCCCCGCAAGGACCTTGGCGGCCTTCACCGTTTCGTCGCAGGCGGCCATGTCGGGGATTTTGTCCATATACAAAAGCTGGGACAGCCCCAAGTAAAGCAGGCATCTTGACACAATATCGGGTTTGGATTTTACAAACAGGGAAATAATGAAATCAAGGGTGTTTTTCCGTTCCAGAGAGGTTTTGACTATTGCCTGATACAAGGCGTTGTCGGCGCCCGTCAGGTCTTTCCGGGACTGTTCGCCGGAAAGCTCAATATTGGAATAGGCGTTGTCTTTTATTATCCTCACAAGGGTTTTGGCCGCCTGTATTCGGGGTGACATCATCTTCTCCTGTTATTGAATCTTGAAACGATAAACAAAAAGCGGAGTATGGTCATTAAGGTGACGAACAGGGCTGCCACATAGGTCAATGCCGCCGCCGACAGCACCCTTCTTGCCCCTTTCTGTTCCTCGGTTGTCAGCATTCCCGTCCGGTCTATGACCGCCATCGCCCTTGAGGAGGCGTTGAATTCGGCGGGAAGAGTAACAAGCTGGAACAGGGCGATAACGACATAGCCTAAAATGCCGATATAGGCAAGGTAAATTGCCCCGTAAAAACCCAGCGCGGCAATGATAATCCCCGCCGGGAGGAGTATCGCGGAAGCCATTGAGCCTATTCTGGTAACCGGAATTATTGCCATTCTTATTTTTGCGGGGGCATAATCCGTATCATGCTGTACCGCATGACCCGCTTCATGACATGCCACCCCCACGGCGGCGGTTGAGGCGGAGTCGTACACCCCGTCGGAAAGCCTTACCACGTCGGCTTTGGGGTCGTAATGGTCGGTAAGCTCCCCGGGGATTCTTTCGATTTTTATATGATTAAGCCCGTTGGCGTCAAGCACCCGTCTTGCCGCCTCAGCGCCGGTTATTCCCTTTGAATTTTTGATTTTCGAATATTTGGAATAGGTGGTCTGAACCTTTATCTGTGCCAATAATGCGACCAATATTGCCGGTATCACAAAGTAAGCATATGTCCAGTCAAAATACATTGAAAATATTCCTTTCCGTGAAAACCGAATAACTTATAGCTTATTCCCCGCTAAAAAAGCGGTTACGTTCATTTTACCCCTGCCTTCCGGCTGGAGTTCGGTTATTATAATACTTTTATCCGAAGCTGCGATTTCTATACCGGTTCTGTCGGCTTTTATGATTTCCCCCGGCTTTAAGCCGCCGTTGCTTTCCCCCCTGAATGCCTTATGGATTTTGCATCTTTTCCCCCCCAGAAGGGTATAGGCGCAGGGGTTGGGGGATAGCGCCCGGATTTTATTGTATATGTTTTCGGCAGTATCGTTAAAGTCAAGGAGGGTTTCCTCCTTTTCCAGCTTGGGGGCGTAGGTGGCTTTGGAGTGGTCCTGCTTTATGCGGGTTGCTTCCCCCTTTTTTGCCTTTTCAAGGAATTCGGTCAAGGCTTTTCTCCCCAAACCGGTCAGGGCGTTATAGTAGCCGCTGTAATCCATATCCTCCGGGATTTCCGTTGCCCTTATCAGGGCTATGTCGCCGGTGTCCATGCCTTCGTCCATATACATTATGGTTACGCCGCCCGCCTTTTCACCGTTCAATAAAGCGCGGTAGATGGGGGCAGCTCCCCGGTAGGCGGGAAGAAGGGAGGCATGTACGTTTATACATCCCATGGGGGGTATATTCAGCACCTCCGGTGGGAAAATTTTACCGTAGGCGCAGGTTATGAAAATGTCCGCGTTATAGCTTTTCAAGCGGTTTTGGACTTCAATATCCCTCAGGCTGCTTGGCTGGAAAACCTCGATACCCTTTTCGAGTGCCAGCTTTTTTACCGGGGAATACTGGGTTTTATAGCCCCTCCCCCGGGGTTTGTCAACGCCGGTTACCACGCAGGCAACGTCATAGCCGCCGTTTATGAGTTCCTCTAAACAGCCGTATGCGATTTCGGGGGTTCCAAAAAATACAATCTTCATTTTACTCTTTCATTTCCAGTTCTTCGGGTTTCAGCATTCTGGTGGCTTTGTCGGTGTAGAGCACTCCGTTTAAGTGGTCTATTTCATGGCAGAAGCAGCGGGCGATAAGTCCGGTACCGGTGTGGGTGACATCTTTGCCGGTTCTGTCTTTAGCCCTAACGGTTACGGTCAGGGGGCGTTTGACCAGACCCCATTTTCCGGGGATGGAAAGGCAGGCTTCTATATCCTCCTCTTCCCCTTCGGCGGATATGATTTCGGGGTTTATAAGCTCGATAACCTTTTCACCGTCGTCCACCACCACAACCCTTCTCAGCACCCCCACCTGCGGGGCGGCAAGCCCTACTCCGCCGGAAGCTTTAAGGGTTTCGGTCATATCGTCAAGCAAGGTAATTATGCGGGGGGTGATTTCCTCCACCGCCCTGCTTTTTTTACGCAATGCCTTTGAAACATCCTTTTCGGTTTCTATTATGTTCAAAAGCGCCATGCAGTTCCTCCTGTTATATAATGGGCGGATTAATATCCACCTCGGTTTTTACTGTTTTGGGTATTTTCTTAAGTATGGTTTCAAAGCATTCGGATAAAAACTTTCTTGATAATGCTTTGTCCTTGTATTTTATAATAATTCTCTGGCGGTATTTGTTGCGAAGACGGTATATTCCCTCCCGGTAGGGACCTAACTTAATCATGGGGATTCCGGGGTACTTTTCGGTATGTATTTTGCCGATAAGTCCGCTTGCCCCTTCGGAAGCGGAGTTGGCGTCGAATTCGGTTTCCGCCGCAAAGGAAAACACCGCAATGTCGCAATAAGGCGGGAAAAGCACCGCTTTTCTTAAGGCGATTTCACTTTGAAAGAATTTATCGTAATCCTGAGTCAGAGCAAGCTTTAATATTTCATTGTCCGGCGAAGCGGTCTGGAAACAGGCATAGCCCTTCTTGTCGCTTCTCCCCGACCTTCCCGCTATCTGGGTAAACAGGGAAAATGCCCTTTCCCCTGCCCGGAAGTCGTTAAGATACAACGAAGCGTCGGCAAGCACCACCCCCACCAGCCCCACTTTGGGGAAATCCAGTCCCTTTGCCACCATCTGTGTGCCGAACAGGATGTTATACTTTCCTTCCCTGAAGGAGGAAATAATCTCCTCATGGGAATGCTTTTCGTTGGTGGTGTCGGCGTCCATACGGACGCAGTCCGCTCCGGGAAAGTCGCTTTCAAGCTCCTCCTGAAGCTTCTGGGTTCCGAAGCCGTAGTAGCCGATATGGCCGCTCTGGCAGTTGTCGCACTTTTCGGGTTTGTTAAGTATAAAGCCGCAGTAGTGGCAGACTAACTTGTTCCGCTTAACCGAAGGAAAACTGCCGCTGTCGCCGTAGGCGTGGTATGTCAGGGAAACCGAGCAGTTGGGGCAGGTATAGATATAACCGCATTTAAGGCAGGAAAGATGGGTGTTGTAACCCCGGCGGTTGATAAACAGAATTATCTGCTGATTATTTGAAATGGTTTTTTCGATAGCCTCTTTAAGCGGGGTTGAAATGATTTTGCCGTTTTCAATCCGTTTGTCCCCCCTTATGTCGATAAGGGAGCATTCGGGCAGGGTGGCACTGCCGTAGCGTTCGTCAAGGCGGATTAAGCTGTATATCCCGCTTTGGGCTTTGTGAAAGCTTTCCACCGACGGGGTGGCGGAAGCTAGGAGCATAAGGCATTTGTTGTAGGCACACCGGAAGCGGGCGATATCCCTGGCATGGTATTTGGGAGTGTTTTCGGATTTATAGGTGTGTTCCTGTTCCTCGTCTATAACGATAAGCCCTAAATTTTGGGCGGGGACGAATATGGCGGAACGGGTGCCTATTATTACTTTTACTTTCCCTTCAAGGATTTTCCTTGTGGTGTCCAGTTTTTCCCCCACCGAAAGCAGGGAATGAATCACCGCCAGCGTGTCGCCGAAAATTCCCCTGAACAATGACACCGCCTGGGCGGTAAGGCCGATTTCCGGCACAAGGACTATGGCGGATTTACCCCGGGACAGGGCTTTACGGCAGGCCTCTATTATAACCCTTGTCTTTCCGCTGCCGGTTATGCCGTATAACAGCGCCGCCTTTGCCTCGCCGCTGTCCATAAGACCGCTTATTTTCGAAAAGGCCTCTTTTTGAGCCGGCGACAGGGGGGAGTCATAATATTCTATGTCCTCGGTTGTGTCGATATAATTGCGGTACTTCCGTATTTCGATTTTTTCGATGATTTTGCCCTTAACAAGGGAGGTAAACACCGCCTGACCGATACCGTAGATATCCCTTGCTTCCGAAACCGAAATAACTCCGCCGTCCTTTAAAAATCTTACAAGGGTACGCTGCTTTTCGCTTTTGAGTATTTCGGGATTTTCGGCGGCACTTTCCGCCTCGTCGGCGGAAGACAGGCGGTACAGAATTTCCCGCTTTTCGTTTATCCGTTCCTTAGCCCGGGAGGTTTTTTTAACCGCCCCCAACTTTTCAAGGGAGGAAAGGAGGATTTTAACCTCCTCGCCGAATTCGTCAATCAGATCCCTTTCGTCTGTCGTCCCTTTATTTTCAAGGTATTTGCAAATAAATTCCCCTTTTTCGTTCAGGGTGGACGTGTCGAAGGGCAGCACCTCATAAAACACCCCCGCCTGCATTTCCTGCCCCGGGGGCAGTATAGTCCTTGCGGCTATGCCGAAGGCGCAGAAATACCTTTCGGTCATAAAGGAACAAAGATCCAGCAGCTCGTCGTTCAGGGTGACGGGGTAGTTTAACACCTCGGTTATGGGCTTTATCTGGGGATAGTCGCATTTATCCGAAAAGGAGGTAACCACCGCCGTCCTCAGCATGTTGGAATTGCCGTAGGGAACGGCGCACACCGACCCCCGCTTTATTTTATCCCGAAGGGAGGGATGGACAAAATAGGTGTACTCCCTGTCGAAGTCCAAAGCGGCGTTCAATATACGGACAAATGCAAACACCTTTTCCATTTTATTTATTTACTGATATCTTTGTTAAGCCTGATTTTGAATTCCCCGCTTAACATCTTATCTATGGTTATCGAAACCGCCTTTTCGTTGACGCTGTCGGGGGTAATGACGGGTTTGGATTCCTTGGTATCTCGGCGCATTTCCGCTTCTTCCCTTTCCCTGACCGTCTTGTCGGTTATAATCCTTGCCCCTTTGGCGGTGGCGATAACCAGCGCATAGCGGTTGATTTTATTGTTGGTAAGCTGCTGAACTGAAGGATAAAGCATTGTTTCTACTCCTTTTTCATTTTAATTCGGGTTTGGTAATGGTTCTCCGTTTCACCGAATGCTTTTCGGCCGAAACGATGGATTCTATTTCATTTGCGGTTTTTTCCCACTCGTTGTCGTCGTTTATAACCACATAATCATATTTGCTTATCAGGGCTAATTCCTTTTTGGCGGCGTCAAGCCGCTTTTCGATGCTGGCCTCGTCCTCGGTCCCCCGTCCCCTCAGGCGTTGTTCCAGATCCTCCATTGAAGGGGGGGATATAAATACCAGCAAAGCGTCCGGCATCTGCCGTTTTATCTGAAGGGCTCCGGCGGTGTCGATTTCCAGCACCACGTTTTTGCCCTGGTCCAGCATCCGGGTTACGAAGGACCTGGGGGTGCCGTAGAAGTTTCCCACATATTCGGCGTATTCCAGCATTTCCCCGGTATTTATTTTCTTTTGGAATTCCTCTTTGCCGACAAAGTAATAGCTCACCCCGTCGGCTTCCCCCGGTCTGGGTTTCCGGGTGGTTACCGAAACCGAATAAACATAGTCTTCCTTTTCCAGAAGTTTTTTAATGACGGTTCCCTTTCCCACCCCGGCGGGACCCGAAATTACAATCAAAAGCCCCTTGTTCATTGTTGGGAATTCATCCTTTCGGCTATTACATTGACTTCCTCCGCCGACAGAATGATATGCTCGCTGTCGGTTATAATAACCGCCCTTGTCTTTTTGCCGCAGGAAACGTCGATAACCCGGTTTATGTTTTTGGCGTCCTGTATAAGGCGGCGTACCGGAAGGGAGTCGGGAGAAACCACGCCTATAACCCTTTGGGTGTTTACCGTGTTGCCGAAGCCAATGTCAACGAATTTCATTTTATATCCGTCCTTAATTATTCGATATTCTGTATCTGTTCCCGTATTTTTTCAAGCTCGGCCTTTGCTTCTATGACCAGCTTTGCCATTTCGGCATCGCAGCATTTCGAGCCGGTGGTGTTAACCTCCCGGTTCATTTCCTGAACCAGAAAGTCCATTTTTCTGCCTACCGGCACGGATTCGTCAAGCAATTCCCGAAACTGCTCAAAGTGGCTTTTTAATCTCACCAGTTCCTCGGTGACGTCACATTTGTCGGCATAGACAGCGCACTCGGTCATTAACCTGGATTCGTCAACCGCTGCCCCGTCAAGGATGTTTCTTATCCGTTCCTTCATTTTTTCGTTGTATTCCCTTACGGAAACGGGAGCCAGCTCAAGGAGCTTTTCCCTTATTAGCTCAAGGGTTTCAAGTCTGGTAAGCAGGTCCTTTCTTAATTTCGCCCCTTCGTTTTCCCGCATGGCAAGATGGTTGGCAAGGGCGGCTTCGGCGACGGGTTTGAGACCCTGCCAGATCGAATCCATATCCTCGTCGGCTTTTCTTACCAGAAATACCTCCGGTTTTAAGGAAACAAGTCTTAAGTCAACCTCCCCGGCAATACGATAGTCGCTCTTTATGGTTTCAAGGGTTTTAAGAAAGCCTTCCAGATAGTCCCGGTTGAGGGAAAGTTCCACCTTGTCCCCTTCGGTGCATTCGATGGACACGAAAATGTCAATCTTCCCCCGGGTGATATAGTTTGACGCCAACTGCTTCAGCTTGTCTTCAAGGGAAATATACATGCGGCTTAACTTGATGCTCAGGTCCAGGTAGCGGGAATTAACCGACTTTACCTCCACCGTTATGTCGTTACCGGCTATATAATCCTTATGGCGGCCATAGCCGGTCATGCTTCTTATCATGTTATTTTTCCATTCCTTCTTATTTTTTTCGGTTTCTGAACAAAATATAGTATTTGGTTATTATCATGGTTAATGCAAGGTCAAAGGCGAAAAATATGAAGTTGCCCAGTAAATATATCCAGATTTCGAAGCCCAGCGGATCGTCGCCGGCGACTACGAAGTATCTTCCCAGCCAGATGATTACGGTCAGGAGGATGTTGGAAACAATCCATTTCATGACCCAGGAGAGTATCTTATTTTTTATCCTTTCGCAGAAGGATTTGAGAATGGGGTAGATTCCGCCGTAGAATATAAAGGTTATGGCGATGTTTTTGTCGGGAAGCAGGGTAAACGCCAATACCCCCGACACCGCATATACCCCCAAAGCGGCGGAAAGGTCAAGTTCGATCATTGCCACCACCACCGCAAAGCCTGCGGCGAAGGCCGCCGACATGGAAAGGGCGGAGATAATGTTGCCGAAGGACATTATTATTACCGCGGCAGCCGAAAGCACCCCCGACAGGGCAATGGTTTTGCTCCTTCTGTTCATGCCTACCTCATACAGCCGCAGATCATATCAAGGCACATCAAACCCATACAGATATCGCAGCCCGAACAGCTTGTGGCGGTTTGCGAGGTGTTGAAGGGGGAGGAAGCCGCTCCTTGCGAAAGCTTCTGAAGGGCTATCTGATATTCGGGGTTCGACGGGTCCATGCGGCAGGCGGTTTCGATATGGTTCCGCCCCTCTAACAGCCAGCCCTTGTGGGCATAGATTATACCCGTAAGGTAGTGCCATTCGGCGGTATTCTTGTTGGGTTCCCGTTCAAGGTAGATTTCGGCTTCGGAATATCTCCCCTGCTGGATAAGGCGGCGGATTTTATACAGGCTGCTTTCCTGTCCGTAGCCTTCGCTGCCGGATGAGGTATTGCCGCTCCCCCCCGAACGCAGTCTCTGGATTTCCCCGTATGCCTCGTTTATTTCCTTCATTTTATCGGAAGCAAGGTCGGAAAGGGGGTTGTCCACATAGTTGTCTGGGTGGTACTTTTTGGCAAGATTCCGGTACGCCTTTTTGATTTCCTCGTCGGTGGCGTCGGGGGAAACGCCTAAAACTTTATAGGGGTCAGTCATTGGCTTTACCTTTCTGTGTTATGGGAATTTCCCTTAAGCTTCAAAAGGCTTTTTTCAAAAGCCGCCTTTGAGCCTAACTGGGCGGTGTTGTAGATGAGATTGTCAAGGCTGCTGCCGCCGGATTTTTCATAGGCACGGCAGAAGGCCATTATCGAATCGTTCAGGGTGGTCCGGATTATATCCCTTGAATTATATACCTCTTCGGGGGAGGAATAATACAAATTCAGCACATTATAGTTTCCCTTTTCGTAATCCCTTTCGGAATCCTCAAAGGCGTCTATAAGATAAATATATCTTCCGATATGGTAACCGCATTCCTCAAGGATTTCCCGGTTTTCCCCTTCGGTGTTCCCGCTTGCCACTATGCCGGTGACTTTGGCAAAGCAGTCGGCAGCCATGTCCGGAGAGGCACAGTTTGATTTTTCAAGGCCGTAAAGCTTTTCAAGGGAGGCGCTCACCTGACCGTCAAGCAGGGGGTAAAGTTTTGACGAACGTTTTTTTATACGGCCGGCAAACAGGAGACAGATTCTATAAATCAGCTTTTTTATGCCCTTTGAATCCCGGTAGTCGTCCAGGAACTTGTAGTAAAGGAGAATTCCGAAGGCGGCCGCGGTGTATATAAGGGACCGGCTTTCGCACACCATGCATTTTTTCTTCAGGCAGTAGGGGCAGCGTTTTATTTTCGACGAGGTCTTTTCCCCCTCCACCGCCATCCTGACGATGCACAGAAACACAAAGTCCTGATTAAGGAAAAATCTTGTAAGGCGGGAGATTTTCCTGCCGCCTTCCTTGCAGAGGCCGCAGTAAACCGCTTTGTAAAATTCGTTTTCCTTAACCAGCAGCTCGCTCTGAACCGGCTTTATGTAACCGAACATTTACTTCCCCTTTATAGTCGTAGTTTAACATCCTATTATATCATGGGGTTATACAAATTTCAATATAAATCATAAAATACAATATTTAATAACATTATTTTTAATTTTTACTTTAAAAAGAGGATTTTCAATTTTTATTGCGTATATAATAATAAACGATTCCGATAAAACGGGAAAAAAGCAAGCTTTTTTTATTTTTTTGTGGATATCCGGAAATATAAGTATATAATCAGGGGGGTGGTTTTATCAAAGACAGAATTTATGAAATCGAAAGGAACTATCTTTCAAAAAACGCCTTTCTTTCCCAAAACACAAAGGGAAGGCTGTTTCCGGTTGAGGAATGTCCCATGCGGACCCCCTTTATGCGGGACAGGGACAGGATAATCCACTCGAAGGCCTTCCGGCGGCTTATGCACAAGATGCAGGTGTTTGTCGCTCCCGAAGGTGACCACTACCGGACAAGGCTGACCCACACCCTTGAGGTTACCCAGATTGCCCGCACCATCGCCAGGGACATGGCGTTAAACGAGGACTTGACCGAGGCGGCGGCTTTAGGGCACGACCTGGGGCATACCCCCTTCGGCCATTCGGGGGAAAGGGTGCTCAATTCCCTGTGCTCAAAGGGTTTCCGCCATAACGAACAAAGTCTGAGGGTAACCGACGTTCTGGAAAAGCTGAATCTGACCTATGAGGTGCGGGACGGCATTTTAAACCACACCAACGGTTTCCCCTCCACCAGGGAAGGGCAGGTTGTGGCCGCTGCCGACCGGATAGCCTATATCAATCATGACATTGACGACGCAATAAGGGCGGGGATACTTAAAGAAGGGGATATTCCGAAAGACTGCACCGACATACTGGGCTTGACCCACTCCAAGCGGATATCCGCCATGGTGAATGCGGTTATTTCCCACGGGTCCGACGGGGATATCGGAATGGACGAGCCCTATAAATCCGCCACGTCAAATCTTCGGGACTTTATGTTCGAGGCGGTGTATAAAAATCCCGTCGCCAAAAGCGAGGACGAAAAGGTGGAAAACATGCTTGCCTTTTTGTTCGAATACTACATGAAAAAGCCCGAAACACTCCCCGGCGAATATTATTCCAACATAGAAAATGACGGGATCGAAACGGTGATCTGCGACTACATAGCGGGTATGACCGACAGGTTCGCCCTCATGCTGTTCGACAAGCTTTTTATCCCCAAAGCCTGGCAGTACAAATAGAAACGGAGTAAAAATGGCATTTTCCAAAACCTTTCTTGAGGAAGTTAAGGAAAGAAACGACATTGAAGAAGTAATAAACCGCTATGTCCCCCTTAAGCGGGCGGGGGCGAATATGGTGGGGCTTTGCCCCTTCCATTCCGAAAAAACCCCCTCCTTCACCGTGTTTTCCGCATCCAAAAGCTTTTACTGCTTCGGCTGCCAGACGGGGGGAGACGTAGTTTCCTTCGTTATGCGCATGGAGGGGATGGATTACCCCGAAGCGGTGGAATTCCTGGCAAACCGGGCGGGGGTCCCCATTCAGGAGGAAAACGGCTATTCCCCGCCGGCGGTACGGGTTAAGAAGGAACGCATCGTCGAAGCCATGCGTGAGGCGGGAAGGTTTTATCATTCCCGATTATTTACAGAAAAGGGGAAGACCGCCCTTGAATACGTAAAAAAGCGGGACATTACAAACCTTACGGTCAAGCGGTTCGGCATTGGCTTTGCCCCCGACGGGTGGGACAACCTTTATACCCACCTAAAGGAAAAGGGCTTTACCGATGACGAAATGAAGGCCGCCTTTCTTGTGGGCGTTTCCAAAAACAATACCTATTTCGACATTTTCAGAAACCGGCTTATGTTCCCGGTGTTCGACCTTACGGGGAATCCCGTCGCCTTTTCGGCAAGACGGCTTAATGAAAATGACGAAAGGAAGTACATAAACACCTCCGACACCCCGGCTTTCAAAAAATCCAAAATACTCTTCGGGCTGAATATAGCAAAGAATTCCTCGGAAGGGTCGTTAATCCTCTGCGAAGGGGCGGTGGACGCGGTAATGCTCCACCAGGCGGGGTTTTCCAACGCCTGCGCCACCTTGGGTACTTCAATAACCGACGACCACGCAAGGATTATTTCGAGAATCGCAAAAACGGTGTATCTTGCCTATGATATCGACAAAGCCGGCAGGCTTGCCACCGAAAAGGCCATATCCAAGCTGAATCAGGTGGGGGTGGCGGTAAAAATTATTAATTTAGGTGATGAAACCAAAGACCCCGACGAATTTATCAAAAAGTACGGCGCGGACGCCTTCAGGCGACGGCTTACCGGTTCCGAAGGACAGACGGAGTATCTAATAAATCAGATTTTATCGAAATACGCCTTGAATCTCCCCGACGAAAAGGCCATGGCGGCAAGGGAGGTATGCGCTTACTTGGCCACTATAAATTCCGGAACCGAGCTTGAGATTTATGCTTCCTCCGCCGCCGCAAAGCTGGGTGTGGGGAAGGAAGTGCTGCTGGAGGACATAAAGCGTCAGCAGAGGATAAGCACCAGAAGCGAAAAGAAGAAGTTTGCCGAAAAAGCCCTGTCCGAAATCCAGGGTTTCGGCGACAGGACCAACAAGGACAAAGTCCGCTTTTCGGCAGCCGCCACCATCGAGGAAAAAATCTTGGGGATTATCCTTTCCCGTCCCGATTTGGGACCCTATGCCTGTCAGAAGCTTACCGGGGATCATTTTATCACCGAATTCAACAAAAGGGTGTTTGAATTTTTCCTTGAAGACTTCAAGGGGGGTAAGCAGCCGGATATATCCCGGGAGGGCTATTTCAGCCAGAACGAAATTTCCGCGATAGTAAAGACGATGGCGCAGCGGGAGGGGGTTGACGACAATTCCCAGAAGGTGCTGGACGAATATATCGAAAAGCTTAAGAGGCAGAAGGAAATACGGGAAGGGGAGGAAAAAATAAAGGAAAATCCCCTTGAGGGGCTTACCGACTACATAGAACAGCTGAGAAAACGGAAAAAATAAAATTTACATAGAGTGCTTTGATTTTTCAAAGCAGCGAAAGGATTGGTTAAATGAACGACAAACAGCAGACGCTGAACGAGCTTATCGAACGGGGAAAGGCAAAGGGCACCCTTACCCCCGCCGAGGTGCTTGACGCTCTTGACGACACCGACTGCCCCATTGAGGTGCTTATCAAGGCCTTTGAAGTCCTTGAAGCCAACGGGGTGGAAATCACCAGCGACACCATCGACCCGGATGTGTTCGACGTCCCCGAGGACGAGCTTATCGAGGAGGAAATCGACGAAAATCCCGAAAACGTGGTAACCTATCTCGCCCAGGAGGGGGTTTCCATCGACGATCCGGTCAGGATGTACCTCAGGGAAATAGGCAAGGTGCCCCTGCTTACCGCCGAACAGGAGCTGGAGCTTGCCGAAAAAATGACCACCGGCGACGTAAAGGCAAAGCAGAAGCTGGTGGAAGCCAACCTCCGCCTTGTGGTCAGCATCGCCAAACGGTACGTCAACCGGGGTATGTTTTTCCTTGACCTTATTCAGGAGGGGAATTTAGGGCTTTTAAAGGCGGTGGACAAGTTCGACTACGGCAAGGGCTATAAATTTTCCACCTACGCCACCTGGTGGATACGGCAGGCCATCACAAGGGCAATCGCCGACCAGGCAAGAACCATAAGAATCCCGGTGCATATGGTGGAAACGATAAATAAAGTGCTTAGGGTTTCCCGGCAGCTTTTACAGGAATACGGGCGGGAACCCACCGATGAGGAAATTGCCGACGAAATGGGTATCCCCGTCGATAAGGTGAGGGATATATTGAAGATCGCCCAGGAGCCGGTTTCCCTTGAAATGCCCATAGGCGAGGAGGAAGATTCCCATTTGGGGGACTTTATCGCCGACGACAACGCCCCCGCCCCCCAGGATGCGGCTTCCTATTCCATGCTCAGGGAACAGCTGCTTGAGGTGCTGCACACCCTTACCCCAAGGGAGGAAAACGTGCTTAAATTACGCTTCGGTCTGGAAGACGGGCGTCCCAAAACCCTTGAGGAAGTGGGAAAGGTGTTCAACATCACCCGGGAACGTATCAGGCAGATTGAGGCGAAGGCCCTGCGGAAGCTCCGCCATCCCAGCCGGTCAAAGCGGCTTAAGGATTACCTTGAATAAAAAGTTTGAGAAAGGATTAAACAAACATAATGCTTGAAGAATTAAAGAAACTTGAGGAATCGGCGTCGGCGGAAATTGACAAGACTTCGGATTTAACAGAACTTGACGCCATAAGGGTTAAATATTTAGGGAAAAAAGGGTATTTAACCGGCATATTGAGAACTCTCGGCCAGCTTACGGCAGACCAGCGTCCCGTGGTGGGGGCTGCCGCCAACGAAGTCAGGCTTAAAATAGAAGGCTTTATCGAAAAAAAGACAAAAAAGATAGAGGAAGCATCCCTTGATACAAGGCTGAAAGCCGAAAGGCTGGACGTCACCCTTCCGGGGAAGGTACGGGAAATCGGCCGCAGTCATCCCCTGCGTTCCACCGAAAACCGGATGGTGGAAATATTCCTGCGGATGGGCTTTGAAGTGGTGGAGGGCCCCGAAGTGGAGTCGGTTTACAACAACTTCGACGCCCTGAACGCCCCCGCAGACCACCCCTCAAGAGATATGACGGACACCTTCTACATATCTGACGGGGTGGTTTTAAGAACCCAGACCTCCCCGGTTCAGATAAGGGCTATGAAAATAAGAAAGCCCCCCATCCGGATTATATCCCCCGGCAGGGTTTACCGCTGTGACCCCCCCGACGCCACCCATTCGCCGGTGTTCCACCAGCTTGAGGGATTGGTTATCGACAAGGGAATTTCCCTGTCCCACCTTAAGGGCACCCTTGATTTGTTTGCAAAATCCATGTTCGGGGAAGGCACCCAAACCCGCCTTCGTCCCCACAACTTCCCCTTTACCGAACCTTCGGTGGAGGTGGATTTCTCCTGCTTTGCCTGCGGCGGCAAGGGTTGCCGGCTGTGCAAGGGAGAAGGCTGGATTGAAATGTTGGGCGCGGGGATGGTTCATCCCAATGTCCTTTCGGAATGCGGCATTGACCCGGAAGTTTATTCCGGCTTTGCCTTCGGCATGGGAATCGAACGGATTGCCATGCGGAAGTTCAACATTTCCGACATGAGGGCATTGTATGAAAACGATGTCCGCTTTATAGGACAGTTTTAGTCCCCGCCAAATAAGACTTTTTAAGGATGGGTTTATATAATGAAAGTTTCACTCAACTGGATAAGAAATTACGTTGATTTTACAGATAATATCAGGGAATACACCGAAAAGCTGACCATGTCCGGTACCAAGGTGGAAGGATATGAGGTTATAGGAGAAAATATAAAAAACGTGGTGGTGGGTAAAGTGTTATCCACCGTACACCACCCCAATTCCGACCATCTCACCATCTGCCGGGTGGACGTGGGGGGCGAAAGGCCCCTGCAGATTATAACCGGCGCTTCCAACGTCAAAGCCGGGGATATGGTGCCGGTCTGCAAAGACGGAGCGGTCCTCCCCGACGGGAAGGTTATCAAAAAGGGAAAACTAAGGGGGGAGCTTTCCGAAGGGATGCTCTGCTCCCTTCAGGAACTTGAGCTTACAAAGCACGACTTCCCCTATGCGGACGAAGACGGGATATTCATTTTACAGGAAGACTGCAAAGTTGGGGAGGATATCCGGGACGCTCTTATGTTAAAAGACGTGCTGGTGGATTTCGAACTTACCTTCAACCGCCCCGACTGCCTTGCCTTTCTCGGCATAGCAAGGGAAACGGCGGCCACCTTCAAAACAAGGCTTAATTACAAAGAGCTCTTTGTCAAGCCCAAAAACAACGGGGAAAACGCCTCGGATTATATATCGGTAAGGGTGGAAAACCCCGTTCTTTGCCCCCGCTATACCGCAAGGGTTGTCAAAAACGTTAAAATCGCCCCCTCTCCTTTGTGGATGAGGGCAAGGTTAAGGGCCTGCGGTATAAGACCTATCAACAACATCGTTGACATAACCAACTACGTAATGCTGGAATACGGTCAGCCCATGCACGCTTTTGACTACAATTTCATTACCAGCAAAACCATTGTCATAAGAAACGCCGCCGAGGGGGAGAAAATCACCACCCTTGACGGCATTGAAAGGCAGCTTGACAGCTCCATGCTCTGCATAGCCGACGGGGAAAAGGCCATAGCCCTTGCCGGGGTTATGGGGGGCGAAAATTCCGAAATAACCGATAATACCGTAACGGTGGTGTTCGAGTCCGCCAACTTCAACCGGGAAAATATCCGCTTCACTTCAAGGGAAGTGGGGCTTCGCACCGATTCCTCTAAGCGGTTTGAAAAGGGGCTTCCCCCCTACAACGCCCTCATAGCCATTAACAGAGCCTGCGAACTGGTGGAGCTTATCGGCTGCGGCGAAGTGGTGGACGGGGTTATCGACCAATGCTCCGCCGACATAAATCCCACAAAGGTGAAGTTCGAGCCGGAAAGGATAAATTCCCTGCTGGGGACGGATATTTCAAAGTCCGAAATGGCGGAAATACTTTCAGGGATTGATATATCCCTTGAGGGGGATTACCTTATCGTGCCCCCCTACAGAAACGATATTATAAACACCGCCGACGTGGCGGAGGAGGTTGTAAGGCTGTACGGTCTTGACAATATCAACGGAAATTTGTTTGCCGGCGAGGCAACGGAAGGCAAGCTTACCGAAAATTATGATTTCCTCCAAAAAATAAACAAGGCAATGACGGCTTTGGGATTTTATGAAATCTACACCTATTCCCTGACTTCCCCTGCACTTTTCGACCAAATCCGACTTCCCGAAACCGATAAAAGACGGGACGTCATAAGGCTGTTAAATCCTATCGGGGACGAAACCTCCGTACTCCGCACCACCCCGCTGCCTTCGCTTCTCGGCTGTCTTGAAACCAACTTCAACCGGCGGATTCTGTCGGCAAAGCTGTTTGAAACGGCGACGGTTTACGCAAAAGACGGCGAAGGGATGTCCCGGGAACGGCGTATCCTCTGTATGGGTTATTACGGTTCCGGCGACTTTTATGAAATAAAGGGTTATGTGGAGGAACTGCTTAAGTTCCTCGGCATAACCGGTTATACCATTACAAAAGAAGATTCGCTGGCCACCTACCATCCCGGAAGGTGCGCCAAAGTGGTTGTCGGAAGCGATGAAATAGGAATTTTCGGGCAGCTTCATCCCCTGGTTTCAAGGGAATTCGGTCTTGACGACGGGGTTTATGCCGCCGAAATCGAAGTGGACCTGCTCCGCAAACACCACGCAAAGCAGAAGCAGTATGTTCCCATTCCCGTTTATCCCGCCGTCGAAAGGGACCTTTCCCTTGTCATGGAGGAGGATATACAGGCCGGTGAGGTTATTTCCCTGATATCGGCTGCCGCCGGCAAATACCTTGAAAGCGTGAAGGTTTTCGACGTTTACCGGGGAAAGGGGATCGGGGAGGGTAAGAAGTCAATGGCTTTCAGGCTTACCTTCCGCAAAGAGGACGGCACGTTAAACGACAGCGAAGTGGAAAAGGAAATTCAAAGCATCCTGACGGGGCTAAAACAGGAAAAGGGGATTGTTATACGTTCCTGATTTGCCCTGGCACTTCCAAAAAAACTGTTGCATTATACATTCCGCCGTGCTATAATAAGTTGAATGAGTATTTTTAAGGGGGCGAAGCCATGAACGACAAGGCTACCAAAACGCGTATGTTCAGCGTCAAGGAGCAGGAAGAGCTTACAATGCGCCAGACGCTCCAGAGCGTGTATGATTCCCTGAAGGAAAAGGGTTACAACCCAATCAATCAGATTGTGGGGTATATCCTGTCGGAGGACCCGACCTATATAACCAATCACAACAACGCCAGAGCGCTTATAAGAAAAATAGATCGTGACGAGCTTTTGCGCTCCCTTGTCCAGAACTATCTCAAGCTGTAAGAAAGGAATGAGTTATGAGCGAAGAAACCAAGATAAAGCCGTTCATGTATAAGGGTAGACCCCTTGTCCGCCAGGGACAGTTTATCTTTTACGGCAACCCCGACGAAAAAGCCATACTGTTTATGAATATACTCGAAACCAAAAAAAGCGGGGATTTGGATATTGCGTCCCGGGTGCTCGTTCAGATCCAGAAGACCGGCGATGAGGTAAGCTTCAACGAGAAAGTTATAAAACAGTGCGAAAAGCGGTCCTTTTACGATGCCTTTGAAATCGGCCTTATCTGGCTGGAACGGGAATTAAAGAAATAACAGTTAAGCCGCCGTAAATATTTACGGCGGTTTGCAACAAGGGGGATAAAATGAAACTAACCTATTTGGGCACCGCCGCGGCGGAGGGCTGGCCGGCGGTTTTCTGCAACTGCGAATACTGTAAAAAAGCAAAAGCAACCAGGGGGAAAAACATACGCACCAGAAGTCAGGCGTTAATAAACGAAAATCTGCTTATCGACTTCCCCATGGACAGCTTTTTGCATATGGTCAACAACAAGCTTGATCTGTCGGCGGTGGAGTATGTGTTCTTTACCCATTCCCACCTTGACCACTGCTCACCGGTGGATCTGTTCTTCCGGGCGGAAGGGGTGTATGCCCATGATTTGACCAAAAAGGATTTAACTCTTTTCGGCAATCTAAAGGTGGCAGAACGGCTGGAAAACATCGTTAAGGCATATAAGGACGAACCCTTCGGGATTAAGTTCAGCGAAGTCAAGCCCTATAACCCGGTTATCTGCGGCAGCTACAAGGTTACTCCCCTGCGGGCTTATCATTCCTCCGGTGAGGATGCCCTTGTTTATATTATCGAAGAAGGGGGAAAAACCCTGCTGTATTTGCATGATACGGGTTTTCCATTTGACGAGGTGTTCGATTATCTTGTCCGAAACCGTATAAAAGCGGATTTCGTAAGCTATGACTGCACCTATGTTGCCCTTCCCAGCGGGGGCGGCCATATGGGGCTGGATTCCTGCCAGGTACTGCGGGACAAATTCCTTGCCTTGGGGATAATCGATGAAAACACAATAAACTGTATAAATCATTTTTCCCATAACGGCAAGCTTATCCATGACGAACTGGTGCCCGTGGCGGAGGAACTGGGCTTTCTGACCGCTTATGACGGTATGGTAATTGAAATTTAATATATCCCGCCGGCTCTGCCGGCGGATTTTCATCCGAAACGAAGTTGAGGATTTCTTCCGCAGCGTAAGCTGTAGATTTCA